>Ga0073934_10007788_pt1 | contig 14651 bp, 7 predicted proteins | sample LarsenN4metaG_FD_76834 | JGI IMG/M metagenome (GOLD analysis project Ga0073934, IMG submission 76834) | Hot spring sediment bacterial and archeal communities from British Columbia, Canada, to study Microbial Dark Matter (Phase II) - Larsen... ...
CGCATCAGTGCCAGATTCAGGCTCTAAGCTGTCAAAGCCTAAACCCAGATCCATCTCGTCTGCACCGGATGCAGTCCCTAAGCCATCAAAGTCTAAACCCAGATCCATATCATCCGCATTGGATTCGGCTGTCGGTTCTGTGGTCAGGTCGCCAAAGTCCAACCCTAACTCCGTCGCATCAGTGCCAGATTCAGGCTCTAAGCTATCAAAGTCTAAACCCAGATCCATATCATCCGCATTGGATTCGGCTGTCGGTTCTGTGGTCAGGTCGCCAAAGTCCAGCCCTAACTCCGTCGCATCAGTGCCAGATTCAGGCTCTAAGCTATCAAAGCCTAAACCCAGATCCATCTCGTCTGCGCCAGATTCGGCTCCTAAGCCATCAAAGTCTAAACCCAAGTCCACATCAGAATCAGCTGCCGTAACAGATTCAGTTTCTAAACTGTCAAAATCGAAACCTAAATCGGTGGTATCAGAGCTAGACTCAGCAGTAGTTTCTAGGGCTAAACCGTCAAAGTCGAGGCCCAAATCGCCCTCACCGAGAGTGGGTTCCGTGGCTAAATCACCTACCCCCAAACCCAAATCATCTTCATCAGAGGCAAACTCTAAACCATCAAAGTCAAGGCCCAAGCCCATGTCAGCGGTAGAGTCAAATTCACTAGAAGTGTCTGGCAGCGAGAAAGGAGCTTCCGCCGCTGCTGTAACCGCCATTTCCTCAAATAGAAGCTCGGTGGTTTCAGCAGGTGCTTCTCCCAATTGGTCAAAGTCAAGGGAAAGGTCATCACTTTCAGTGGCACCCAAATCCATGCTCAGTAAGTCATCGCCCAAATCAGAAGGACTGTCACTGGCGATCGCTCCATCATCAAAACTGAGCAAATCCGCCTCAGCACTCGCCGACTCGGCAAATAACGACTCAGATTCGAGATCGTCAAAGTTGAGTGACTCCGCTGAGTCGGTGGCAGGTATAGACAGGTCGAGTTCGGCAGACAGGTCTAACCCAGACAAGTCGGTATCTGAGTCAAGCAGTAAATCACCGAACGCATCATCCGATGCTGAGGCAGCACCCAAATCAGAAGCTTCGCTGCTGTCGGCATCGTCAAAGCCTAATAGCTCTGTCGTTGTATCTGGCATGGGAAAAGTTGACTCAGCATCGCTATCGATCGCCATCAGGCTAGAGTCATCCAGGTCACCTTCCATTGAGAAGAAACCCAGCTCATCCTCAACTGTCTCACCAAACAACGCCGTATCAAAATCAGGATTAGCGGCTTCAAGGGACTGATCGCTGCCTTCAGTGAGGGAATCTAAACCTAGCGGATCTAGAGAAAGCTCAGCAGGATTCGCGTCTGGTGCAGCTTCTAAGCCAAAATCGCCCGTTTCCTCAAGCAGATCCGCATCTGTTTCCAGGTCAAACATGCTCGCTTCAGATAAAGCATCTGATACTGGAGGTTCAAAGGCCGATGCAGTTGTCTCGCCCAGACCAGCAACTTCCATTCCAAACGGGTCAGCCGTCTCAGCTTCCAAATTGAGATCCGCTAGCTCAAAACCAGTATCACTATCCAGGTCGTCAAAAAGACCCGTTTCAGGACTCTCTGAGAACAGATTTGAATTGGACTCAGCAGCATCCGACCAGGGATCGGGGACAGAATCCGACGAGAGTTCTGAGGTGCCTTCAATTGAGAAGTCGCCCAATTCGGTCAGATCAGCCGAAGGGCCTTCACCTGGCTCCATCAAGTCACCAAAATCAAGCGTGTCTAAGTCATTCGAACTTCCTAGATCTGTGCTGATACCTGGCTCCATCAGGTCGCCAAAATCAAGCGCATCAAGTTCTCCCGTTGAGGCATCGCTCAGGTCAGGAGTGGCGATCGCCCCCATATCAGACAACTCAGACGACGCTAACAAATCCTCAAAACTGGAATCGCCTGATTCTTGCAGATCGGACTCAAAGGCAGCATCTAAGTCTAAATTGCCTAAATCTGACTCATCTGACAACGAGGTGAGGTCATTTGCAGCAAACAGGTCACTAAAATCAGCATCGTTTGTCGCAGCTTCAGACTCAAACCCTAAACTTGGCGTGGCAGTTGGTTCCTCCCATAGATCTGGCAGGCTCTCCGGGTCAAATGCAGCTGCCTCCGTTGCCGTTTCTGCAGAGGCGGTAGCGGCAGTTAAATCTTCCAACAGAGAATCATCCTGATCGATCACCAACTCGGTTGCGTCCATCCCAGCAAAGAGATCACCTAAGTCTCCCAACGAGCTACCTGCCACATCTGAGACTCCAGCACCATTGTTAGCCTGGTTGTCAGGTATCGTATCTAGATCAATTCCCCCAAAAGGATCTGCAACAGCCGATAGTCCTTCAGCAGGCTCCGTCAGCTCAAGAAAATCGTTTAAATCATCTTCAGCGGCCAGCCCATCGTTCATCCCAAATGGAGATGCCTCAAACGGCTCAGCCGTCCCCCCATTCTCCGTCTCATCAAACAACGCAGCAAGGTCATCCGCCGAATCTGAGCTGGCATCCAGGCGCTCAGGTGTCTCAAATAAGAGATCCGAAAAATCGTTTTGGCTTTGGGGGCTAAGCGGCTCCAGGGGAAGGTCATCCGAGAAATCCGATTCATCCGACAAAACTTCTTCTTGCTGCCAGGTGTTGCCAAGGTCGGGCATTTCCCCTTCAAACAGGTCAGCGAGTGAGTTGAGTTCTGCTATCCCAACTTCAGGGCCTTGATGAGGTTCAGCAGGTTCCAAGTTGAAGTCACTGTCGGACTCAAACAAGTCAAGGTCACCACCAGAATCAGTCGCGATCGCCTCCGATAAATCTAAGGAGTCTAAGCCCAGCAAATCCACATCATCCGATGAACCAAAATCTAGTGGTGACTCATCATCAAGCGATAACAAGTCTGACAAATCTGCCTCTGGTGTGGCAGCAGCAGCTGTGAGCGGCACCAGGGCAATTAACTGATCACACGGCGAGATCTCGGTAGCTCGATTAGTTAAGACTAAGTCTTGAGCCTGTTTAATGTCCTTAATCACGAGCGGCGCTAAAACCCGGAAACTGTTGTCAGAATCGGCGATCGCTTGATTTGCCGTTCGCAATAGGTGACACCAATCGTTTAACTCAAACGGCTCACCACATTGAATCAAGTTGTCACAGAGCGATTGCAGACGCCGACGAGTTGCCTCGGTTTCAGCTTGCTTAAACAACTCCAACATTTCTCGCAAGCGAGCAGGCACCTCTGTTTTGAAGGTACGCATGAGCGAACTTTGCAAAACTGCCGCAGGTGCGACCGTCTCCGTCTTTGTCACCCCTCCTGTGAGCGTATTTAAGTGCTGCTCAAGTTGAACGAAGACAGGCTCCATTCCGTCAACAGCGGCATTTGCAGCTTCTTCACTAAGACCAGCCCCACCTTGCAAATGCTCAAGTTGAGCTTTTAAGCCGTCAAAGATTTGCAGAAACAAACTTTCGAGGTGTTGGTCAACGCGAATCGGCACTTCCCGTAGAACCTTGAAAAAGTCCTCCAGCCGATGCGATATGCGCTGGATGTTATTCAGCCCCAGCATCGCGGCTCCACCTTTAACCGAGTGGGCGGCTCGAAACAACTCATTAACCAACTCTGGGTCTTCAATCGTGCTCTGCAAATTCAGCAGACCCTGCTCAATTGTGTTGAGGTGCTCTTTGGCCTCCTCAATAAAGTAGCCCATGATCCGCTGTTGCTGTTCAGGCTGCATATCTGTGTCCCATCCTTTTAGAGCCGATAGTGCGTCAGACGCAATGAGTTGAGTTGCGGGGTCACTCGAACCAAAAGTTGCAAACTAACGCTGAAAGCACAATTGTCTGGATGATCTGCACCCAGACTCAATTGTTAAGAAAGACGACAATCAAAAGTAGTTTGAGGTTTGCTCTAATGTATCCGATTCCCTAAAATTTGACACTTTCCGTTACTGTTTTCAGCATTCCCTATTTCCGCTCAAGTGTTTCAACGCGGAATCGTTCCACCGAAGTCAGCAGATCACGGGCAACGTTCACCAGATTTTGCAGCGAACCCGACACCCGTTGGGCTTCTTGCGAAGTCTCTTGGGCCGTTAGTTCAACCGATTGCATAACCTGCGCCACCGCACGCGATGTTTCGGTTTGCTCCACCGTGTCCGCGGTAATCGATCGCACCAGCACATCGATTCGGTTGGATACTTGAATGATGTCTTCGAGCGATCGCTTCGCTTGTTCCGCCAGACGAGTCCCCTCAATAACCTGCTGGGTGCCCTCTTCCATTGCGGTCATTACCGATCCGGTTTCTGACTGAATCTGCAATACGATTTGCTCAATTTCTTTCGACGCTTTAGCCGCCCGGTCTGCCAGCTGTCGCACCTCATCAGCCACAATTGCGAAACCACGACCCGCTTCACCCGCCCGTGCCGCTTCAATACTGGCGTTTAACGCTAGCAAATTGGTACGGGAAGCAATCTGCGAAATCAAGGCTACAATCTTCGAAATTTCTTGCGATGACTCAGCCAGTCGCTTCACTTTCCGTGTCGTTTCTGCCACCGTTTCCCGAATTTGCAGAATACCCGCCACCGTCCGTTCTACCGCTTCACCACCCTTTAAGGCCGTTGACGATGCCGATCGCGCCACTTCTTCAGCCTCACGCGCACTTTCTGCCACCCGCTGAATCGACTCCGTCATCACCTGCACTGAGTTCAGCGTCACCGCGAGTTCCTCAGCTTGGCGTAAGGCGTCAGAAGACAAGCTGCGAGCAAACATTTCATTATCGGTTGAGGCTTTACTCACCTGCCGAGCCGCAGTTTTCACCTGTTGCACAATCTCACGCAGGTTTTGAATCGTCAGGTTAAACGAGTCAGCAACCGCGCCTAAAACGTCAGCCGTCACCTCAGCCTGCACCGTCAAGTCACCTCGAGCGGCACCTTCCACATCATCCAGGAGGCGAATCACCTGTCGCTGCAAGTCTTCTTTCGCTTGTTCTTGTTCTTCGGCCTTACGTTGCGCTTCGCTGGTTGTCGTCAAAATGACTTTCGCCATCTGGTTAAAGCCACTCGAAAGCTGCCCAAACTCATCTTCTGAATAAACCGTTGCGCGTGCGTTCAGGTTGCCCTGGCAAACCGCATTAAATTGCTCTTGCAAGTCGTCGGTTGAGCGGCGTATTTTCTTGGCAGTATACTGCCCCAAAATAAAGGCCGCTAAGAAGCTCGACAACCCAGCAACAGGCACAGTGATCAAATCTTTCAGCCGTTGGCTTTCGATCGCAGTTACAACCTGGGTTTCGCTGTAAGTATTGTTAGTTGGCTGACCCAGCTGATTCACCAGGCGATTTGCAAAGACAGAGCTAACCAAAGCCGTTGTAATCAGCGACGCTAAGCCTGCAATGCCGGCGATGACCAGTTGCTTGGTTGGCAAAGAGGCATTTTGCAACGGTGCAAGCCAACCCTGCTCGACCGCTACAACAGGTTCAGCGCTGCCATCAGGCTGAGTAAAAGAAGGCACCTGGTCAGCACTACTGGTCAGGCTAAACACCTCATCGTCACGCACAATGGACGCATCATTAATCGAGCCAAAGTCCATGCTATCAACGGCATCCGAGCCATGCGCGGCCTGAGATTCTAACCCCATGCCCACAACCGGACTGGTAAAACCCGCCGAATTTTCTGACAAATCAAAGTCAGACAAGTTACCTAAATCATCAAACTCGTCAAACTCATCGAGGAAATCAACATTCCCCGTTTGCCCGTCACTCACAGGAATCGTGCCCAGAGTATTGGCATCCGTTTGGAAGGAGTCATCCGGCAGGCTGACATCCGCCAAGTTGCCATAGCCATAATCAGACTGATCTTGCGTAGGCGGCGGCATGTAGCCTGTGTCTGCTGGCTGATCGTAAGGACTAGCCCCCATAAAAAGAGTCTCTTCACCTAACGAAGTTGGTCTACTCGTCGGGGGTGGCTCAACTGGAGTTGTGTAGTGATCATCCTCCAGGGGTGGCATGGTAAAGGCGTTATCCATTGTGTTAGCGGCATCTGCCATGCCTCCTAATTCGTCAGCAGGGGCCGCAAACGGATCAGCAAATGGCGAGGAGGAGCCAAAATCACTACTGAGGTCTGGGGTTTCGCTGCTGAACGGATCAGCAAATTGGTTAAAGTCAGACTGGTTGAAATCGTCTGGGTTAAAGTCGTCGGTGCCTGCGTTGAAGTCTTGGTCAAACCCGTTACCAGAGTCACTCAACGCAAAGTCATCCATTGAGAAGTCGTCGCCTGCCGAGTCTTGCCAGGTCGTCGCTGAGAAATCAGATACACCACCCGCCGGAGTCTCATCCGCTGAGAAGTCAAAGCTGCCAAAATTGTCAAAGTCGTTGTTCCCGCCATTGCTGCTAAAGGCGGCTGCATCGTCAGCAAAATTATCCAGGCTAGAACCACCACCGGGACTCTGTTGCTCAATGTAGGCCAACCCATCATTGGCGTAACCGATAAACTCAGAATCGGTCGTTAGATGCAACACCGATTGATACTGCTGCCGTGCAACATCAAACTGTTGAAGCCCGTAGCAATAAATGTGCCCCCGCAACAAACAGGCACTTGGATCTGAAGGATCAGCTTCAACTAAGCGATCAACAATTTCTGCCGCCGCTTCATAATTTCCTTGTGCGTAGGCGATCTGGGCTTGTTGATATGAATGTGCGTAGTCGGTACCTGATGCCATTTGCCTCCTCCCGGTAGAGTATTGTGCGCCATTCCAAATGTCATGGAGGGCTTGCGAAACGTGACGAAGTTTGGGTGGTCTGCGCCGTTGCTTCTATGTTGTACTCCCTGAATGACTTTTTTGCACTGCTATGTTTTTCTTTAGGCTGCCCAACGCGCCGATCGCAAGATAGCAACCTGATCTAACAATCGAAGGAACCGCTGATGATCGCGATCCAGCACCCATTCACCCCGAATAAACGGTGCCACCCCATCAGGGATGTTTGATGGTATTTGTAACTCCTCAACATCTAACCATTGCATCTCAAGGATGCGGTCAACAGCTAAGCCGAGCATAAGATCCTGATCTTCAACCGCAATTACCTGAATCTCAGGGCGATCGGTGTTTAGCGCAGAGCTATCACCTAGAAATTGCCCAAGATCAGCCACCCAAACAACACGACCTCTGACATTCAGCGTACCCAGCAAGAGCGGTGAAACATTCGGGACGGGGGTAATGCGATCGGGGGAAGGCGAAAGAACTTCCTTAATTCCTGTGGCGGGAAGGGCAAATTCGTCACCTGAAGGCGTGTGGAATCTCAAATGCAACTCACCTTCTGGACTATCAAGCTCTTGAAATTCGGGTGATTGATCTTGCCCACGCCCGGTCAAGAAATCTGGACTTCCCACCATGACATTTATCCTCGCAGCAATTGTTTGACAGTGCCAACCAGCTCTGTTGGTTGAAATGGCTTGGCAATGTAGGCATCGGCACCCTGTTTCATACCCCAGTAGCGGTCAAACTCTTCGCCCTTAGAAGAACACATGACGACTGGCACATTTTGCGTTTTGGGATCGGCTTTAAGTCGGCGACAGACCTCGTAGCCATTCATGCGAGGCATCACGATATCAAGCACAACCAAATCAGGGCATTTTCCTTGAATTTGCTCAAGGGCTTCCACCCCATCGCTGGCAACGGCGACATCTAACCCACTCCCCCGCAGCAAGTCTGTAATCATCTCTCGCTGCGTGACGCTATCTTCAACGACTAAAACTGTGCTCATACTGTGCTACCCGTTTGCTGGATAAAGCCTTGATGGGTCTTTCCCTGGTGACTATTAAAATTAAGTTACCCTCAATTGTTATGGAAATGGCGTTAATGAGTGAGAACTTTGAAGGTTTGTCACTTACTAGTCTATCTGTTGCTTGATTCGCTGGTACTTTCTTTGAGGCGTGATGGCACCCCAACACCGTAACCAGCCCCCACATAACGCTCAACAACCATGAGTAACTCTCCCGCCCCGAAAGGCTTTGTTAAATAATCGGTTGCACCCACCATCTTTGCTTTGACCCGATCAATAAAACCATCCTTACCTGTCAACATAACAATCGGCGTTTGCCGAAAGGCCGTCGAGCGGCGGAGCATGGCTGCGATTTCGTAACCATCTAACTCAGGCATTGCAATATCACACAGGATTAAATCAGGCTTAATCTGGAAGACCAAGCTGAATGCCTCTAGCGGATTACCAATAGTAATCGTTTTATAACCATCCTGGTGCAAAATCTCTTCTACAGTTTGTCGGACCGTGCTGCTGTCGTCGATACAAACAATGCAAGGCTGGGTTGGGTTAGCCAACATGGGTTCCATCACTTTCGGGAAAGCTTGCTTGCTCAGATCAGCGTCGGATGCCAACTCAGAGGGGGCAAAGTTGAGCTGAATCATGCCCTGTTGAATGTAGGGGTACATGGCGCGAGCGACCGTGAGAATGTCACGCCCCAAGTAGCGAGCGATTTGACGAATCGAGGTTTCTCCGTTGGCGTATCGCTCAACCATGCGAAAGGTGCCAGAAGGTAGAACACTCTCTAGCGCAGGGCGATCAGCAATTTGCGGGCATTGTTCAGGCGATTGAATTTGCGGGTGAAACTGTTTCCACTCTTGCACCTGCTTCATGATTTGGGTGATCAGCGGGGCGATCGCCAGAGCATTGAGTTGCGGCGACAGCGGCGGGCCTAACTCAAAAATGAAAGACCCCTGGTGCAGGCTCAACAAGTCAAATAACGCCTCATGAATCATGCCTTGAATGATGGCGCGACCCTGAGCTGGGGTCAGCAGATGATTTTCTAGCAAAGCCCAGAGATAGCCATATTCAGGCGCGTTAATCGTCGCGATCGCCGGAACTGAGAGCCGCTCTAAATGGGCTTCGACGCGGTAACGCCGGAGGTAGTCTTTTAACCGCCGCAGATTCATCTCAGCGTCAGCCGCATAGACAAGTTGCCCATTTACAAAGAAAACAAACCAGTGGCGCTCTACCGGGCGGATGCCACGTCCTTCGCCTACAGTATGACCGGCCAACCGATGCGCAAACGGCACATGGGCTTCGACAAACAGCTCACCTGTACGTTGGCCAAGCTCAATTAGCTGTAAGATGCTGCGAATATCAATTTCGCTTAACTTCCCCTGCATGGTGTTCTGGTTGACTCCCAGATGGCGATTGGATTGAGTTGCTGCTACATCGAAAGGGGCTAAACCATCCGACAGCTAACCCATAACGTTTAACATAGTTTCACCTCTTATATCGCTGCATTCAACCTAAACACCAAAGCCTAACCAATATTTCTTTACATTTCTTCTCGCTGGTTAACAGGTTAAGGTCAATGTCTTCATCACTCTGGCGATTGTCGAGACAGGCGAATATTTGATCGGAGCAAGGTTTTTGCCGCTTTTACGCCTTTCACCAACCAATTACAACAAGCCAATTTCAACCAGACACCCTTACCCCCTTTTGCTTGAGGGTTGTCAGACACGTGCTAGTTTTTGCAGAGTCGTCAGGTAAACGTTGGCTGATTCAGATGAGAGCGCTAAATCGGTGGAGATAGCCAACGCATCGTTTTCATGAGAATTGGCTTTTAAGCTGATTTTCCGAATCTTTCAAGACTTTAGGTTACAGTAGGCAGAGTTAGAAAAAAGTTATGGCATCTGAGTTAGAAGCTCGCCTAGAATGTAGGAGCGAATTCTTACCCCTGGGGGTTTTTTCGCTTTGATCGGGGTTGACATCAAATATTTACTCACGATGCAATGTTGGGCTTCAAAATTGGGTGGTAGTATCAGCAAGCAAAAAACTTGTGCTTTTTGCTCCAGCTAATCCGTTTGGGGGCGATCGCCGATTTTAAGATGAGTTACTGCTGGCCGATGTTCTAGTATGCTTTTAACGAACAAAACAATCGCATAACCTTAGATATAACGGCTTTAAGAAAGTGAGCAGTTTGCGCATACCCGATATGGCTTCCTATTTGGAGAAACATAGCTAAATTTTTAGTAGGTTGGGCAATACTAGCCACACTCCATCAGCTTCAGATAGATACGAAAGGGGACTATCAGCGTGCTGTACCTAGCAGAAGTACAAAAGAAAAGCGGAGGCTTGATCGGTGGTAACAAAGCAGAGTTGAAACTGCTTGCTTGCCAACGCTCAGAGCAAAACTGGAGTGCCGTTCCAGGGGAAGAAATCATTCCTTCCGATGAGGCGAGCAAATACAATCCGGGTGCGCTAGTGCTTGTCGAGATGACTGCTGGTAAACAGGTACAGCGGATTCAAGAAGCGGCTCGGCAATTAGTCAGCATTCTGCAAAACTTTTCGCGTCTGCAAGAACGCTTTAAGGCGCAAGAAGAAGAAATTGAGCAGTGGAAACAGTCTCTGACGTATCAAAGCCAGGAGTTAAATCGGCGAGAGATGGAGATGGAAGCTCGCCGCGAGCAACTCGAACAGATGGAAGACGACTTTGAGAAGCTCGAACACCAACGTCAAGAAATTGAGACATTACGCGAAGATGTCAATCGCCAGCGGGATGAGTTAGAGCGCAAAAATCAGGAACTAGAGGGCGCTTGGGATCATCTCCGGGGCGAAATGCGTCGCCTTGAAGAACGGCAAGCCGAGATTCAACAGTCAGCCCAATTGGATGATGATCAGGCCCGCGCCCTTCACGAATTGCTTGATCGCCTCACCGCAAATGCCCCTCAATCATCTGCAAGTCGTGAGCAACTCGCGCTCGTACTGGAGCTGATTGACCAGCAGCAGGCGATTTTGACCCAGCACTGGCAAACGCTTGAGCAGCAGCACAATACTGCTCAGCAAATGCAGTCAGAAGTAGATCGGCAGGGACAAGAGATTCGAGATCGCTGGCAACAGTGGCACCAGTCGCAAGACTCGATGGAGCAGGCCCGTGGCGAGTTAAAAGCGCAGCAAAAAGTGCTGGACTCAAAACGCGAGTACGCTCAAATGTTGAGCCTGCACCTGCAAAATCACGATGATCTCAACCAGCAACTCTTTCGACTCGCTGAAAGTTCTGATGGCATTACGCTTAGTGGGCAGCAAGTGGATTTGGCCGCACTTGAGAAAATGCAACTTGATGACTTGCAAAAGTTAGTGCAAGACCTGGAACAAGAGTTACAGAAGTTATCTCAATTTGTTGAGAGCCAGGAAGAAGAACTGCGTTACAAACAGCAAGAGATTGACGAGCTGCAAGCAAAAATTCAAGCGGCGAACGAGTTTGATCGGCTCAATTTAGAAAACGAACTAGCCGACGAGCAAGATGGCTACCAGATGTTAAATGAGACTCTGGTGGGTCAACGCCGTAGCTTGAATGATCGTCGGGGCCTGTTTAACCAGCACCAGATGGTGTTGCGGCGGCGGCAAGGCCAACCCGCTGATGACGGGCGACCCGCCGGGATTGACCTTGGCCCTCTCGCTACCCAGATTGAGAGCCAACGGCACCAACAAGCTGAGGATTTGCATAAACTCGAGAGCCAAATCGAGCAAATGCAAACGGCGATCCAGCAAGCAGACAGCATGATCGCAAGTCAGGTGCAAGATCAACAAAATAAGCGCAACGAACTGAAGCAACTCGAAGAAACGTTGACCAGTCGTCGCTCTGAGGTCGCTCAAATCTGGGGACGGGTGGCACTCTACCAAGAAATGCTGCAACCCATTCAAGATAAAACAGATGCCCTGCGCCAAAAACTCGATGAGGTATCGGGTCTGCTGGGCCAAGGCGAAGAAGCCAGTAACCAGCAGAGTCAGGCGATCGCTGAGATTCGTCAGATCTTGGTGAGCCTGACAAACACCCCCGAACTAGCCGCATCTTAAAACGCTAAAGCCCCTGGTGAGGGGCTTTTTACTGCATGTTGTGAGGCAGACTCATGCCTGTGGCACAACTCGGCGGCGATCGCCTACATTGCACCTGAGTTTTTGTTAAAGACGACCCAAACCGTTTTGAAAATGAGTTGGATGTCGTACATCAAGCTCCAATTTTCCTGATACTTCAGGTCGAGATTGACAATATCCTCAAAGTTCTTGACGCTAGAGCGACCGTTTACCTGCCACTCACCCGTCATTCCCGGTTTGATGTCAAGCCGTTGCCATTGAGGAATTTCGTACCGCTCAACCTCATCAGGTGTGGGTGGGCGTGTACCGACCAGGCTCATTTCCCCTTTTAGCACGTTCCAAAACTGAGGTAATTCATCGAGACTGGTTTTTCGTAATAACCGTCCGACGCGAGTGATACGCGGGTCATCGGCACTTTTGAAAATCGCCCCACTTGCCTCATTCTTCACCAAATGCTTCTTTTGCTCCGCATCGGGAACCATTGAGCGAAACTTCCACATCTTGAAGCGCGTGCCCATCCACGAGCAGCGAGTTTGCCCAAAGAAAATCGGCCCAGGGCTATCGAGCTTGATCGCGATCGCAATAAACGGCAACAAAACGCCCGTAATCGATAGCCCGACTAAAGCACCCGTGATATCCAATAGACGCTTTGGGTAAGACTGCACCGATGGATGAGTGACAAAAGGCACCTCCGCAGGGGAGGGGAGCTTGGAGGCCAGTTTAGCTGGCTTGGGTGAAATCGCTTGACTCGCCTCTGGCATCTCACCAGTAATGGGGGTTTCCTCAATCTCAAATAACTTATCTAAGTCGGCTAACGACAAAATGGTCATCACCTGCTGAGAAACATTTTGCAGAATCAGTCGAATACTGTTTTTTTGAGCAATTTTCCAGCAGCCAACCAGGGCACCAATGCCACTACTGTCAATAAACCGGGTTTGGCTCAAGTCGAGCGCGATCGCTCGCAGGTCTTGATGTATTTGCACCGCCTGCTGAAACCGCTGCTTAAAGTCAACCGCTTGAACGACCGTAAAAGAGGCTGGCATCGCAACAACACAACGGTTATTGAGAAGTGTTGCTTGAAAGTTCATGCTGCTTAGATTCGCCATTTCGCTGCTATCCTGATGACTCAACTGCTTCACTTCCTACACTTTTCATCACGTCCATCTAAACGGATTTCTGGTAACCAGCGTATCTCCTCACTGAGTTTTTCCGGAAACAGCTCGCTTGCCAGATTTCTTCCTTCGACTAGGTTCGAGAAATTAACTGAGATTCTAGAAATTAAGTGCTTTGCATTTGAATGAGTTGCTTAGCTGGATAAATTTCGGTTGATGTTCCTTTTGCTGGGAAGAATTCAACCTGCCATACGAAATATTACTCAAGTCATTCAACAATGCCAGCACTGAGGGTTTGCCAAAGAAAAAATCATTGTGGTCAATTTCATGGTCTAATCATGGCCCAACCCTTGCCCGAATACATTTAAGAACAGCTAACTTTAGTTTGCCCAAATCGGTCTACAGAGAAATCGATTTGCTGTGACTTAGTAGGAACTATTTATTCAAGGATGAAGAGACTGTAAAGGAAAGGCTAAAAGTCATGTATTCATCCGGTTACTCATGACTTTAGAAAGAGTATTAACCACCAAACTTTAAAAACTTTATTATCCTTCGGCGAAGTTATGTAGTTTTTATGGGTGTGCCCCAGTCCAGACTGATTCACAAGAATCGCGGTTAGATCCCCTTACGAGAATGCTTGACCTCGCAGGCAGGGGGCGATCTCCAACGTTGATGACGGTCAATTCTCATGACAGACTCCTCTCTAAAGAAAAATCCTAGTGGCGATCGCTCAAGCTAGTGGGTTTTCACCCAAATATTTTCAATAATGGTAGCTACTGAAGCGTAGATCCGCGAGGAGATTTCTGGCTTTGGGGCTTGAGCAGGTCAATACCATAGAACTTTTGCCAGAATCGATCAACCCAACGTCGCGGTAAAACGCTGGTCAGGAGGTAGACTGGCAAAGCACCGCCCGCTGCCGCAACATACCGAGGGCGAGGGTGTGCTGCCTGCATCGCTCGCACAATTACCGCGCTGACTTGAGCATCTGTCCAGGTGGTCTTTGCAAGTCGCTGCTCCAGACTCTCTAACTGCTCAAAAACGACGCCATAGCGCGATTTTTCAGGTTGGGGGATTGCTTGCAAGGCTTTTTCACGGGCGATCGCCACAAAGTTTGTCCGCACGGGGCCTGGCTCAATCACACTCACTTTAATGTTGAAGGGTTCTAGCTCCATACGCAGGGAATCACTGATTGCTTCCAACGCAAACTTAGAGGCGCTGTAGATTCCTCCTAGCGGAAAAGCCGTTCGCCCTGCGATCGAACTGATATTAATAATGCGGCCTCCGCCCTGCGATCGCATCAGCGGCACCACCGCCTGAATCAAGGCAAGCGGCGCGAAAAAGTTGATTTCAAACTGGTGTTTGCACGTTGACAGGGGCAATAACTCGACTGGCCCCATTTGCCCAAACCCAGCATTATTGACCAACACATCCACTTGCCCAAACTTCTCCACAGTGGCTTGCACGAGCGAACCAGCCTCGCTCGTCTGGCTCAAGTCAAAGGGAAGGGCCAACACCGTTGCCGTCTGTTCGCAAACACGAGCGATCGCCATCAATCGATCGACCGATTGCCCTGTCAATACTAAACGAATGCAGCAATTCTCAGTATGAGAATAATTCTCACAAAAATATTCATTTTGAACAGCTATCAATGGCTGGAATACCCATTCTGCCGTTCATAAAATTGAGCGCACAAGCCTTTAGAGGCTCTGAC
>Ga0073934_10007790_pt1 | contig 14650 bp, 12 predicted proteins | sample LarsenN4metaG_FD_76834 | JGI IMG/M metagenome (GOLD analysis project Ga0073934, IMG submission 76834) | Hot spring sediment bacterial and archeal communities from British Columbia, Canada, to study Microbial Dark Matter (Phase II) - Larsen... ...
CAAAGTATGATAGTGCAATGCAAATGGTTCAAGGTAAAAATATAAATGGATTTTTAGGAATTTCAACTTTAAATGATAAAATTATATTTTTGTCATATAAAAACAAACAACTTGGATTAAAAAACGCATAACATATGTTAACCGATAATTGCCGGCTTTGGTGCAACTTTGAAACTTTGGTAATTTTAACGAACCGAAGTGCTAAATTGATACGAAAGTACTGTAAATCCATCAACTACGGCTACCAATTTTAGTTATGCCTCACCCTGAAAGACAGACAGTAATGAAACAACTAAATGAAAATGGGTTCTGTGAAATCTTGAAAACGTTTCCTCAATTCAATTCAACAGATTCAACATACAAACTTTATAAAAGACAATGAAGCAATTTCAAATACAGCTATACAAAGGACACCCGATTATCAATGACGGTGAGAATAGAATATTAATTGACACGGGAGCACCCTCAACCATTCACTCTTCAGACAGTTTAAATTTCTGTTCAGACAGTTTCGTATGTTCAAAAAATTATATGGGTTTGACCGTTTCAAAAATTTCTGATATGCTTGGAACAGAAATAACAACTTTGCTTGGAGCCGATATCTTATCAGATTACAAAATCCTTTTAGACTATCAAAATCAAGTAATTGAGTTCAGCAAACAAGAAATTGACATAGACGGAACTCAAGTGGACATTTCAAACTTTATGGGAATACCGATAATTAAAATGACAGTTGATAATAAAGAACTAAAATTCTTTTTGGACACAGGAGCGGAACTTTCATATTTATCGGCCAGCTTGACAAGTAAATATGAAAGCATAGGAACATATGAAGACTTTTATCCAGGAGTAGGTAAATTTCAAACGGAATGCTTTGAAATTCCAACAGTTTTCGGAAACACCGAATTCGTTGTAAAATATGGAAACTTACCGACACTACTTCAAATGACATTAATGTTGGGCGGAACAGACGGTATTATCGGTTTTGACTTTTTTAATAATTTTAAGGTAGTTCTTGACCTTAAAAACAACAGACTGAAATATGCAAAATAGAAACACAGAAAAAGAAGGACGAAGGCATAACAACACCTAACGCAAGTGGGGGTTCAGTGCTTCGTATGACAGTTTTACGGAAGGTGCAAGTGTAGTTCTTCGATTGAATCCCGAAAGTTTTCGGGATGCTCCGAAATCCGCCCGAACGCCGAGCCGAAAACCGTTATGTAAAATGTTAAACAATATAAAAAAAATAAACAATTATGGAAACTGAAACCAAATCAATGTATGATTAAAGGAATTATTGGTTCAATGGAAAACTTATCATTCAATAATGAAGAGTTTGACTTAATTTGGTCTGAAGGAGCTATTTACAATATTGGTTTTAAAAGAGGTTTAAAAGAATGGCATAAATTTATTAAAAAAGGTGGATTTATTTCTGTTACTGAAGTTTCCTGGTTTACACAAAAAAGACCAAAGGAAATTGAAGAATTTTGGATGAGTGCTTATTCTGAAATTGATACCATTCCTAATAAAGTTTCACAGCTTCAGGAATCTGGATATATACCTATTGCAACATTTATTATTCCGGAAAATTGTTGGACAGAAAACTTTTATATCCCACAAGTCAAAGCACAAGAGTTGTTTTTGAAAAAATATAAAGGAAATAAAACTGTTGAGGACTTAGTTGCAAATCAAAAACATGAGGCACAATTATATTCTAAGTATAAAGATTATTATGGCTATGTTTTTTATATAGGACAGAAGATTTAGAACACTGTTAATAGTTCTTTTGCCATTAATTTTGCTATTATCCGTTTTGTGCGCTATAAATGCGATTTATGCACTAAAGAAGATAGAAAAACCAATTTTAATTTTCGGACTAATTGACAGTGGAATTAAAGTGTCAATCGGAACTCTTATGATTTTCCTCTACGCATTGTAGAAAAGTTATTTACAAAATTATAATAATAAAAAAACTGCCACTATCACGGATTTGGCGTCAGGCGAAGTGTAAACAGAGTCAAAAAGTCTGAACCTTTTTCATTATCAGAATCATAAACCTCACTTATTTAATAAATTTTCCTGAAATTTCGGGAAATAAAAGCCGGTAATAAATTTTCCGGCTTTTTTTATTTCTGCTCTTTTTCCGAACTTTTATACCCTATCTGAGGTATATAATATAGAGCAATTATGGGATTTAATATTATACCTATTATTGTTAAATTCAATATTCACTAAAAAATTAAATGACTGAAAAACAAATAAATAACGAAGATAATATTAACGAGAATAATAAACCAGAATCAGAACCCGACGCTGAGGACATTACTAAATCAGTTCCGGAATCTGAAAACGTTACTGATTCAGAAGCTATTGAACCAGTTGAACCCGCTCCTGAATCACCCCCAACGCCCAAAGCTCCCACGAAGCAAAAGGACAGTAACTATCAGGTCAGTCTGATTAACGAAAATCTTCTCAAAATCAAGGTTACAACAGACAAAACCATTGGTATTGATACTTTCGTAAAGGATAAAAAAAGCACATCAGCTACAGGCGCTGATTCCCAGACTAACAGAATTACAATTCACCCGTCAGAAGAAAAAAAACTCAGGGAAGTCGAAATCATAGTTTCAATTGATCCGGGATCAGGAGATATTTCCGTCTCCGCACCCGTTGAGTCAGATTCGAATATATCCGAACTGCAACAATCACAATCAGAAGATAAAATTCCTGAAGAAAAAAAAACAATTCCTGCCCAACCTGAAGAACCGACTCTGAAAGGATTTGTAAAAAAATTATTGATTAATCCTGATGTCGAAGATTTAGTCAATAAACAAAAACAGATTGATTCTGAAAATAAATACATCCCGAGAACTTACGAAGAAATTCAGGAAGAAAAACTCGGTCCGAAGAATGGCTATAAGCTTAACAGAACTTTTTATGAGAGAAATCTAAAAATCGGAATTATCGGCGGAATTGTAATTTATTTCCTTACTGTTATTTTTACATATTCTACTTTTGCAAGGAAAAATGGTGAAAATGGTCCTGTTCCAAACGAAAGATTAATCGTAATTCAGGATATTCCAGATAATACCATGCAACTTCCTGAACAGGAAAAACCTGCAGAGGAGGAAACCAATGCCGGCGATAGCGGAACTGACCCTGTTACTCCACCTAAAGTGAATATCAAAAAACCAAGAGTTCCTAAAGTTCCTAAGGTTAAAACTAATCCTGTTACCGATACCAATGTTGCAAGCATAAATAAAGAGCTTGATTCTCTTAGAAAACTTTCCGGTAACTCCGGTTCAGATACCGGAAAATTTAATAATACTGCAGGAAATTATGATACTTTGAATTTTGCAGGAAAAAATATTCCCATCTCTATTCCGTTTCAAAAATATAACTGGTCTCTGATTGATTCTGTTGAAGCGAGATTGACAGGGCTGACTAATGATACTACCATTCTTATTGTTGATAGAAGCAATAAAAAAGGTCCCGGTGATTTTAATCTTTTCGTTTATCTCGATAAAACAGGTAAAACCTTTAACGTCAGCAAATACGAGAGTTTTACAATGCTCGATACAAATCTCCTCGCATATAAATCAGAACCCTTCAGGTCTGCCGGTAAAATTGATTATAAATTCCTGATTAAAAATGAAATCTATCAGGTCTCTGTTCTCGCTCAGGTCAGAGAAAAATATTTCGATGAATATAAACCAAAAATTGAAGACGTTGTCAGAAACATACGTCTTCCAAATTCATCGCCTAAATAGTTATCATTTCAAGGGTTTAACATTCCAAATCTCTTCTGCATATTCCTTTATTGTCCGGTCGCTCGAAAACCTGCCAATTCTCGCCACATTCAATATTGACTTCTTCGTCCATCTGTCAACATTCCTGTATTCAACTTCCACCTCTGCCTGCTTATCAATGTACGACTGAAAATCTGCAAGTACAAAATAATAATCGTGATATAGCAGACTGTCAACTATATGTCTGAATATTCCCGGCTCATTTTTATTGAAATAATCTGAAGCTATCATATCTATAATCCTCTTAAGATTTGCATTATTTTCATATATCATTCTTGGATTATAACCCGAAGCCCTGATTCTTTCGACTTCTTCTGCCTCAAGTCCGAATATAAATATATTCTCATCTCCCACCTCATTCTTTATTTCAATATTTGCTCCGTCAAGTGTTCCAATCGTTAATGCTCCGTTTAATGCAAACTTCATATTTCCTGTGCCTGAAGCCTCAAGCCCTGCTGTGGAAATCTGCTCAGATAAATCTGATGCCGGAATAATTTTTTCAGCAAGCGAAACAGAATAGTTTTTAAGAAAGAGCACCTTTAATTTATCTCCAACGTCCGGATCGTTGTTAACCACTTCAGATACTGAATTTATTAGTTTGATTATCAGTTTTGCCATATAATATCCCGGGGCGGCTTTCCCTGCAAATAGTACCGTGCGTGGTAAAATATTTTCTTCAGGATTGTCTTTAATTCTGTTGTATAAATGTATCGTGTGCAATACGTTCATCAATTGCCTTTTGTATTCATGAATTCTTTTTATCTGACAATCGAACATTGAAGTCGGATTCAAATCTATCCCGTAATTATTTTTAACATATTCACTTAAATTAAGTTTATTTACCCATTTTGAGTCTCTCCAGTTTTCAAGAAATTCATCGTCAAATTGTAATTCTTCAAGTTTCTTTAAATCACTTAGGTTCGTAATCCAGCTCTCTCCGATTTTATCCGAAATCAATTTTGAAAGGAATGGATTTGCCTGCTTTAAAAATCTCCTTTGTGATATTCCGTTTGTTTTATTGTTAAATTTTTCCGGCTCTGCATTATAAAAATGTTTGAACAGAGTTTTCTTTAATATTTCAGTATGAAGTTCTGCTACGCCATTTACTGAGTGACTTCCTATTATTGCAAGGTTTGCCATTCTTACTGTTTTCTCATACCCCTCTCCGATTATTGATACATCTCTTATAATATCATCTGTTACTCCTGGCTTTCTTCTGAATTCATTCAGAAATCTCTGATTAATTTCAAAAATCAATTGCATGTGACGGGGCAATAACATCTGCATAAGTGATACAGGCCATACTTCAAGTGCTTCCGGTACTACGGTGTGATTCGTATATCCGAAAGTATTCTTAACAATTTCAAATGAATCGTCCCATTCAAGATTTTCTTCATCAAGAAGTATTCTCAGTAATTCCGGAATTGCAATTGCAGGATGAGTGTCGTTTAACTGAATTGCAACTTTTTCAGGGAATAATCTGAAGTCAGTGTTATTTCTTTTAAATTGCCTGATAATATCCTGAATAGTTGCAGAGACGAAAAAGTATTCCTGTTTTAATCTCAATAATTTTCCCGAGGGAATATTATCATTTGGATATAAGACTTTGGAAATTATCTCTGACATATCCTTATTCTGCATTGCCGAAATATAATCGCCTTTGTTAAACTCTGAAAAGTTGAATTCGTCTGTAGCTTTTGCTGACCACAATCTGAGATTATTAACGGTTTTATTTTTATATCCCGGTACCGGAGTATCATAAGCCACTGCGAGAACATCTTCAGTATTTACCCATTCGAAATGCAGCTTACCGTTTGAAGTGAAGTTATTTCTGACTGAACCGTTAAACTTTATTCTGTATGTCAATTCCGGTCTGATTACTTCCCATGGATTTCCGTAACGTAGCCAGTGGTCAGGTTTTTCTATCTGATATCCGTTTTCAATATCCTGTTCAAAAATTCCGTATTCATATCTTATGCCGTAACCCATTGCAGGCAGTTTCATTGTTGCCATTGATTCCATAAAACATGCCGCAAGACGCCCAAGTCCACCGTTTCCCAGACCCATATCCGGCTCTTCCTCTATGATTGATTCAAGTCCGAAACCAATTTCTTTCATAATTTTATAAACATCGTCATATAGTCCTAAATTAATGATTGAATTACCGAGCAAACTTCCCATTAAAAATTCAAGTGAAAGATAATATACTTTCTTTGCATTGTGCTCTTCACTCTTTGCATTTGAGCGAAGCCAATCTCCTATCATGCGGTTTTTAAGAACCGCTGACAAAGCTTTCATTAAATAATATTTATTGACTTCTGATTTGTTTTTTACAAGAACATATTCAATGTGTTCAGCGAGTTGAGTGATGAGAGGACTGCGACGAATATTTTTTTCGTCAGTGAAGAAACCAGTAACATTACTTGTTTCCATAGCGGTTGTATTTAATTTGAGGTTGTTTTATATTAATATTAATTTTTTAAAAAAGAAATACTAAAAAAAACGACTCCGTCAGGAGTCGAATGTTTGTAGAACGAAAAACAATAAACTTCTTAAACTAATTCGCTTTCCCTGAAGAAAAATGCAATTTCGGTTTTTCCGTTTTCGACTGAATCGGAGCCGTGCACTGCATTTTCCTGTTTGCTGTTCGCAAAAAGTTTTCTGATTGTTCCTTCTTCAGCTTCTGCCGGATCTGTTGCGCCGATTAATTTTCTCCAGTCTGCAACTGCATTTTCTTTAAAAAGGGCAATCACAACAACAGGTCCTGAAATCATAAAACTTACAAGGTCATTGTAAAATGGTCTTTCTTTATGTACCTCATAAAATTTTTTTGCCTGTATTTCGGTAAGTTGAATAAGCCGCATACCTGCAATATGAAAACCTGCATCGAGTGTTTTCTGAATAATACTTCCGTGCACATTTTTTCTGACTGCATCGGGTTTGATAATACAAAGCGTTCTTTCCATATTTATAAATTTAATTTGTTTTTAATCTGGTTTACTTGGAACTTCGTTTGAAAAAGCCGTAGTATCAATCTGATAATAATGTGTAATCATACATTTCCTTGGCATATATTTTTTCAAAATCAAATCTGTAAATGAAGGGCAAGTGGAATTTGCGAGCAATCCGGTTTCCATACAAATATTAACTTCCTCAACTTCATTCGGCATAAGAAAATATTCCACCGGAAAATCAAATTCATCATCTGAATATAGATATTTCATAAATCTTCCCCATATCGGCGCTGCCGCCTTACCTCCCTGTCCGTATCCTCCGCCAAAATTTATTCTTGCATCGTCAAATCCAAGCCAGCAACCAGCAACAAATTGTGGTGTATATCCTACAAACCATGCATCTGTGTAATTTTGTGAGGTGCCCGTTTTACCGGCTGCAGGTCTGTGGAAAAACTGTCTGACTGATGTTGCAGTTCCGTTTTCTATTACTTCTATCATCATATCGCTCATTATATACGCAACTCCTTCACTTAATACTTCTTTGTGGTTTGATACCATTGAAATATCTTCAATAACTTTTCCGTTTTTATCTTCTATTCTCAATATTGCAACGGGTTCAACCCAGATTCCTTCGTTTGCAAATGTTCCGAATGCATTCGTTATTTCAAGAGGTGTAACTTCTCCGGCTCCGAGTGCAAGTGATAATACATTTGGTAGCTCTGATTTTATTCCCATCTCATGAGCGAGATTAATTACTTTATCTATCGGAGCAATTTCCATTGCTGTTCTGACCGCAACTACGTTTACAGACCTTGCAATTGCTTCACGCATAGTTATTTTACCGCCTGTTCCTCCACCCTTTGGAGTCCAGTTTCTTCCTCCGATATTTACTGTTAATGGGTCATTTGAAATTCCATAAGCAGGGGAATAGCCATCATTTACTGCAACTGCATATACAAATGGTTTGAACGATGAGCCCGGCTGTCTCTTAATCTGTGTTACTCTGTTTAATCCGTATTTTACACGCGTATTCGGATTTGAACCAACCATTGCTCTGATATATCCGGTTTTTACATCCATTACAACAAACCCAACCTGTATTGTTGTGGCAAGTCGCTTAACTGAATCAATGACATTCTTATCATTTTTCATCTCATCATATATCTTTTTCTTTTCAATCTCATTCGGCGCTTTTTTATAGCGTTCAGTTTGCTTTATATATCTGTCAATGTTGCTTGTCAGTATGTCTTTATGGTTTTTCCAGTTCCAGTATGAGTTAAAAGATTTCTGATATGTTTTGAGTTGCTCTTTAATGGCATCTTCTGCGTGATTCTGAAATCTCGTATCAAGCGTTGTATATACTTTTAATCCGTCTCTGTATAAATCAAATCCGTATTTTTCTGCTCTTTCCTGAAGTAGTTGTCTTACGTATTCAGTGAAGTCAGAATATTCTGTAAATTCCCTCTGCTCTTCTGCAGTTTTCAGATTTACTCTCACCGGCTCGTTAATTGCGGCTTCGTAAACATCTTTTGTTATATACTCTGCTTCAAGCATTCCGCTTAATACAAGATTCCTTCTCTTTTTTGAATTCTCCGGATTATCAACCGGGTCGTAATTTGAAGGTGATTTTAATAAAGCAATCAGTGTTGCAGATTCAGTAAGAGTCAGATCTTTAGCCGATTTATCAAAAAATGTCTGTGCTGCTGCTTCAATGCCATAAGCTCCTTTTCCGAAGTAAACAGTATTTAGATAATAAGCGAGAATTTCCTTCTTCGTATATGTTTTCTCTATCTGAACAGCAGTCATTGCTTCACGGATTTTTCTGCTTATACTTATTTCTTTGGAGTTCAGATACTGATAGTACATATTCCTTGCGAGCTGTTGGCTGATGGTTGAAGCACCTTCCTTACTCAGATTAAAACTAAGGACGTTCTTTATAAATGCCTGAACAATTCTCTGAATATCTACTCCCCAATGGCTGTAAAACTTTCTGTCTTCTGTAGCAATCAAAGCGTTAATCAGATCAGGCGGAATATTTTCAATAGAAACTTTTGTACGGTTCTTTAAATAAAATTTATCTATCAATTCTCCGTTATCGGAAAATATTTTAGTTGCTTCTTCTATTTTCGGATTTTCAAGTTCCGTAAGTGGAGGAAGTGTCTGCGACAGATAAATGATATAACCTGCAAATAGTAAAATCGCTATTACTGAACCGTAAATAAAGAGTGATACGCCAAAACTTTTCTTTTGCTGTTGTTTTGCTGTTTTTCTTCTGAAGTTCTTATCTTTGAAATACCTGTCGAGCTCGTCTTCTTTTTTATTCTTTTTTATCATTATGTTTTTTTATAATCCGTATTTACAACTTTTTTCAGGTCATAATCATAATACTTCATCAGTCTGAATTTACCTTCTTTATATAATCCATAAGTGAAGTTCCGAATCCAGTCTCCGAGATTAATATAATATTTTTCAGCATTCTTTTCTACAACAATGGGCAGATGGCGATGACCCATGATTACGTAATCATAACCCTCGTCGAGTTTATCCAATGCAAAATCTCTTAATCCGTCTTTCTCTGACCAGTCTCTTTTGCTCGTATATTCCCTTGAAGTTGCAGATGAAGATGTTGCAAGCCATATTCCTAAATCAGGATGAAGCAGGGAATAGAGTTTTTGCGATACCGGACTTCTTAAAATCTTTTTAAGGATTTTATAACCTGTGTCGTTGTATGCAAGTCCGTCACCGTGGTTTAGAAAAAATTTTTTCCCGTCGAGTTCAATTGATTTACCTTCGTGTTGGATTTCAATTCCAAACTCTTCTCTGAAATATTCACCACGCCAGAAATCATGATTGCCTGCAAAATAAGTTATTTTCACTCCGGACTCTGTTAATTCTGATATCTTAGTTAAAAGTTTATAATAACCTTTTGGTACAACACGCTTATATTCAATCCAGCAATCAAACAAATCGCCGATGATAAATAATTCTTTTGCATCGGATTGAATCATGTTAAAAAAATCAATAAGAAGCAGTTCCTGAAATTTTTTAAAATCTTTACTGCTTCTTATTCCAAGGTGTACGTCAGAAATAAAATAATATTTGTCCCGCATTTCGGGGAAAATAATTTATTTTACTTTCAGTTTAACTGTAAAGCTCTTATTGCCAAGTTTGCAAACTCCTGTCTCGGAATTGCAATAACCGAATTTTACAGAACCTGTAATTGTAATTTGTGAATTTGACTGAGCGTCAGATGGAACTGTAAAATTATATTTTACCTGCGAAGAAGTGATGTATTCACCGCCGCCTACCGGCTGAAGTCCGACTCCGGAAACTCCGGTTAAGCTGACTTCTATTTCAGGTTCTTTCGGGATTTTTACATCGCTTCCGTGAATAAACTTAATAATGAGTGTACCTGTCTGTCCCGGCTTATATGATTTCTTTGCGAGTGTAACTTTAACTTTTGGGGCGCTTTGTGCAAAAGAATCTGCAGCTGTCAGAAACATAATTGCGGCTAATATTATTACCGCTGATGATATGATTTTTTTCATTTATAAACTAATAATAATTAATTAATAATTATTCAAATATATACATTTCAAATTTGTTAATAAATTGAAAAGAAAAATAAATTATATACATATTTTTTTGTTAATTGGATTTTTTTGAAATTTTTAATAGATTTTAAATCTTTAATTAAATTGTTAATTTCCCGAATACAAAAATATTATCAACGCAAAGAAATAAAAGTGAGCGATATAAACGATATTATAAAATCTGTAATTTCGAAAGGGAGCAATTCTCATCATTTAAATGATTTTATAAAAATGTGTTTAAATCTTTCGCTTGCGACATTAAGGAGAAATATTTACAGGGAGAGTGTTTTATCAAAAACGGGATTATCAGAACGGGATTTTGCTTTTGATGCAATTGCTGATATTTTTAAAAATACTGATGGTAAATACAAATATCTTGAAAATCATTTTTCAGATGTTATGAGTTCTATTGATAATTTACCTCCTGAAGTTATTCAGGCAAAATTAAATGCATTAATAGTTTCAAGGACAAACCAGAGAATAACTGAAATAAGAGAAGAGTTCGGAGAAATTTATTTCAGAGTAAAAAGGGCTATCCATTTGCATATATCAAGACACAAAAATATAAAAAGCACTCATTTCTGCGGAGTTCAGTATTTTTATATATGCGATGATGATGAATTAAACGAAGAACATAATGAAATTACTCAGGAATTAATTCTTGACAAATTAAATTCAGTTTATCACAAAAAACTAAGCGTTTCAACTATTGTTGATTTCGTTATTAATTTTGTAAATTCCCAAAATGAAATATTAAGGGCAATCAGTGATAATTTATTATGCCAGTCTGTAACTGAATTTTATAATTTAAGGAAAAAGGATTACCTTATTGAGTTGGAAAATGTACATTATATTAATTATGAAGAATAAAGAAATATGAAATTTATAAGTGACGAAATAATACATCTTTATCTGATAAAAAAGGAATTATTAGAACCAGAAATCTCTGAAGAAATTGAAAAGAGATTAACATCAAATTACAGATTTCAGAAAAGAGTATCTGAAATAAAAGCTATTTACGAAGAATATAACAGAATAAATAAAGATAGCATTACGCTTACACCTTTTATTAAGGAAAATAATTCTTATGATTACAGACTTGCAGCATATAATAGTGAAAATTATAATGAGTTCCGGTATCTGACAACATTTGCATCTGTAGAAAACTTAATAATGATAAGGGTACATTATAACAGTTCAAGTAAAGAATATAAACTATATCTGGTTTCAGATGATATGAATAAAGTGAAAAATGCAAGGTTGAAAATAAAGGGTTTTGATATGGAATATATTACTGATGATGAAGGTATTGTAACTATAAAAGATATGATAATTGATGAAAACACTGAAATAGATGTTAATTATTCTCATTGATTAAGAATTCTGGAGAACGAATGCCTTTGGGGTTGTTTGAAACGGAGATGCAATTTATCAGATTATTGAAACTGATAAACAGCACTGCGACAACAGGGAGAAAATTAATAAACACAGCAAAATTCCTGAACAATTTATTGGAGCAGGTTGGACAGGAAAAATATATATCTTATTATATAGACCTTCAGCCATATTTATACAATCTTATTAAAAACGGGCAAAAATTTTACTTATCCCCTGAAATATATGATAAATTAATATTTATTAATAAAAAACTATCTGAATTAAAACAATTCAGCTCTGAATCATTTCAGAGTAAATTTTCAGAAATAGAAGACATTCTAAAAGAATCTGAAGAGAATTTGTTCAAACCGGTTGAATGTGAATTACTGACAAATTCTATTCCAATAGTTCTGATTGAAAGATGTAGTAATGATACTTCAAATGATGAAGAATACGGACTTATACAAAGATTTAATTTGAGCTCCTCAGTTCGCTCCAAAAACGAGAAAGTAAATAAAGTAGAATTCAGAAATTATCATGATTCAGAAAGTACAGGAATTAATAAATATCTTGATGATATTGTAACATTAGCGGAGGATGATTGTAAGAACAATAAGATAGATGTTCACTGTTATAATCTGTCGTTTTTCTTCGATTCACAGGAATTCATTTATTCCGGGAAGTCCTTTGGGGTCGGAGCTGCCTGCCTTCTTTATAATTCAATTTTAATAAACGAACTTTACAGATACTATTACAAATTTAAAAACGATTGTGTATTTACTGGAGAGATAGATAGGGAAGGCAATTTGATTAAGTTAAACCGTAATATTCTTCAGACAAAATTAAAAACAGTATTTTTCTCCGGATATAAAAAATTTATTATACCCGAAGATAATATAATCGAAGCAAAAGCAGAACTCGCTGAACTTCAAAAGAAATTTCCTGAGAGAAAACTTGAATTAATTCCAATAAACAATTTCCGGGGTGTCTTCAGGAATTCTGATATTGTTGAAAGATTCGTGTTGAAATTTCACCAGAAATTAAAAGCGAATTATGATAAATATCATAAGATTTTTAATACATTACTAAGTGTAATATTATTTCTATTCCTGATTTTTTTCTTTAAAAATTTTGTAAAATATCTTGATAGAAATCCTGTATCTTATAATCTGGAAGACAGTAAATATGTCTTATATAATAAACACGGAGTTAAACTCTGGAAATCAGAAGAACTGGAAATAATAAATAAAATGTATTTTGAAAGTCCATACGGTAGTAGTAACCGATGTATTTTAACAGATATTAACAGCGATGGGATAAACGAGTTATTATACCTAAATAAATCTGATATTGATATTGAAAAGTCTCAGAAAATTTTTTGCTCAAATTCCGAAATAATTAATTTTCCGTATAAAATCCCTCAGAGAAATTTGAATTATCCTAACGACCCTGTTACAAATTCATTTATGTATTTACGGGGAATATCATTAATTGATTGTGATGGAGATGGTAAAAACGATATTTTATATTGGGCTTTACATACTCAGACATATCCGGGGCTGATTGGTGCAATAGACTACAACGGTAAAGAAATAGCAGAATTCTGGAATGAAGGACACCCTATCATAGTTAGGATACTTGATTTAAATAATGACGGTAAGCAGAAAATATTTGCCGGCGGTTGTAATAATCGCGATTCAATTGAATGCGCTGTATTGATTGTTTTTGACCCGGAATACATTTCAGGTTCAAGTCCTTTTTCAGACCCGCTTTCAAATGGCATACCCGGAAAAGAAGAGTATTATATATTATTTCCTAAATCTGTGCTCTTCGAACAAACTACAAGGGAAAGAAATGATGTGTATGATATTAACCTCAATTCAAATAATACAATAACCTGCTGGACATCGGAAGGGCAAGGCGTTAACGATGAATCACTTATGTATGAATTCGATAAAGATATGAATTTAGTTAGTATAAGTTGCGACGACAAATTCAAACACAAATACAATATTTTACTTCAAAACAACAAAAAGAATTTACCCGATTTGAATGCATATCTTGAAAGTTTAAAAAACAAAGTCCGCTGGTGGGATGGAACTAAATTTGTAGCATCTCCTTCAAAAAACAGATCTTATACTGAAGTAAAAGAAAATTCGAAATAGCTGAGAATTTTTTAGATTTGTTATTATTTAACAAAAAATTTAAGTCGTTCTCAGAACTTTTCTCTGAAAATGTGCATTATTATCTAACAAAGGGATTATTGTTGGTGGGGTTTTTTTAAAAATGCTCCCCGAAAGTACTTATTGTATTGAATAAATTATTGTGTAATAGTACTTTACCATATATTAAAAAATATATGAAAAATATAATTTACCTTTTTCTTATCTTCCTTTTTCTCCCGGTTTTAAATTTGTTTTCTCAGACCACCTGCAATGAACAGGATGTACTGGAAATTGACAGAATTAAACAGGAAATTGAAACATCGCTTATTTCCGCCACTTCAAGAGAAATTAAGTTACGGACAGGCGAAAAATTATTTGTATTTTACCTTAATGGTAATTTGATAAAATTATCTGTATTTGACGAAGAAAATTCCGTCAGTGCTGAGCTTTTCTTCAAAGACGGTTTTATAAGGCATATTTCAGAAGAAATTCCGGATATAGAAACAATGGCTTCAAACAGGTATTATTTTAAAGACGATAAATTAATCTGCTTTCAGGATAGCATGGGCAAGGATTGTAATAACAGCGATTTATACAAAGCAGCCGAAAAACTTTGGCTCGAAAGAATAAATAAATATCTGCACGCTATTCAGTAAAATTTTTTTATTTTAACTTATATCAAATTTTCAATTTAAGTCAATTGAAGACTTCGTTAGTCTTTTTTAATTTTGTATGAAGTTAAAAAAGATATG
>Ga0073934_10007792_pt1 | contig 14647 bp, 11 predicted proteins | sample LarsenN4metaG_FD_76834 | JGI IMG/M metagenome (GOLD analysis project Ga0073934, IMG submission 76834) | Hot spring sediment bacterial and archeal communities from British Columbia, Canada, to study Microbial Dark Matter (Phase II) - Larsen... ...
ACGAGGGCGCGGGCATCGTCACCGAGGTCGGCGAGGGCGTCACCTCGGTGCGACCGGGCGACCACGTCGTACTGTCGTTCGTGCCGCAGTGCGGTACGTGTTACTTCTGCACCCACGACGCCGCCGAGATGTGCGAGACCGGATTCGTCGCGATGGCGACGGGTGGGATGCTCGACATGACGCCACGGTTCCGGCGCGGCGACGCGCCGCTCAACCAGATGTCGGCGCTCGGTACCTTCTCCGAGGAGCTCGTCTGCCCGGAGATCTCGACCGTCAAGATCGACGCGGACGTGCCGCTCACCCGCGCCGCGCTCATCGGCTGCGGGGTCCTCACCGGCTTCGGTGCGGCGGTGAACACTGCGGATGTGCGCGCCGGTGACACCGTGGCGGTGATCGGCTGCGGTGGCGTCGGACTCAACGTCGTCCAGGGCGCCGCGTGGCGGGGCGCCGAGCGCATCATCGCGATCGATCGCTTCGATTCGAAGCTCGGCATGGCGAAGCAGTTCGGCGCGACCGACACCGTGAACGCGACCGACGGCGACGCCGTCGCCCGGGTGCAGGAGCTCACGTCGGGGCGCGGTGTCGACGTCGCGTTCGAGGTGATCGGCCTCAAGGAGACGGTGCAACAGGCGCTCGCGATGGCCCGCCGCGGTGGCCAGGCGATCATCGTCGGCGTCCCGAAGATGGAGCAGGTCATGGAGATCCCGATCGCCATGGAGCTGCTCGTGAACGAGAAGCAGGTGCGCGGCTCGTGGTACGGCTCGTCCAACGTCCGGCGCGACGTGCCGCGTTTGATCGAGCTGTACCAGCAGGGGACGTTGAAGCTCGACGAGCTGGTGTCCCGCACGATCGGGCTCGACGGCATCAACGACGCCTTCCGCGCCATGGAGGCCGGCGAGGTCGCCCGTTCAGTGATCGACTACGGCGTCTCGTTACGATGAAGACATGCGGTACCGGCGGTTCGGCAACAGCGACCTCGTGGTCTCGGAGGTCGCGCTCGGCACGTGGACGCTCGTTTCGGACTGGTGGGGCCGGTCCGACGACCCGCGCCAGATGATCGCCGCTGCGCTCGATGCCGGCATCAACTTCATCGACACCGCGCCCGTGTACGGGAGCGACGGAGCGGGCGAGTCGATCCTGCGCGAGTTCCTGAGCGAGCGCGACGACGTCGTGCTCACGACGAAGTGCGGCTACGACATCACCGGCGAGCGAAAGTATCCGGGCCAGTCCGAGCGCCCGCACGACTGGAGCCCGGACTCGATCCGCCGCCAGTGCGAGGAGTCACTGCGCCGGCTCGGCACCGACCGCATCGACCTGTACCAGCTCCACAACCCACGAATCGAGCCGATCCTCGCGGACGACCTCTGGGAGACGCTGCTCGAGCTGCGCGCCGAGGGGAAGGTGCGAGAGCTCGGCGTGGCGCTCGGCCCCGCGATCGGCTGGGTCGAGGAAGGCAACCACGCGATCGACGCGCGCCCCATCGTCTCGCTCCAGACCGTGTTCAACGTGTTGGAGCAGGAGCCGGGCCTGACGTTCGCGAAGCGACCACGCGTCGCGAGCGGTGAAGTGGGCTTGATCTCGCGCGTCCCCCATGCCTCCGACACGCTGTCGGGGAAGATCACGCGGGACACGACCTTCGACCCGAAGGACCACCGGGCGCATCGCAACCGCGACAACATGCTCGACAACTTCGAGAAAGCCGAGACCCTCGCATTCCTGTGGGCACCCGAGACGGGTCGCACGATGGGACAGGCGGCGATCGCGGGGATCCTCGCGAACCCGGCGTTCACGACCGTCATCCCGACCGTGCTGACGGTCGACGAGGTGCGAGAGTACGCAGCCGCATCCGACGTGCCTCTCAGCGCCGGCGAACAGCGCGCGCTCGACGAGCTGTGGGCGCGCAACTTCGATCACGAGGATCGCTTCGTGATGCCCTTGAAGTCGAGCGTGTGAGCACGAGCCAGGGCGGCGTTCGACTGCCCGCGGATCAGCGCCGGCAGCAGCTCCTCGCCGTCGCCCGGGACGTCTTCTCGCAGCACGGGTTCCACGCGACGTCGATGGATGTCGTCGCCGAGGCCGCCGGCGTCACGAAGCCGGTGCTCTACCAGCACTTCCCGAGCAAGCGAAGCCTGTACGTCGAGCTGTTGCGCGATACCGGCGCCCAGCTCCTCACGGCGCTCAACACCGCGACCGGACGGGCGGCAACGGGACGGGAACGGCTCGAGCTCGCGCTCCAGGCCTACTTCCGGTTCGTCGTCGAGGAGCGCGCCGCGTTCCGCCTGCTGTTCTCCGCCTCGATTCGCAGCGACCCGGAGTTCGCGCGCGTCGTCGAGGGCGTCGTACGGGACGCGGCCGAGACGACGGCATCGTTCATCGAGATCCCGCTCGGCGAGGAGCACCGCCGCGTCCTCGGCAATGCACTGGTCGGCATGGCGGAGGCCGTCGGCCGGCGCGCAGTCGCGGGCGAGAGCGGCGCGGCCGTGAACGCCGAGCTGCTCGCGCGCTGGATCGCAGAATTCGCGTGGTTCGGGTTGCGCGGGATCCGTCCCGACGCGTGACGTTCAGACCTTGCGGAGCCGCACTCGCTGCACGCGATGGTCGCTGCCCTTCTCGAGGACGAGATGCGCGCGCCCGCGCGTCGGCAGGATGTTCTCGTGCAGGTTCACGAGGTTCACTTCCCGCCAGATCGTCGCTCCGAACGCGCGGGTGTCCTCCTCGGTGTACTGCGTGAGGAAGTGGAAGTAGGACCCAGGGTCTTGGAGCGCGGTCTTGCGCAGCAGCACGAGCCGGTCGAGGTACCACCGTTCGATGTCGCGCTCGTCCGCGTCGACGTAGATCGTGAAGTCGAAGAAGTCCGAGACGACGACGGTCCGCTCGGCGCGGCCCCGCCGCGTCGGCGCCTGGAGGACGTTGAGGCCCTCGACCACGAGGATGTCGGGACTCCGGAGGACGATCTCCTCGTCGGGCACGATGTCGTAGGTGAGATGCGAGTACACGGGCGCGCGCACTTCCGGTTGGCCGGCCTTGAGCTCCGCGAGGAAGCGGAGCAGGCGCCGCACGTCGTAGCTCTCCGGGAAACCCTTGCGGCTCATCAGCCCCCTCGCCTCGAGCGTCGCGTTGGGGTACAGGAAGCCGTCGGTCGTGACGAGGTCGACGCGCGGATGGTCGGGCCAGCGCATGAGCAGTGCCTGCAGGATGCGCGAGATCGTGGACTTGCCGACCGCGACGCTTCCGGCGATGCCGATGACGAACGGCATCCTCCCGTGGAGCTGGCCGAGGAACGTCTCGGTCGCCGCGTGGAGATCACGTGTCGCGGCAAAGCGCAGGTTGAGCAGGCGCGAGAGGGGCAGGTACACCGCCTCGACCTCGCCCAGCTCGACCGGTTCGTTGCGGCCCCGAAGCTGCTCGAGATCGCTCTCGGTCAGGGTCAGCGGCGTCGCGGCGCGCAGCGCGCTCCACTCGGTACGCGTGAAGTCGACGTATGGGTTGAGCGTGCCCTCGTCGGACCCGGAGCCGTCCACGGGGCGGGCACGTTACTCGGCCGCGGTGAGCCCGATCGGGCAGGACACGCCCGTTCCGCCGAGTCCGCAGTACCCGTTGGGCACCTTCGCGAGGTACTGCTGGTGGTAGTCCTCCGCGTACCAGAACGCGGGCGCGTCGACGATCTCGGTCGTGACCGGGCCGTAGCCCGCGGCGCGCAACCGGTCCTCGTACATGGCGAGCGACGCCTGCGCAGCGGCGCGTTGCGCGCCGTCGAAGACGTAGATCCCTGACCGGTACTGCGTGCCGATGTCGTTGCCCTGGCGCATGCCCTGCGTCGGGTCGTGACTCTCCCAGAACACCTGGAGCAGCCGCTCGTAGGAGACCTGCGCGGGGTCGTAGACGACGAGCACGACTTCGTTGTGCCCCGTGCGGCCGGTGCAGACCTCTTCGTAGGTCGGGTTCGGCGTGAAGCCGCCCGCGTAACCGACGGCCGTGGTGTAGACGCCCGGCTCCTGCCAGAACTTCCGCTCGGCGCCCCAGAAGCAACCGAGACCGAACATCGCCTGCGCGAGCCCCTGCGGGAACGGGGGCTCCAGCGGCGCGTCCAAGACGAAGTGCCGTTCGGGGACCGCGAAGATCCGCTCGGCCCGGCCGGGGAGCGCCTCCTCGGCCGTCGGCATGCGCGTCTTGTCGGAACGAAGGAACATCGGCACCTCGCCATCTGGTGCGGTCGGTCGCCGCTCTGTCCGACCTGAACACCCCGACGTTACGGGACGTTCCCTCGTGCCCGGTCGAGTCGGCCCGGCGGCAGTGGGCAATGATGGCGCCATGACGGCTTCCGGGCCGGCGCCCCGGCCACGGCCGGACCTGCAGTGGGTCGAGCTCGACGGGGAGGTCGTCGTCTACGACGACGGCGTCCTGCACAAGCTCGACCCGATCGCCACCGTCGTGTGGAAGGCACTCGACGGTGTCACGACGCTCGACGAGCTCGCCGACGAGTTGGCCGAGGTGTACGGCGCCGACCGGGAGCAGGTCCTCGCCGACGTCCGCGCCTGGGTCGCCGTCGCCCGGTCGCAGCGCCTCCTCGCCGACGAGGCCTGACGGAACCTCCGAGAGGGCCGTTTCGCCCTTCGGCCCGGCCCGGGATGCGCCGATCAAGGAGTGACCGGCGCGAGCGGCCGGCGAGGAGGCGACATGGGGCGTCCCGAGCGGCGGGGCGGCGACAACCTCGTTCGAGGTCCCGTGCCCGCGCGTGCGCGCTGGCGCCTTCAGGCGCGCCCCGGGGCGGTCGTCGGCGGCGCGCTCGGCGGCGCCTCGGGCGCGGTGCTCGCGCAGCAGTACCGCGACGTGCTGCTCACCGGTCGGCTGCTGCTCGTCGCAGTCGTCACCGGCGTGCTCGTCGGGGTCGCGATCGCCTCGCTCGCGCACCTCGTCGCCGTGCGGCGCCGCAACCGCCGGCACCGCCGGGCCCGTGCGACGCCGGCAGTCGCGGTCGTGCTCGTCGCCGCGGTCGGGTCGCTTCTCGTCGCAACCGCCGCCGGCGCGACGATGACGGGCCCGTGCATCGCGACCGTCGACGGGACCGACGTCGCCGAGCGGCCCGCCGACGCCGCGCGCGCAGTTGCTGCCGGCGACGATGCGCGCCTTCGGATCGTGGTCGTGAGCTGGAGTGCGATCACCGGCGGCCGGTTCGTCGTCGAGTACGGCGGCCGGACCTTCACATTGCGCGAGGTCGCTCCCGGCGACGACCTCGCACCCGCCGAGGGGAACGTTCTCGAGGTCGAGCTCGCGCTCGACGAGACGCCGTGGCTCGGCGCCGGGCTGTACAAGATGCATGCCGAGGTCGAGCTCGAAGGCGGCGGATCGTGCGACGCAGCGTTCGTCGCCGACACGGAGCGCGAACCACTGTCGACTTGGCCCGGCCGGGCTGCGGCGGCGACGTTCGTGCTCTCGCTCGCGCTCGTGGCGGGATCGACGATCGGCGCCTGGCGATCGGTCGGCGTCCGTCATCTCGACGACCTCCGGCGGACGTTCGCGAACCTCGAGGCGGCGCGGTCGCGCACCGCACAGGTCGGTCTGCCCGCGGGACCTCCGTGGGCTCCGCGCGCCGCGCACCGGGCGGCGCCACTTCCGGCGAACGCGGGTCGTTGGTGGCAGCAGCAGCACCCGGTGCCAGACGAGCCGGAGCCGGTGCACCCCGTCGAGTGCGAGACGACGGGACTCGCAAGCGTCGCTCCGGTGATCCCGTTCGCGCACACGGACCCCGTCGAGGCGCCTCCCCCACCCGATCGACCCGCGGACGAAGCGGAGCCCGCCGAGCCTTCGCCCGGTGGACCACCCGGCGACCCGCCGGCCGAACCACTCGCGGCGCCGCGGCTCGAGCTGGTCGTGGCGCCTGGCGATCCCGAGGTCGCGGGCGCGGAAGCCGACCCGGACGAGGAAGGCGACCGCCTCGCCTGGCTGCCGCAGCCGGAGGCGCCGCCCGACGAGCTCGCGCAGGTGCTCACGTTCGCGCCGCGGCCTGCGGGCGACCCCGAGCCGCAACCCGAACCCGAGTCCGAGGCGGAACCCGAGCCACATCCCGCCACGGAGGCGGGCGCGGGCGCGGCCGACGACTGGCCCGACCCCCGCTTCACGTTCGGGGCCGGCTCGGATGTGCTGCGGGCCGGCGCGCAGGACGTCGAGCCGACCGAACCGCACGAGCCCGACATCCGGAGCCTCGACGAGATCCTCACCGCGGCACTGACACGTCCCGAGCCCGACGACGAGGCCGAGCAACCCGCCCCGTCCGCCGACGACATCGATCTCGACGGCGCACCCGTGGGCGAACCCGAGCCGAGCGCCGCAGAGCCGCACACCGTCGTGAAGTTCGTGCCGGTGCCGCTGGTGGTCGAACCCGACGAGCACGCGCCGGCGCGGCCCGGCGTGCGCGCCGTGGCGCGCGCGATCGAAGGCGACGCGACCGGCGTCGGCGTGCTCGGGCCGCCTGACGGCACCGAGGTCGAGGTCGGCGACGAGTCGCGAGACGCGCTCGCTCGCTGGTCGGGCGAGAGTGACGCGCAGATGATCCCCACGCTCGACGTCGAGCTCGACGAGATCATCGCCGACCTGCCTGCGAGCCTCGTGACGCGGGGCCGCCTCAGCGCCTCGATCGACCGCGCCGAGCTGCGCGCGCGGGTCGACGAATGGGCGCGCAGGGTCGGCCGGCCGCCCGCGCTGCTCGCGTCGGCGCAGGCTTGGCAGGCGTTGCTGCGCGACGAAGTCCTCGCGGGCCTGCTCGCGCCGAGCGACTACGTCAACGAGATCGCGGCGCGGGCTGCCGCTCCCGCACGCGACGAGCACGACTGGGACCTGTGCGTGCAGGAGGTGACTTGGCCGTGGGCGTGACGCTCAAGCGACGGCCCGGGCGCGACCGCGGGGCGCGCCGCGGCAAGGACGAACAGCGGGGGTCCGACGAGCTCGACGAGCTGATCGACTACGGCCGTCGCGCGCTGACGGCTCCGGGCTCGGCGCCGCTCGCGATGCAGCTCGACACCGCGTTGCGGCTCGCGGGACTTCATCTGCGACGCGCCGAGCGCCCCGACCGCGACGAGGCGACACGCGCCGACGACGTGCGCTGGGCGGCCACGCTCGCGTCGATCGTCGCCGACCGCACGACGGACACGCCGCCCGCGGCCGTCGTCGATCTGGGGACGCGCGCAGTCGCCGTTCTCGACTTGTGCGTCCCGAACCTGCCACCCGCCGATGCTGCGTCAACCCGCGAGCTCGCACAGCGAACCCGTGATCGCGTCGCGCGCTCGGAGGAGGTGTGCGCGCTTTCGCTCGACGACGCGATCGCGTCGCTGACGATCGCGCAGAGCCTCGTGCAGCACGCGCCGGATGGCCCGGACCGCGAACCGGTGCTCGCGCGCGCCCGCTCGTTGCTCGCGACGTCGGCGATCGCGGCGCGGCGCGCCGGCTACGCACCGGTCGCCGACGCGGCGATCGCTCTGATCGAGCAGATCAGCGAGCAGCCGCCTGCGGCGCCGCGCTCCCGGCGCGGTCTGCGGCGTTTCCGCAGGTAGCGCTCGGCGACGACTCGTCGAGGCCGAACCCGGATCCATTGTGCACTCGATCGGCCGGTTTGCCCAGCGCTCGTGCCGAACTCGGGCGTGGTCGCGTAGCCCCTGTTCACCTACTGTTCACTCGCGGCAGGAGGCGCCGCGATCGGGGGACTCATGGGGCGCGAGGGAACGCGGGAATCGTCACGCCGTCCTACGCTTACCGTGCCGCTGCCACGGTCGCCGCGGATCGCGGGCGCGGCGCTCGTCGCCGTTGCGCTGGCGCTCGCTGCGACGTCGTTCGGCCTCGAGGTCGCCCGCGTCGAGCTCGACGCGAACGTCACGCGGTTGCAGCAATGGTTCGACGTCGACCGTGAGGCAACGGTCCCGACCTGGTTCACCGCGGCGCTCTTCCTCGGCGGCGCAGTCGCGGTGGCCGCGTCGAACCTCCGGCCGGAGCTGCGGGCGCGTGGCTGGACCGTCCTCGCGGTCGTGCTCGTCGTGCTGTCACTCGACGAGACCGTCTCCTTGCACGAGGAGATCGGTGACCAGGGTGAGGAGTTGTTCGGCGACTCCGGCCTCTTCGCGGCCGCGTGGGTGGTCCCCGGACTCGTGTTCGCGGCGGTCGTCGCGACACTGTCGCTGCGCGCGGTGCGGATGCTGCCGGCGGCCACGCAACGGCTCGTGCTCGCGGGAGGTGCGTTGTTCGTCGCCGGCGCGGCCGGGCTCGAGGTGGCGGGCATCGCGCTCGACGACACCGCCGATCGCATCGACCGGTCGCTTCCGCTCGCCGCGGTCCAGACGTTCGAGGAGCTGTTCGAGATGCTGGGCTTGATCGTGTTCGTGTGCGCGATCGGTTCGCACCTTTCACGTCCGTCGACCGAGCCCGCCCCGGCGGCGTCGTCGGTGTCGAACCCCCCGAGCCGCGAGCTGCGAGACGTGATGCTGCCGACCGCCTGAGCCGTTCACGAGGGGCCGAGCAACGCCCGGAGCCGCTCGATCCGCTCGTCGGAGCCGCCGACGTAGCGGACGAGCACGCCCAGCACGCGGTCGCCGTCGAGCGTGCCCGCCGCGTTCATCTCGTCGAGGTCGGCCCAGTCGCGGGGCCGGTCGAAGAACGCCTCGAACACCGCGAGATCACTGCATCGGTCGGCACCATGCGTCCGCGACTGAACCGAGCCCGGGGTCGACTCCGCGAGCTCGTCCGTGAGAGCCAGGTAGAACGGGTGACGGCGGCCCGACTTCGCCCCGACCGGGTCCTCCCCGCCGGCGAGGGCGACCCGGGACTGTTCGAGCGGAAGGAGAGACTCCATGTCGACGATCGCATCTCCGCCGCCCGGGCCCGCGAGGCCGACGACCTCGAAGGGCATCGCTGGCACTTCCACGAGTCGCTATACGCGGTCCGGGCGCGACAAACGCTCAGGGCCCCGGATTGACCACGACGAGCTGGCCGACGTTGAGCGCGCTCGACGAGCTCGTCGCCGACCGCGCGCCGGTGGCTCCGGCCAGGGGGGCGATGAGGTCGGCCGCTTCGATGGCCGCCTTGTTCTTGCCGCCGTTCTGGGACACCTCGATCGCCTCGCGCATCCCGGGAGGAGGGGTGAACGTCGCGTTCGTCGCGATGCCGAAGAACCCGACGACGAGCGCGCCCGGCGCCGCTGTCGTGACCGACGGCGCGGTGATCGTGGTCGACGACCCGTTGGCCTGGCCGCTCGTGCCCTGCACACCGGCCGCGGTGTCGGCTCCCCGGTAGGCGACGACCAGCCCGGCCGCGCTCGCCTTGGTCGAGAACAGCCATCGGTACGACGACGGTTCGGAGAGACCCACGACGCGTGAGTAGACGGCCTGGCGCATCGTCGTCCCGTTGACATCGATGCGCACGAGCGTCCAACCGCTCGGCGGCGTGATCGTCGGCGTGCCGCGCACGTCGAGCGCGGCAACCAGCAGGTCTCCGATCGCAACGGCCGCCGGCCGGTTGATCGTCAGGCTCGTCGCGTCCTTGGCACCGGCCGACGATGCGCTCTGCCACAGGATCGTGCGGACCGCCTGCGTCTCGGCCGGCGCCGACGCCAGAGCGAGCGAGTTCACTGCGACCACCTGGTAGTACGACGTTCCTCGAGGCGCCGACGCATCGGTGTACGTGGACGCCGTGAGCAGCGTGGGCGTGAGCAGGGTGAACGGTCCGGCGGCGCTGGTGGCGCGCGCCACGCGGTAGCCGGTGAGGTTCGGCTCGGTGTTGTCGGCCCAATCGAGCACCACGGAGGCCGCGGTGACCGATGCCGTGAGCGCGCTCGGGGCCGCCGGCGGAACCGGAAGCGGATTTACGGTCCACGTGAAGCTGTCCGTCGCGGCGACGGTGGGACCGTCCCGTACGGTCACCGAGGTGGCGTACGGACTCGCACCGGCCGCGCCGATGCCGATGGTGCCCGTGATCAGGCCCGTGTTCCCGTCGAGCGTCACACCCGACGGCAGGCCCGACGCCGCGTAGGTCAGCGGGTCGTTGTCGGCGTCGGTCGCAGTCGCGGCGATCGAAACGGCGTCGCCTTCGGTGCTCGTGCGGTTGCCGAGGTCCTGGTCGAACACCGGATCGGTGTTGACGATCGTCACCGGAGCCGACATCACCGGTGCACTCTCGAGGATGCCGTCGAACGCCGTGACTCGCACCGCGATCTCATCACCCTTGTCGCCGTTGCCGGCAAGCCCGAGATCGAGCGACGGGGACATCGCGCCGGCAACTGGTGCGCCGTTGCTGTACCACTGGAAGCGGTGCTGGACCTGGTCGCCGTTGTCGTCGTGCGACTGGACGGTGACGGTCAGGCTGTCGTTCGTCTTCGGTGCCGCCTGGTCGATCGTGGCACTGTCGACGACGGGCTCCACATTCGTCGCGGTCGGGGTCACCGTCCAGACGAACGTGTCGGTCGCGTCGACAGTCACGCCTTCGCGAACCGTCACGGTCACGTCGTACGGGCTCGCGCCGGCGGCGCCCGCGGCGATCGTCCCGGAGATGGTTCCCGTCGCGGCGCCGATGCCGACCCCCGGCGGGAGGCCGCTCGCCTCGTACACGATGGGATCGTTGTCGGGATCGGTCGCGGTCGCCGCGAGCGAGACGTTGGCACCCTCGGCGCTGGTGCGGTTACCGAGATCCTGTGCGAACGTGGGCGGGGAGTTGACGATGGTGACCTGCGAGCTCGTTCGCGGCGCGCTCTCCACGAACCCGTCGAACGCCACGACGCGCACGGAGATCGCGTCGCCCTTGTCACCGTTTCCCGGCACCGCCAGGTCGAACGTCGGATTCGTCGCACCGGCGATCGCGACGCCGTTCCTGCGCCACTGGTAGCGGTACTCGAGCGGGTCGTTGTCGGCGTCGCTCGCGATGACGCTGGCCGTCAACGTTTGGTTCGTCGTAGGCGACGCCTGGTCGATCGTGACCGAGGTGACGACGGGAGCGGTGTTCGTGCTGGTGCCGCCGGAGATCTCGAAGAGCTTGCCGTCGTTCTCGTTGGGGTTCGGGCCGTTGTCCTGCGCCCGATCGACGATCCAGTAGTTGAGGTTGCCGGAGCCGTTGCTCGCGGGCGCAATCGTCAGCCCGGAGATGAACTGCAGGCCTGCGATACCGCTCAGATTGATCTCACGGAGGAGGTCGCCGGTCTTCGAGACCTCGATCAGGCGGCGGCTGGTTCGGTCGCCGAGCACCAGGGTGTCGCGCGCGGGGTGGTACTCGAGCGCTTCGGTGTCGGTGATCCCGTACTGCCCGACGTCGAAGTGCGTGACCACGTCGTTGCCGTCGCCGAAGACGCCGTTCACCGCGTTGACGCGCCATACCTCGGTGTCGACACCGTCGAGGAAGAACATGTCTCCCGAGACCAGGTCGTAGGTCGGATCCTCGGTGTCGTAGCTGTACGGCAACGCGTTGAAGTACGTCACCTGGTCGTCGCTCGTACCGAAGCGCTGGTCGTTGCCGGGCCGCATGAGGTGGATGCGCCGGAGGCTGTCGTTGGAGATCAGCAGGGTGTTGCTCGCCGGGATGTAACCGAGGCCGTTCGGCTCCCGCGACACCGCGGGGAAGGTCGTTCCCGTGTCGGTGACCGCGCCGAGCCGCGTCGCCTGCCAGAGGTTCACGCCGTGGTAGCCGGCGCCGGTCGTCTCCTCGACCTCGGAGTCGGTGACCCACAAGCGGTCCACGCCGGGAAGCCACGTGATCCCCGACGGGTCCGGGCTCGCCGGCGTCCACGCCGACGTGGGCGTCATGCGGACCAGGGTTCCGGTCTCGGAGATCGGCGCCGCCGCGGTGACGGCGGCCAGCGAGAGCTCGACCACACCGCCCGACGCTGCGCCGCCGCCGGCGTCGGCGACGAACAGGTTCTGGGTCGCCGGGTCGTCGGTCGAATCGGTGCTCGGCGCGAAGGTCATCGCGCGCGGATCCTGCAGGGAGACGCCGCCGAGATCGAGGGTCTTCACGGTCGCGCCCGTCGCCGGTTCGATCGCGTGGAGCAGCGGCTTGTCCGTGCGCAGGAGATAGAGGAGCCCGTCCGACGGGTTGTGAGCGAGACCCGCGACCGAGGCGTTCGAGAACTGTGGCAGCGGCACGCGTGAGGTGGCGCCCGCCGCATCGGGCGCGTCCGCCTGCACGATCGCCGGGCCGGCCGCGTCAAGCGTGAACCACGTGCCGCCCGCGTCGACCGTTGCGCCGCCCGCCGCCCCGATGTCGAGCCGGTCTGCGTCGACGGCCGCGAGCCGCTGCTCCTCGGGATCGAATGCGATGGCGCCCGGGTCGACCGTGCGGGGCAGGGTCTCCGAGCCGACGACGTGCTCGTCGCGGTCGAGCCGCAGCACATGGGTCGCGTTGGCGCCCGCCGCCGCGACGACCAACTCGTCGCGCGCGGGAACGTAGGCGATGCCGTCGGGACGGGGCATGCCGAACTCGGCCGTCCAGGTCGTGCGCACTTCCTTGACCTGCGCGACCGCGGGCGCGTCGGGCAACGCCGCCGCCCCAAGGGCGTGACTCGCAGGCGCGACGAGCGCCGCCAGTGACGCGATCACAACGATCCGCCGAACCATCGCTCGCCCTCTCCGCCTCGCCGTCGCGCGCTGGAGCGGAACGTACGCGGTGGCCCGATCGGGTGACTCGGGCGGAGCGCGGAGGAGCGCTACGCGCTTTGGTGTAGAGCGGCCCGCTCTCGGAGGGGCCGAAACCCTGCAAACACGGTCATGGGATGTGCAGGCCGCTGATGGCGCGCGCCACCACCAGACGCTGGATCTCCGAGGTGCCTTCGAAGATCGTGTAGATCTTCGAGTCGCGGTGCCACTGCTCGACGGGGTGCTCTTTCACGTAGCCGGCGCCGCCGAGGATCTGGATCGCCTCCTCGGTCGCCTTCACCGCGACCTCACCCGCGTAGAGCTTCGACATCGAGCCTTCACCGGCCTCGAACTGCTTGCCCGTCGCCGCCATCCAGCACGCGCGCCACACGAGCAGGCGGGCCGCGTCGATCTGCATCTTCATGTCGGCGAGCTTGAACGCGATCGCCTGGTTCATGATGATGGGCCGCCCGAACGCGACACGCTCCTTCGCGTACTCGAGTGCGTACTCGTACGCCGCGCGCGCGATGCCGATCGCCTGCGCGCCCACGAGCGGGCGGCTCGCCTCGAACGTGCTCATCGCGGCCTGCACGCGGGTGCTCTGGCCCTCGCGCGCGCGGGCGAGCCGCGCGTCGAGCTTCTCCTTGCCGCCGAGCAGGCAGTGGCCCGGCACGCGCACGTCGTCGAGCACGACCTCGGCGGTGTGGCTCGCGCGGATGCCCATCTTCTTGAACTTCTGGCCCATCGACAGTCCCGGCGTCCCGGGCGGCACGACGAACGACGCGTGCCCGCGGCTGCGCAGCTCCGGGTCGACGGCCGCGACGACGACGTGCACTGTCGGCACCTTGTCGATCCCGCCGTTGGTGATCCAGGTCTTGGTGCCGTTCAGCACCCACTCGTCCTTCGCCTCGTCGTAGACGGCGCGCGTGCGCAACGACGACACGTCACTGCCGGCGTCGGGCTCGCTGACCGCGAACGCCGCCATGTGCAGGTCGTCGGGGGTGCCGAAGCACTGCGGCACCCACTCGGCGATCTGCTCCGGCGTGCCGTTGCCGACGATCCCCGAGACGCCGAGCGTCGTGCCGAAGATCGCGAGCGCGATGCCGGCGTCGCCCCAGCACATCTCCTCGGACACGATCGGGAACGTGAGGCCGGTCGGGTCGGAGAACGCGTTGAGGACGAAGTCCCACGAGTAGAGGCCGATGCGCGCGGCCTCCTCGATGACCGGCCACGGCGTCTCCTCACGCTCGTCCCACTCGGGCCCCGCAGGACGGACGACGTCGGCGGCGAAGTCGTGGACCCACTTCTGGATCTGGAGCTGATCCTCGTTGAGCGACATCGAGAAGTCGGACATCGGATGCCTCCGGGCCGCCGGGCCTCCCGGCCGGCGGATGAAGTTACTTGCGAGTAACCGAATCATACCCCGGTGCGTCCGGGCACGGAACATCGCCCGCCCAACGCACGCCGGGTGTGTCAAGCGTCACTCGCCGCGCGCCGATTGAAGGGGTTGCCCAAGGGGGAAGCCGTCATGCCCGCCAGTCGCGTCCTGCGCAATCTCGTTGCCTGCTTCGGCGCGGCCGCCGTCGCCGCCTCGATGCTCGCCGCCGCGCCGCCCGCCGCGGCCGACCCGAGCCCCACCGGCAGCGAGTACCGGCCGATCACGTTCCCGGTCGAGGGCAAGGTGAGCTACCGCGACGACTTCGGCGACTGCCGCGACGGCTGCCGGCGCGGCCACGAGGGCAACGACCTCATGGGCACGAAGATGCAGCGCCTGCTCGCCGCGGCGACCGGACGCGTCACGTTCGTGCGCGCGGATGCCTCGGGCACGTCGGGGAACATGCTGACGATCAAGGACGACGACGGCTGGTCGTACGTCTACATCCACATCAACAACGACACGCCGGGAACCGACGACGGTGCGAACCGCCGCGAGGACGCCTTCGCGCCCGGGATCGAGGTCGGCGCCCGCGTGACCGCCGGCCAACACGTCGCGTACCTCGGCGACAGCGGGAACGCCGAAGGCGGCTCGCCCCACCTGCACTTCGAGA
>Ga0073934_10007793_pt1 | contig 14645 bp, 8 predicted proteins | sample LarsenN4metaG_FD_76834 | JGI IMG/M metagenome (GOLD analysis project Ga0073934, IMG submission 76834) | Hot spring sediment bacterial and archeal communities from British Columbia, Canada, to study Microbial Dark Matter (Phase II) - Larsen... ...
AGTCCCAGATCACCCAGCCGCGCGCGTTGTGGCAGCTCTCGCACTTCGTGCCGAAGACGAGCTTGTGCTTGTCCTCCTTCTTGTGGCACGAGTAGCAGTCCTTGGCCGCGTCGCGGTAGCGCGGCGTGGCGTGGCAGTCCTTGCAGGCCACCGTCATGTGCTTGCCCAGCAGCGGGTAGCGCGTCTTGTTGTGGTCGTAGCCCAGCACCTTCCAGTCGCGGTCGGTGTGGCAGCTCTCGCATTGCCGGCCGAGCTGCGCCTCGTGCTTGTCGTCCTTCTGGTGGCAGGCGACGCACTCGGTGGCGGTCTTGCGGAAGCTCTTCAGGTCCTTGTGGCAGGCGTCGCACTTGACCTTGGTCGCGGCGTGCGCGTTGCGCAGCTTGAACTGGGTCTTGTCATGGTCGAAGCGGCCCTTGGTGGTCTTCCAGTCGCGCTCGCCGTGGCAGTCGCCGCAGGCCTCGCCCAGCGTGGCCTCGTGCTTGTCGTCCTTCCGGTGGCAGCCGATGCAGGTCTTGGGCGCCTCCTTGAAGAGCTTGCTCTTGTGGCAGGCATCGCACTTGATCTCGTCGTGCTTGGCCCGGAGCGGGAAGTCCGTTCTGTCGTGGTCGAACTTCGCCTTCTCCTTCCAGTCGCGCTCGGTGTGGCAGGCGCCGCAGTCCTTGCCCAGCGTGCCTTCGTGCTTGTCGTCCTTCTTGTGGCAGCTGAAGCAGTCGGTGGCCGTCCTGGTCTTGTACAGCGGGGCGGTGTGGCAGTCGCCACACTTGGTGCTGCGGTGCTTGCCCTTGAGCACGTACTTGGTGTCGATGTCGTGGTTGAAGGTCGACGGCTTCCACGCCTTGGCGTTGTGGCAGCTCTCGCACTTCTCGCCGTACTGCCCCTTGTGGCCCTTGGCGCCGTCGTCGTCCTTCTTGTGGCAGCCGATGCAGGTTCGCGGCGCGTCCTTGTAGTCGGCCTTGTTCCTGTGGCAATCGCCGCACTTCGTGTCGACGTGCTTGCCCTCGAGCGCGAAGCGCGTCTTCGAGTGGTCGAACTTGGCTTCCTTCCAGTTGTTCTCGGTGTGGCAGTCGCCGCATTTCGGGCCCAGCGACCCCTTGTGCACGTCGTCCTTGCGGTGGCAGGCATTGCAGTCGTTCGGCGATTCGCGCCACTTCTTGCCGGCCTCGTGGCACTTGGCGCATTCGGTCTGCACGTGCTTGCCGCGCAGCGGGTAGTCGGTCTGCGCGTGATCGAAGCGCTTCGTGTCGAAGGCGGCGATCTTCTCCGAGCGCCCCTTGTGGTCGGTGTGGCACTCGTTGCAGGCCTGCGGCTTCAGCCGGCCGTGGTGGCCGGCCCTGGCCCGCACGTCGCCGCCGATGTCCTTATGGCAGTCCATGCAGAGCCTGTCCTGCGCCGCGCGGTCGAACTTGACGTGGCAGGCCTTGCAGTCCTCGTCCCACTTGGCGTGACCCTGGATGAGCTTGCCCGGCGAGAGCACCGATTCGATCGACTGCGCCAGCGCCGGCGCCGCCAGCGCGAGCAGCAGCCCCGCCAGCGCGAGGCGGGCGAGGTGGTGCAGGCGTGCGGGCCATGGCGTCATCGCTCCGCGCTCAGTACATGTGCACCGCGATGACGTGCACCACGGCGCTGATCGCGAGGATGTAGACGAACGGCGTGTGCAGCACGTGCCACAGCGCGAACATGCGCTCCCAGGCGGTGAACTGCGCCACGCGGACCACGCTGCTCAGGTAGCGCCGCACCAGCTTGCGCGCGAGGTACTCGCGGCGCGCGAGGTCGGCACGGCTCCACTGCCTGCGCCTGGCGATCTTTCGCAGCGGCTTGTGCAGCCCCGCGGCGCAGCGCAGGTAGACCCACCCCGCCTGTGCCGGCAGCACGAACACCTGGCGCAGCCAGGTCGGCCAGCCGGGTTGGGCGCCGAGCTGGCGGTTTCCGAAGGCGAGCAGTTGTTCCTCCACCGCGGGCGCGAAGTGCAGGCGTGAGCGGGTCTCGGATTCGTCGAGCCCGGCGCGGGCACGCAGCTGCTCCAGGCTGGCCTTCTCGCCGGACAGGCTGCGGTGCACGCGCAGGTAGATGAAGCGTCCGATCACGCCGCTGCCGGCCACCACCAGCATGCTGTACATCGCCACCGCGGCATTGAGCGAACCGATCTGGTAGGTGGAGTGCAGCAGGATCAGCGTCGGACCGCCCACGCCCAGCAGCATGTGGGCGAGGAACCACCACTTCACCTTGCCGAGCCGGTGCAGCGCTCGCACGTACTTGCGCAGCGGGTAGCTCAGCAGCAACAGCATCATGGTGCCGCCGGCCACGCCCAGCCAGTAGCCGACGTCGTCGCCCGCCTTGAACCAGCCCTGCCGCGTCACCCACCAGGTCAGGCCGACGATCAGGCCGATGGCCGCGTAGACCCACAGGTCGCTCGGGGCACGGCGTCGCTCAGCGGTGACGCCGATCGTGCGTGCCGGGGCAGTGGCTTCCAGGGTGGAACTCATGGACAGGGACTCGAATGGACAAAGGGCTTTTTGCCGTTGTGGTCATGCTAGGGGAGGGCATGGGAAGTCATCCCACAGATTCGAAACATTTGGTGTGAGCCGTGAGGGCGGCGTGACGAACGCACGCATCCGGATCAGGGTGGGATAGCATCCCATTCGAGTCTTAGCGCTCCATGAATCCGCGCCCACCCGCCGCCACCCCGGTCGACCCCGAGCCCCTCGTTCCCGGCGAGGAGTCGGCAGCGCTCGCGCTGCGCGAGGCCGCGGTGCTGCTGGCACCGGTGGCCACGTGGCTGCTGCGCAGCGGCGTGTCCTACGGTGCCCTGGCCAGTGCCCTCAAGTCGGTGTTCGTCGAGGCGGCCGAGGCGGAGCTGCAGCGCGCCGGCACGGCGCCCACCTACTCGGCGCTGAGCGTGCTGTCCGGCGTGCACCGCAAGGACGTGAGGGCCTTGCGCGAAGCCGCAGTGGAGCCCGGCCAGGTGCCGGTGCGCGGCGTTCCGCTGGCGTCGCAGGTCTACACCCGCTGGCTGTCGGTCAAGCGCTACCGGGGCCGCGACGGCCAGCCCCGGGCGCTGCCGCGCAGCGGCCCCGGGGTGACGTTCGAGACCCTGGCCCGGGAGGTCTCCGTCGACGTGCACCCGCGTACCGTCATGGAAGAGCTGATGCGGCTCGGGCTGGTCGAGGCGGAGGGCGAACTGCTGGTGCCCCAGGCGGCCAGCTTCGTTCCCAGCCAGCGGCGCGACGAACTGACGCGCCTGTTCGCGGCCAATGCCGGCGATCACATTGCCGCGGCGGTCCACAACCTCACGACCGATGCACCCCGTTACCTGGAGCAGAGTGTCTTCGCGGATGGTCTGGGTCCGCAGTCGGTGGCCGAGTTGCACGAGATGGCCCGCGAACTCTGGCGGAAGTCGTTCCAGGACATGGTCGCGGCGGCCCATGAGCGGGTGCAGCGCGATGAGGGGCTGGCCCCGGAAGAACAGCAGCGCATGCGTTTCGGCATCTATTTCTACGGCGAGGGGCAGGCTGGTGCGGAACCGGCCGACCGGCCCACGGGCGCAGCGAGACCCGCACGCAAGGGGAAGACGTCATGAAGACCAGGAAGTGGCTGGTGCAGGCCATCGCCTGTGTCCTGGGCGTGGGCCTGGTGCTGGTCGGCTGCGGCGGCGGTGTCGGCTCCGGCGGCACCGGCATGGAAAGCGGCGTGACCATGGGCACGGTCAACGGCTTCGGCAGCGTGATCGTCGATGGCGACCGTTTCGACGACAGTGACGTGGCGGCCTTCACCGAGACGGCGCCCGGGGTGAGCGTGCAGACGGCGGTGCGGCTGGGCGAGCGCGTCGAGGTCGAGTCGGATCGCGGCCAGGCCCGGCGGGTGCGTGTCGAGGCCACCGCGCTCGGCGCCGTCGAGGGCCTGCTCGCCGAGGGCTTCAGCGTGCTCGGGCAGTCGGTGCGCATCAATGCGGACGCGGCCCGGGGCCCGGTCACGCAGTTCGCGGGCGGCTACAGCGGGCTGGCGTCGGTGCAGCCGGGCGACGTGGTCGAGGTGCACGCCTTCGTGCGGCGCACGGCGAGCGGCTACGAGCTGCAGGCCACGCGCGTCCAGCGGCGCGACGGCGCGCCGGTGTTCGTCAAGGTCGGCGGGCTGGTCGGTGCGGCCGACGCGTCGGGCTTCCAGCTGGGGGGGCTGCGTGTCCTCACCGGCGGGGCGGTCGTGCTGCCGGCCGGGGTCGTGCCGACGGAGGGACAGCGCGTCTCGGTGCTGGCTCCTGCCGCCTCTCTCGTGGTGGCGCCGGGAGCGGCGCCGGTGCTGCGCGCCGCGCAGGTGCGCGTGGCCGTGCCGGGCCAGACGGGCGACGAGGTCGCCGTCAGCGGCGTGATCGGGTTGCTCGACGCGGGCGCGACGCGATTCGACCTCGGCGGCACCTCGGTCGACTTCGCTGCCGCGACCCTGAAGCCGGAGGGCCTGACGCTCACCGACGGGCTTTACGTTCTGGCACGCGGCACGTTGCAGGCCGATGGCTCCCTGAAGGCGGCGACGGTGCGCCTTCGCGACGGACGCAGCGAGGCCGAGGCGCAGCTCAAGGGCACGCTGATCGGGCTGGACGTGTCCACGCTGCGCTTCGAGGTGCGCGGCGTGGCGGTCGACGCCCGCACCGCGGAAATCGAGGGGTGCCCGGGCGGCGCCCTCGCCGAAGGCGTGTTCGTCGAGGTCGAAGGGCGGCTCGGGCCGACCGGCGTGATCGCCAAGTCCGTGCACTGCGAGGACGAGCCGGGCGATGCCGTGGTCGAACGCAAGGGCACGGCGGGCGGCGTCGACCTGGGGGCCCGCCGGTTCACCTTGACCCTGTCGAGCGGTGCCACGCTCCCGGTGAGCTGGAACGACGTCACCTACTTCGAGAACGTCACCGCCGCCACGCTGGCCGGCCAGCGGGTCGAAGTCGAGGGCAAGCTGGTCGATGGCGTGATGCAGGCCCGCAAGATCGAGGTCGAGATCGCCGGCGACTGATGCCGCTCGGGGGCGCTCGGTGGTCTAATCCGGCCACCCGAGCGCCCATGCCCGTCATCGCAGTCGTCAATCGCAAGGGTGGCAGCGGCAAGTCGACGCTGGCCACGCATCTGGCCGCCTGGTGCGCCGTCACCGGGCGGGCGGCCATGCTGGGCGACGTCGACCTCCAGGGCTCCGCGGTCGCGTGGCTGAAGCGCCGCGGCGCCCACCCGGTGGCCCAGGGCCGCGCCATCGTCGGGTGGTCGGCCGATCCCCGCCGCGTGATGCGGCCGCCGGCCGGCGTGACCCACGTGGTGCTCGACACGCCGGGCGGCCTGCGCGGGCTCGACCTGGCCAAGGTGGTGATGACGGCCGACGCCTTGCTGATCCCCGTGTGCCACTCGGTGTTCGACCGCGAGTCGGCGGCCGACTGTGTCGCCGAGCTGCGCCAGCTGCCGCGCGTGGCCAGCGGCCGCTGCCGGATCGGCGTGGTCGGCATGCGCCTGGACGCGCGCACCCGCGGCGAAGCCGTGTTGCGCGCCTGGGCCGAAGAGCAGGGCCTGCCGTTCCTCGGCGCGCTGCGCGAGACGCAAGCCTACGTGCGCTGCGCCGAGCAGGGCCTGACCGTCTTCGACATGCCGCCGGCGAAGGTGCAGGCCGACCTGGACCAGTGGCAGCCCATCCTGGACTGGCTGCGCCCGGTGATGACCCTGCCGGCCGCCAGGGCGCAACCGACCGATGCCGAGGCGCCGGCGGCGCCGTCCTCCCCCGGCCGGCGCGAGGCGCCGCGCCGCCCGCGCTTCTCGCCGTCCACCGCGCAGGTGCCGCTGGACGTGCTCGAGCGCCCGCGCGAGTCGCGGGCCTGGTGGCAGCGTCTGGCCGGCTGGTTCGGACACGCTCCGTCACGACGTCAGCAGCTGCGCGACGTGTGAGCCGGTGCTCGCCGGTCCAGAATGGCGTGCTCGGGAAGGCTGCCGCCGACCCGCCCGGGAGACCGCCATGCGCACCGCCAGCTGCTTCGTCCTGATCCTCGCCGCCGTCGCCGCCTCGGGCGCCGAGGCCCATGGCCGCCACGGCCGCTGGTGGGGCGGCGTGAGCATCGGCATCGGCGTGCCCTTGTACCTCGGGCCGCGCATCGACCCGTGGTACGTCTATCCGGCACCGGTCGTCGTGGCGCCGCCGCCCGTGGTCTACGCCGAGCCGGCGCCGCTGCCCGCGAAGGCGCCGCCGGAGCCGATCTTCTATCCGGCGCGCGGGCAGTCGGCCGCCCAGCTGGAGGCCGACCGGCAGGAATGCAACCGCTGGGCCACCACCCAGCCGGCAGCCATGGCCGACGCGAGCGTCTTCCACCGCGCCACGCTGGCCTGCATGGACGCGCGCGGCTACACCGCGCGCTGAGCGCGCGCGATCAGAGCTTCAGCCGGAAGCCGCGGCCGCGGATCGTCTCGATCGCGTCGCGGCCGAGCTTGCGGCGCAGGTTGTACAGGTGCACGGCGACGGCGTTGTCGCTGGCGGGTTCGTCGGACTTGCCGATCAGCTGAGCGATCTCCGAGCGCGCCACGGCGCGCCCGCTTCGGTTGGCCAGCCGCTCGACCACGAGCCATTCCAGCGGTGTCAGATTCACCGGCTTGCCGTCGACTGTCACGCGCTGATTCTCGAAGTCCACCTGGCGGGCTCCGTCCATGATGAGACGGAGTCTCGCGAAGCTCGCTTAAGTGCCCATGAAGACGCGGCGCGGGCGCCGCCGGGTCGGGCGTCAGCGCTCGGCGACCGGGAACTGCACCTGCACCCGCAGCCCGCCCAGGGGGGACTCGAGGAGCCGGATGATGGCCCGGTGGGCCAGCACCACCGACTGCACGATCGACATGCCCAGCCCCACGCCTTCGTCCCCGCGGGCGCCGAGGCGTTCGAAGCGCTCGAACACGCGGTCGCGCGACTCGGCGGGGATGCCCGGGCCCGAGTCGTCGACCGTCAGCGCGATGGCGTCGCCTTCGCGGTGCGTGCGGACGACGACGCGGCCGCCCGCCGGCGTGTAGCGGATCGCGTTGCCGATCAGGTTGCGCAGCAGCAGCAGGATGCCGAGCTCCATGGCGACGATGCGCGGCTCGAGGAAGTCGGCCTCGATCACCAGGCCACGCCGCTGGGCGAGATTGCCCAGGTCCGCCAGCACCGTCTGGTACAGGCGCATCAGGTCGACCGACTTGCGGTGCCGTTCGGCCTCCGTGGCGGCGCTCTCCATGCGCGCCAGGTCGAGCAGCTGGTCGAGCAGATGCGCGGCACGGTCGACGCCGCTCATCACCAGCGCCAGCGACTGCGCCAGTTCCTCGGGCGACGACGCGGTGGCGGCGATCTGCGCCTGCGCACGCAGGCCGGCCAGGGGCGTGCGCAGTTCGTGGGCCGCGACGGCGGTGAAGCCGCGCTCGAGCGAGAGCGTGCGGTTGATGCGGCCGAACAGGTTGTTGATCGAGCTGATCATCGGCTGCAGCTCGAGCGGCGGGTTCTCCGCGACCACCGGCGTGAGGTCGATCGGGCTGCGCGCGCTCAGCTGCGCGGCCGATGAATCGATCGAGCGCAGCGAGCGGCGCAGCATCCACCAGGTCATGGCGAAGATCAGCGAGATCGGCAGCAGCAGGAAGCCGAGGAAATAGGCACTCACGGCGCCGATGGCCGACTCCCGCTCGTCGAGGCACTCGGCCACCTGGATCACCATCTCGCCGCCGTTGCCTTCCATCGCGAAGACGCGGAACTCCTCGTCGTCGATCCGGGTGGTGAGGAAGCCCAGCTGCGCCAACGGCATCATGGGTTCCGTCTTCGACGCCATGTAGCTGTGCAGCAGCAAGGTGCCGTGGCGCGACCAGATCTGGTAGCGGTAGCGCGAGCCCAGGGTGGCGGCGGTCTCCGTGTGCATCATTTCCGTGCGGCCGTCGCCGAGGATCTCGGTGATCTCGTGCTCGGAGAACGAGAGCACCGTGCTCGCCAGGTCCTCGAGGCGCGAATCGAGCAGCCGCTGGTCTTCCTTCTCGGACGCCCAGTACATCGCGCCGCCGCCGGCCAGCAGCATGGCCAGGCTGGCCACGCTGGCGATCAGCAGCAGCCGCGTTCGCAGCGACCAGTCACGCGCCTTGGTCGGCATGCCGGTCCTCCTCCGCCAGGTGATAGCCCAACCCCCGCACGGTGCGGATCAGCCCCGGGCCGAGCTTGCGCCGCAGGTGGTGGATGTAGACCTGCACCGTGTTGCTGTCGACCTCGTCGCCCCAGCCGTACAGGGCCTCTTCCAGGCGCTCGCGCGAGACGATCTGGCCCTTCCTGCGCACCAGCGTCTCGAGCAGCCAGAACTCGCGGTTGGTCAGCGGGACCACCGAGCCCTTCCACACCGCCATGCGCCGTGCCGGCTGCAGCCTGAGCTCGCCGTGGCTGAGCACGCTGCCGTCGCCCGCCTGGGCCTGCTGGGCCCGGCGCGTGATCGCGCGCACGCGCGCGGTGACTTCGTCGAGATCCACCGGCTTGACGAGGTAGTCGTCCGCCCCGAGTTCGAGCAGCCGCAGCCGGTCGACCAGGCCGCCGCGCGCCGTGATGACCAGGGCCGACAGGCCGGGGTTGTGCTCGCGCAGCGTCTTGAGGCAGGCCTCGCCGTCGATGCCGGGCAGCCCCAGGTCGAGCAGGACGCAGTCGTACTCGACGGCGCGCATCGAGCCGGCGAAGTCGCGGCCGTCGTCGATGCGGTCGACCGCATAGCCCACGCGCTGCAGCGCCTTCTGCAGCGCGCTGCCGAAAAGCGTGTCGTCCTCGACCACCAGGATGCGCATGTCCGAAACCGCCGATTGCAACGAGCTGGCGCGATTCTGCGTCAGCGCCCGGCGGCTGCGAACCGACTCTTAAGGCTGGATAAGACGGAATTGGCCGCTGTGTGCGGCGCCCCCCCCCGGCTGCGGGGGGGCGGGGGAGGACCCTACCGCAAGCGGCGGGTGGCCATGACGCCTTCGCTCGCTCCGCCGTTCATAGAGTGACCCCAAGTTTTCCGCAGCGCCCGCATCGGGCCGCTCGCGGGCCTGAGGGGGAACCATGGAATCACCGACCGTTCGTGCGCTGTGGAAGCGGGCCGGCACCGGCATCGCGGGGCTCGTGCTGGGCCTGTTGGGAACGACGAGCGCGCAGGCCCTGACCATCACCGTGCGCGGCACCGACGGGCAGGACATCCAGGCCTACCGCTACACGATCGAGGAAGACACGACCTTCGACGTCGTCCCCGACGTCACCGGGCTGTCAGGCAACCTGGCCACCGATCCGACGCTGTCGCTCGCCTTCCACCGCAGCCACACGCGGGTGGTGCAGGTCGGGCACAGCGACACCGCAGGGGTGGTCACGTTCGACCCGACCGACACGAGCAAGCGCTACTTCGTGTCGGTGATGCCCGACAACGCCACCTTCGCCAGCGCTGCGGCCGGGTACACGATGAACGGCGTGCCGATCCGCGCGGTCAACGGCGTCTTCGGCAACGTCGTCGTGCCGGTGAATCCGATGCCGATGAAGACGGCGCAGATCTCGGTGTTCGTCTTCGAGGACAACAACCCCATCAACGGTGCCGCCGATGCGCCCGGCGTGCAGGAGTCGCCCTTGTGCGGCTGGGAGGTGCAGCTGTTCGAGGCCGGCGGCACCTACGGCGCCTCGGGCGGCCGCGTGTCCACCGACACCTTCGGCAACCCGCTCGGCACCGAGTACAGCGGCTCGAACGCGGACGGACCGATCGTCTCGAAGCTCGGCAGCAACCAGCTCTGGACCGACCGCAACGGCGTGGTGCGCATCAAGAACCTGTCGCCGGCCAAGTACACGATCTTCTCGATCGCGCCGCCGGTGATGCCCAGCGTGCAGCGCTGCAACTTCGCCGATGCGAACGGCAATCCGACCAACGTGCCGATCTGGATCCCCACCGAGGCGCAGCGCACGCGCGCCGACCAGGTGGTGTGGGACAACGGCTTCGAGATCGCGCCGGCCATCCACGGCCAGGACCAGTCGAAGTGGCACCAGACCACCACGATCGAGGGCACCTGGGGCGTCGACGCCTGGGTCAAGTCGGGCGAGCCGAGCTTCTTCAAGGAATTCGGGCCTCCGGGTCACCACGTCTGGCATGGCTTCGTGCGCCGCTTCAAGGACACCTCGCCGACCGGCCTGAGCGGCACCGCCTCGGTGAGCCGCAAGGTCGTCAACACCCACATGTCGCGCCCGCCGGGCATCCGCTTCTACTCCGGTGCGCCGATGTCGGCCTGCTGGGTGGGGCTCAGCGAGATCGCCGCCGGCGTGGGTCTGGGCCGCACGCTGTACGTCAACTCGTGCAGCGACGTCCCGGGTGAAGAGGGACGCTTCACGATCAGCGGCCTGAAGGCCGGCCAGCGCTACCAGCTTGCCGTCTGGGACGAGCCGCTGGACAACGTCATCGCGAACTTCGAGTTCGTGATGCCGGCCGATGGAACCAACCTCGCGTTGAACGACGTGCCCGTGTTCAGCTGGTTCAGCAACCTGCAGGGCAAGGTCTTCTACGACAAGGAGGGCAGCGGCTTCCCGTTCGATGCGAACAACCAGCCCAAGCCCGGCATCCCGCAATCGGTCGTCAACATCCGCTTCCGCGACGGCTCGATCTACAACTCCACCGTCACCGACGACGAGGGCAACTACGAGTTCGCCGAGGTCTTCCCGTTCTTCAACTGGCTCGTCGCCGAGACCGACTTCACGCGCTTCAAGGCCACCGGCGCGACGATCGTCACCGACAACGGCGGCGCGGTGGTCGACCCGCCGGCGGCCTACCCGGGCCTGTGGCCCGCAGGCACGCTGACGCCGCAGCTGCAGCCGGACAACGCCAACCAGCCCTGGCGCATCTTCGGCGGCAAGGACACGGCGGGCAATCCGGTCGCGCCGAGCTCCGCCAACCTGCTGCAGAACTTCCAGGGCTTCCTCGGCCAGACCAACGTCATCCACTGGGGCAAGAGCGAGTACAACCCGGCCGACGCCAACGACCACGGCGGCATCACCGGCGTCGTGCATTACGCGTCGACGCGCGCCGAGTACGACCCGAAGTTCGCCACGCCCGAGAACAACGAGCCGGGCATCCCCAACGTCGAGATCCGCCTGTACCGGCTGGACAACCAGAACCGCGTGATCGCGCCGGACGGCACGCTCCTCGCACCCTCCGCCGCGGGCCGTGCCCATGCGGTGCAGATCACCTCGACCGACAGCTTCGACAACGCGCTGCCCGAGGACTGCGTCGACCCGAACCCGTACACCGACCGCGCCGGCCACAGCCTCGCGGGCACGAAGCCCGGCACCAGCAAGTGCTACGACGGCATGCGGATCTGGAACCAGGTGCGCGACGGCGTCTTCGACGGCGGCTTCGGCTTCGTCGACTTCTGCCCGGCCGGCGTGGCCGAAGACGGCAGCTGCATCGCCGACGCCAACCGTGCCGGCAGCACGGCCCCGGTGCCGCTGCCCCCGGGCCGCTACATGGTCGAGGGCGTCGCGCCCTACGGCTACGAACACCAGAAGGAAGAGGACAAGAACGTCGACTTCGGCGACCTGCTCGTGCCGGGCACGCTGGCCAACCCGGCCGAGTGCCTGGGCTCGCGCGACGAGGCGCTGGACGACAACGGCCAGCCCTACTTCAACGGCAGCACGCCGAACCTCGTGCCGCGCTTCCTGACGCTGTTCGAGGGCGTCGAGATTCCGGATCGCTTCCGCGACGCCTACGCGGCGGACCAGACCACCGTGCTCTCGCGGCGGCCGTACTGCAACAAGAAGCTGGTCGTCGTCGCGCCGGGCATGAATCCGTTCGCCGACTTCCACATGTTCACCAAGACGCCGGTGGCCGGCCGCATCGTCGGCATGATCCTCGACGACCTGGCCAACGAGTTCGATCCGTACGCGCCGAGCTTCGGCGAGAAGTACGCGCCCCCGTTCATGCCGATCTCGATCCGCGACTACGCGGGCAACGAGATCAACCGCGTCTACTCCGACCGCTACGGCACCTACAACGCGCTGGTCCCGTCGACCTTCGCCTTCAACGTGCCCATGCCCTCCGGCGTGGCGCCGAACATGGTCAACGTGTGCCTGAACTCGCCGACCATGAAGGACCCGGTGACCGGCGCGCAGGTCATCGACCCGCACTACAACCCGCAGTACACGCAGTTCTGCTACACGTTCCAGTACCTGCCGGGCAAGACCACCTACCTCGACACGCCGGTGCTGCCGATCGCGGCCTTCGCCGGCCCCTCGCAGTACGCGCTCGACGTCGAGCAGCCCGACGGCACGCCCGGCATCAAGCTGGTGACGGGCCAGCTCAACGGCAGCGACGTCGGCCCGTGGGTGCCGGCTGCCGGCGGCACGATCCGGATCGTCTCGATGGGTCTGACCCGGGTGAACAACCCGCTGTACGACCAGAACGACCTCGGCACGCCGGGCGTGAACGCCGCGCCCAAGACCATCGAGCGCAACTACGGCTTCGGCACTGCGGCCGGCCAGGTGCTCATCGGAGGCACGGCGATCGCCGCGGCCAACGTCACGTGGGCCGACGACGTCATCACCGTCAACGTGCCGGCCGGCGTGAGCGGCACGGTCGAGGTGGTGGCCGCCAACGGCCGCCGGAGCGTGCGCGGCGCGACGCTGCATGCCGGCACGACCAACATGCCTCGCGGGCGGCCGATCACCGTCGGCCAGGGCGGCGGCTACGACCACGCGACGATCCAGGCGGCCATCGATGCCGCGCAGGACGGCGACCTGATCACCGTCGCCCCCGGGGTGTACGAGGAGTCGGTGATCGTCTGGAAGCGGGTGCGCGTCCAGGGCTACGGCGCGCCGGTGACGCTGATCAACGCGTCCAGCGGCGCGGAGACCATCCGCCTGGCCAACTGGCGTGCGAAGGTCTGCGACCTGGTCCTGAACCAGGGCATGTCGGCGGCGCTGCTGCCGGGCCAGGCGGTGCCCGCGAACATGAACGCCTGCCTGACCGGCGACACGGTGGACAACGCGCCGCCGCTGTTCGCCACCGAGGAGTCGTCCGGCTTCTTCGTGCTGCAGCGCCCGCTGCAGGGCAACGCGGCCAGCTTCGCCAACGGGCCGTTCATCCCGGCGTCGAACAACAACAACACGCGGCCGGTGCGTGCGCTGCAGATCGACGGGTTCAGCGTGACCGGCAGCGACGTGGGCGGCGGCATCGTCGCCAACGGCAACGCCATCCAGCTGCAGATCTCGAACAATCGCATCGTCGGCAACCAGGGCCTGTACAACGGCGGCATCCGCATCGGCCACGCCGAGCTGTACCAGGCCGACCTGCCGGTGGATGCCAACAACCTGCTGGTCAACATCCACCACAACGAGATCCTGAAGAACGGCAACACCGCCGGCGAAGTGACGGGCGGCGGCGGCGGCATCTCGATCTACACCGGCGCGCGCGGCTATCGCGTGGCGGACAACTACATCGCCGGCAACTTCTCCACCGGCGACGGCGGCGGCATGGCGCACTTCGGCCAGAGCAGCACCTACAAATTCGCCGCCAACGCAACCGCGCAGGCCCGGCTGATCAACCAGGACAACCGCACGATCAGCGGCGCCAACAGCAACCAGGTGGCCTACGCGAGCACGGTTTCGAACAACCAGTTCCGATTCAACCAGTCGTTCAACCAGGCCAAGTCGGTGCAGGGAGGGGGGCTGGCCATCGTCGGCATCGTCGACCCGGCGGGCACCGGCATCGCGCTGGGCACCGGCAACGTCACCGTGATCAACAACACCTTCCAGGGCAACCTGGCCGGTGCGGGCGACGGCGGCGGCGTCGCGCTGGTCGGCGTGAACGGATCGGCCGACGTCGGCAACGGCAACCGCAACAGCTGGAACCGCGTCGACATCCTCAACAACCTCGTCGTCAACAACGGCGCGGGCGTGGCCGGCGGCGGCATCTCGCTGCAGGACGCCGCGAACGTCAACATCGTGAACAACACGATCGCGATGAACGACAGCTATGCGACGGCGGCGCGTGCCTTCCAGGGCAACACCAACCCGACGCAGGCGAACAACTGCGCGCAGAACCCGACGCCGGGCTGCCTGACGATCGCGCGGTCGGTGCTGCAGGATGGCGCCGGCATCGCCGAGTACGGCCACTCCGGCGGCCTGCTCGCCCGATTCGCCGGCTTCGGCGCGGCCCAGCAAGCCAACGCCGGCAAGGCGCGCTGGTTCTCCGACGCGAACATCGTCAACAGCGTGGTGCTGGGCAACCGCAGCTTCAGCTGGAGCGTCGACTACTCGATCGACCAGACCACCTGCTCGTACAACACCGCCAACGGCCAGCCCTGCTTCGGCCTGAGCGCCGCGGCCGCGCAGACCCGCAGCGGCAACGACGTGGCGGCGCTGTTCGTGCCGGCGGCGGCGCCGGCCGCGCTGCGCGTGCCGACGAGCTCCTACTCCGTGTTCTCGGCGCTGAACGCCGGCGACGGCACGGCCGCGGGCGCCGGCAACGCGGTGGGCGACGCGACGGCACCGGGGGTGGACTTCCGCAGCGCCTACCTGCTGGGCAGCAACGGCGTGCTCAAGCAGCTCGTCGTGGCGCTCGAGCAGTCGGTGCCCAAGGGCGCCCCGGTGCTCGAGGTGCAGGAGCCCACGGTAGCCACCACGGCAGCGGCCTTCGACGAAGGCGGCAA
>Ga0073934_10007794_pt1 | contig 14645 bp, 10 predicted proteins | sample LarsenN4metaG_FD_76834 | JGI IMG/M metagenome (GOLD analysis project Ga0073934, IMG submission 76834) | Hot spring sediment bacterial and archeal communities from British Columbia, Canada, to study Microbial Dark Matter (Phase II) - Larsen... ...
GCGCGCCAGCCGGAGGAGACGGTTTCGGTGGCCTTCAGGGTGAGAGGGTAGGAAGCTCCGGCGTCGTTCTGGACTTTGAGGTCAAAGACCACCGTGCCCAGAACCGCTACTCTTTGAGTGACCACCTGGGCTTCCATCGGCTCGGTTTGATAGACGTTGTCCATCGCATACGCCGCGGCCGGGTCCGTGGCTCTCTTCGCCAGCAGGTCCGGAACGGCCGCGGGGGGCAGAGGAATGCCGTATTTTTGATGCAGCGCGTTTTCGACCTGGAGACGCTCGGAGTTCGACAAGGTGCGTTTGTAAACCAGCAGTTCCGCGATGTCCCCGTTGAAGGTGTTGCCCCAAGGGTCGCTTCCGATCAGAAGGTCGGCCGTTTGGGTGTCGTTGCCATCCGTGCCAAACATCGCACCCTGGGTCAGGAACATTTTGTCCACCCGGATGTCGCAGTTCGCGCCGTCTCGGCGGAGCGAGAGGACATGCCACGTGTCGTCCCATCCGGGCGGCTGAGAGAGGCCGACGCCTTGAGCGGGGTAACCCACGTGGAAGGCGATCACGTCATCGTAAGTGGCATGGATCATAAACCGCTGGTCGTTTCCAGGCCGCCAGGACAGGGTGGTGGTTCGGGCGTCGCTTCCGAGCTGTTTTTGCACGATGAAGACCGTGGCATTGGTGTTGGAGAAGAGGTTCGTTCCTATGACGCCGGTTCTGACCAGCACGTCGTCGGTAAAACGCACGACGGGCTGCTCGTTCAATTCGCCTGCGATCCAGACGGGACGCCAGGAGGGATTGCCCTGGCTGACGTGATTGAGGAAGGAGGATTGGTCCTGCCACTCGCTCACGATGTTATTGGTGTCTTTGACCACGCCGGCATCGGCTCGCAGCCAGAGGGTCAGACTGTTGGTGGGGATCTGGGCGAGTGCCAGACCATGGTGGAACATGAGGGTGGCTGCGAAGGCGCAGAGCGAAGGCAAGCTTCTCATAGGATTGAAGACTATTTTGACCGTGGATGCTTATTGGCTGACCTGGCGTTCAGTATAGCAACATACTTCAGGCTAAAAAGCAAGAGTGTTTTTTGTGGAACCAGCAATGTGCAAGCGGTGGATTAGAGCTGCTATCTCCAAGAACAGCCAGCGCTGGCCTATTGATGTGGCGCTTCAAGACATCAGGGGCAACAGGCCTTTGTGCGGTGCAAGACCTGGTTTCCAGGTTTCATGCGCTCCTCTTTCACGCGGCCGGAGCCGCGCCGTTTCGAAGGATGGGGGAGGTCCCCGGCCGATGGCAGTTATTTCGCCATCTCACGGGAGCAGATTGGCACTGGTCAAGCTGACGCGGGCCTCCTAAAAAGAAGCCGCATGAAACGGGCGCTCTTAACGAGGGCATGAACGAATTCGAACTGATCGAGCAACTGACGCGGGACCTGGCGCGCAACCAAGCGGTAGTGGTTGGCGCCGGAGATGACTGCGCGGTGCTGGACCTGGGGCTGCCCGACCAGTTACTGCTTTTCAAGACCGACGCGGTGGTGGAGGGGGTCCATTTCCTCGCGCAAACCGAAGCGGAAAAGGTCGGGCACAAGGCACTGGCCAGAGCATTAAGTGATATCGCCGCCATGGCGGGACGCCCGGTGGCCGCGGTGGTCACGCTGGGGTTGCCGGCGGGTTTTGATGCGGAGCGTGTGCAACGCATTTACGCGGGCATGAACGCCACGGCCCGAAGGTATGGTGTGGCTATTGCGGGCGGTGAAACGACGACCACCCCTCATACTCTTCTCCTGTCGGTCGCCTTAATGGGGACGGTGGAGCGGACGCGGTGCATCCTGCGATCCGGCGCGCGCCCGGGCCAGGCGATCTTCGTGACCGGCGCCCTCGGCGGGTCGTTGGGCGGGCGGCACCTCGAGTTCGAACCGCGTCTCGAGGAGGGGCACTGGCTGGCGGCCAATTTTCCCATCAGTGCCATGATTGATTTGAGCGATGGTCTGGCGGGGGATTTGCGGCATCTGTTGCGCGCCAGTGGTGTGGGAGCGGAATTGCTGGCTGAAGCCATTCCGATTAGCCGTGAAGCCAAAGCCCGGGCGCGATCGCACCCGTCCAACAAATCTCCCCTAATGGCCGCGCTGACCGATGGTGAGGATTTCGAGCTTCTGTTCACCCTACCCTCCGGGCACGCTGTATCGCTACTCGATGCCTGGAAAAAACGGTTTCCCGACGTGGGGCTGACTTGCATCGGGAAGACCACGGCGGGGCGTGAGCTGTGTTTGCGGGACCGGCAGGGCTGCCGACCTCTTGGGGTTCATGGTTACGTACATTTCCAACAGTCCTGAAGACACTCTGGCGCTGGGTGAGAGCTGGGGACGCGCGGCATCCCCGGGGCTGGTGATCGGCCTTAGCGGGGACTTGGGCTCGGGCAAGACGCAGCTTGTCAAGGGTGTGGCCCTTGGGCTGGGGATCCAGGCCCGGGTCACGTCTCCCACCTTCGCTCTGTTACACCGATATGATGGGGGGCGGCTCAGTCTTTTCCACCTGGACCTTTACCGCCTGGCGGGGCCGGAGGATGTGCACGCGGCGGGGCTGGAGGAGTATCTTTTTAGGCCAGCGGGAGTGTGTGTTGTCGAGTGGATTGAACGGTGGTTGCCCGAGTCAGAAAGCGGCGTGCTGACCACTCCACTTCGTTTCAAGCATGTTCGCATCCAAACCGTCGGGGAAAGAACTCGTCGCATAGATTATGATTCTTTTGGGACTTGAATTCTCCTCGGCCCGGCGCAGCGCCGCAGTGCTGTCCCCGGTCGGCACCTCCTCAGCGGAAGCATGGAGCCAGGGTGAGTCCGGCACCGATGCCATGGCACTAATCGAGAGGGCGCTGCACGTGGCGGGTCTGGCACCGGAAGCGGTAGAGGGGATAGTCGTGGGGCTGGGACCGGGGAGCTACGCAGGTGTGCGGAGCGCGATCGCCCTGGCACAGGGATGGCGATTGGCCCGAGGGGTGCGTTTAGCGGGTGTCAGCAGTGTTTTGGCGGCTGCGGCAGAGGCTCAGCGTCAGGGGTGCCGCGGCGTGATTCACGTCGCGGTGGATGCTCAGCGGGAGGAGGCCTACCTGGGGACATTCGAATTGACGGAGCAATCCTGTATTGAGAAGGCTCCCTTGCGTCTGACAGGGATGGAACCGGTTCGTCTGCTTGCGCGGGAAGGGCAGGCGGTGATGGGACCGGGTGTTTCGTTGTGGTGCCCGTGTGCCAGGGATCTGTGGCCGACCGGATCGCGGCTAGTGGAGATGGTTGCGAAAGATGGCTCGCATCAGCATGCCGATGATCTGGAGCCTATTTACTTGCGCGAGGTGCGTTTTGTGAAGTCGGTCAGCGCATTTCAGGCTGGCACCCGAGCTGGTTGACCCGGGTGAGGGAGCCGGAGACCAATCGGAGGTGGTGAGTCACGAGCAAACTACTGAGGGGCTCGATTGCTTGCGGGACTTTGCGGCTTGAGAGAGCGCGTCTGGACGGGTTTTTGACCATGGGGCTTGGGCATCCAGAAGTCATTCCACGACAGGCCACATTCGCGGATCATGCGAAGGCCGTATTCGTTGCGGCCCAGGTCGCGGTCCCCATTGTTGGTGCCGAGGGTGAATTTGACCCCCGCCGCCTTGGCCGTCTTGATGAAACCGGCTTTGGGCAACTGGTAACGACTGTTGATCTCGATGGCGACTCTGTTGCGCACCGCGGCAGCGATCACCCTGGATTGACGCTCCGTGGTCCAGAGGCGGTCGTAGTCGGTGGCCAGAACATCGGGGAGGTAAGTGGGATTGACGTAGATGTCCACAGGCTCGGTGTCCAGGATTCTCACAATGGTGTTAACCAGGTGATCCATGAAGGCTTCTTTGTCGGGAATGTCCACCTCTTCCTTGATCCACAGGCGCGCACGACGCCCCCGCAGGTCTGTAATGGTCATGCCATCGGTGAAGACGTAGTCGAATTGGGCGATAGCTTCGGGAGAGAAGAGTGTTGGCCATTCCCGGCCCTCGGCTTGCATGCCAACAAACACCGGCTGGCCGCGCACGGATTCGAGGAACGCGTAGATGCCCGCGTCATTGGTGACGCCGAACCCGACGCCACAATTGACCGCGACGCCATGGTTCAGGCCGGTGGAGCGCGCATGGTTGAGCAACTCTTCCATGGTCAGGCCCCCCTTCAAGTGGGTGTGAAAGTCCACCAGGGGGTAGTTGGCTGACGCCAGTTCGGCGATGAGACGGTCCATCGCGTCCCACTCCGGGATGTTCTGGCGCGGCGACTCATCGGGAAGCGGGCGGACCATGAGGTTCTTGAACCAGACTTTGCTCTGGGGGTCATGCCCCTGCAGGGCAAAAGTGCCGCGGTCCAGACGGCGGCCCGGGTACTTGGGGAGGGGAAGAATGGATGGTTCAAGGTAGTCCACAACCAGCAAGTCGTTGACGCGAATTTGCACACGTTTGCCTTCGACCCGCAGGCGCAGGTTAAACCAGACGTCATCGGGCACCAGTTGCTTGTGGATATTGCGCAGGCCATACAGGCTGCCGGTTTTCTTGAGTTCAAGGTAGTTATCGCGGGGGGCGGCCGTATTGTTGATTTGCACCTCGAAGCCTTTGGCCGGCCAGTCTGCGGCCTGGTATTCCGTGTGGAAATAGATGCCCGAATTGGCGCCGGGAGCCGCCTTGACTTCGGCCTTGAACTCGAAGTTCTTGAAAGCCGGGATGGCTCCGGAACCGAGGTAGAACAGATGGGCACGCGGGCCATGAGCGACAATGGCGCCGTCCTCGACACGGAAGGTGGAGGGGTTTTCGGCGGCTTTCCAACCCTGGAGAGTTTGGCCGTCGAAGAGGGGCAGCCACTCTGAAGCGGCCCCACGGGTTGCGGCCAGACTCAATCCCAGACCCAGAGCCCATGCAAGGAAGTGTTTCATGGGGCTGAACGTGCCAGCCTTTTGGGGTTTGAACAAGCCCGCAGTCCGGGAACCGGAAAGAAAACCGGCCCGGGTTGGTCCTCGGGCCGGTGAAAAGCGCAAGCAGGGTCCGGAGCGCGCGATGTCAGACGACTTCCTCGTTTTCGAGGAAACCCTGGAGCTGGCGGATGCGGGTGGGATGTCGCATTTTGCGCAGGGCTTTGGCTTCGATCTGGCGAATGCGTTCGCGCGTGACCTTGAATTGCTTGCCCACCTCTTCGAGGGTGCGGGAATAGCCATCGGCGAGGCCAAACCGCAATTCGAGCACTTTGCGCTCGCGTTCGGTGAGGCTGCCCAGCACATCGGCCAGCTTGTCTTTAAGCAGGCTGTAGCTGGTCATCTCCGAGGGGTTTTCGGCGGTTTTGTCCTCGATGAAATCGCCGAAGTTGGTGTCCTCGCTGTCACCCACCGGGGACTGAAGGGAAATGGGCTGCTGGGCCATCTTGAGGACGGCGCGGACGCGCTCGACGGGCATCTGCATCTCGTCGGCGATTTCCTCGGGGGTGGCCTCGCGCCCGAAATCCTGGACCAACTGCTTCTGCACGCGCATCAGCTTGTTGATCGTTTCGATCATGTGGACCGGGATGCGGATGGTGCGGGCCTGGTCGGCAATGGAGCGGGTAATGGCCTGGCGGATCCACCAGGTCGCGTAGGTGGAGAATTTGTAGCCGCGGCGATACTCGAATTTCTCGACCGCCTTCATCAGGCCCATGTTGCCCTCTTGAATGAGGTCGAGGAAGGAAAGCCCGCGATTGGTGTATTTCTTGGCGATGGAAATCACCAGGCGCAAGTTGGCTTCCACCATTTCCGTTTTGGCTTTGAGGGCCTTGGCGGCGAAGTGCTTGAGCTGCTCGAAAGCCTTCAGGTACTCCTGATGAGGCATGCGGACGAACTCCTCGAGGGCTTTGATTTTACGCTCCTCGGACTGGATGATGGCCGCCACTTGCGGGGTTTTGCGCTGCTGGTTGCAGTCATTGATACAGCGCAGGCTCATGAGGATTTTGTCGTGGATGTTTTCCGCGACCAGTGTCATCTCCTCGATGACCTTTTGCTTGTAGTAGAATTTGGGGAACGAATCCTGAAGTTTCTTGTCCGCTTTCTTGAATTCAGCCAGCGCCTTGTCCTTGGGGCCTTTGGCAGTGCTGTTCTGCCACTGCGCGTATTTGTCGTCCACGGTCTGATCGAGCACGCGGACGGTTTTGATGAGTTTGCGGAGATCGCGCAGATGCTGGTCGCGACTGTCTATCTTCTTGTCCACGATCACCCGGTCGAAGCGTTCTTTGGGGGGCTCGGAAACGAGTTTCTCAGCCAGGGCGATGTGTTCCTTGCCGGCAAAACCAAAGCTGTAAATGATGCGCTTGACCTCGTTTTCTGCGTCCTCAATGCGTTTGGAGATTTCGACCTCCTGTTCGCGGGTCAGCAGGGGAACCTGCCCCATCTGCTTGAGGTACATGCGAACGGGGTCGTCGAGGATGTCGAGCCGCGTCTTGTCGTCTTCCTCCTCGGGTTCGGGCTGCTTGACGCGGTCCACCTCGGCCTGATCCACAATCTCGATCTCGAGGTTGCGGAGTTTGGTGTAAATCTCGTCCAGTTCCTCGGGCGAGATGACATTGTCAGGCAGGGCGTCGTTAATATCCCCGTAGGTCAGATAGCCCTGCTCCTGGGCCAGGCGGATGAGTTCTTTGACCTTTTCGGTCAACTCCAGCCCCGAGTGGGTTCTCACTTCGCCCGGCGAGGCGCCGGCAGCTTGTGGAAGCTGGTCTGGACCGGGAGTGGGTGTGGTTTCCTGCCGTTGGCCCTTGAGCGGCGGGGGCGAAAGAGTTGGCTCCGCGTGATCGGACGACTTGCGTGACCGACCGCGGGTTCTTTTCCGGGCCGCGTTCGTGTGTTTCCTGACAATAGCTTTCTTGGATGTCATCGGCTGCGCTGTGGGGACGGCGCCAGGCGAAATTCCGCGCCGACCGAAAGGGCCGTTGAATATCATTGGATACTCAATCCCCGTCAAGCTCCGAAAACGGAGTGAGCGGGCTTGCGCAGAGTGCAGGAGCCACACAGGCAAGTGGATGGGAGGCCGAAAAGGGTGGAGGCATGTCCTTCAGACGGTCTGCAGCGTCTCGCCGAGCGGTGATGTGTCATACTGGTGGGAGAGAGCAAGTGGACACTCTGTGTCCTGGAGATGGACACTCCCGGTTCGTGATGAAATGGCTCCGAGAGACAGCCGGGGTCCTCGCGGATCGGTGTTGTTTATAGATTGGGAAACAACATGTTATGAGTTTTTGATGCCCTCAGTGTCCAAGGGGTATTTGTCCCTTTCATGGACATGATAGAGGTCTGGCACCATAGATGCTTGAGGGAGGCAACATGGCATGGCCATTCTCAAGCAGTGGAGCGCGGCGGATTGACCGGGTGGTGGCAGTGGACCTCGGGACGTTGCAGACGAAGGCGGTTCATGTGCAGTCCAAGGGTGAGCGCCTGGTCCTGGGAGGTTTTGTCATTCAAGACGCGCCGAAAGCGGACCCCAAGAGTGGCGAGAACATCGAGGGGCTGATCAATCACATCAAGGGGGTGTTCAAGGCGCTGGGGGAGCCGACTCGCAACGTTGTGGTCAGCCTGGGAGTGACGGAGGCGTTTGTGCGGCATGCCGAACTGCCTCCGATGCCGATCGCCGAGATGCGGCAGGTCTTGCGGCTGAATAGCAAGGTCTATTTGCAGCAGGATTTTGCCGACCATGTGTTTGACTGCTCGATTGTCGTGCCTCGGGCTCCTGCCAACGGCGACAAGCGTCCGGGAAGCGCTCCGGTCGGTTTGCAAAAACAGCGCGTGTTGGTGGGGGGAACGCGGCGGCAGAAGTTGGAGGCGCTAAAGAATGTGTGCCGGGGAGCCGGGTTGGTCCCATATCATTTTACGCCGGGCATGATTGAACCGCTGAACGCTCTGGAGCACGCCGAGGCAGGGGTGTTCAGCAAAGAAGTGGTTGCGGTGGTGGACCTGGGCTACAAGCACACGGTCATTTCCCTGCTGGATAAGGGGGAACTGGCGATGAACCGTGTTGTGCCGATTGGAGGTGAACAGGTGACGGCGTCGCTGGCCGAGGCGATGGGGATTGTGCCGGCGGAAGCCGAGGGCATCAAGGTGGGGATGGCGGCCGAGGTGCAGCCGCAACTGGAAATCGCCTTGTCGAACCTGGGGCGGGAACTGAGGGCTTCCATTGATTTCTTCGAAAGTCATCACGACCTGCGTGTCAGTCAGGTTTTCCTGTCCGGGGGCGCGGCCCGCAACGAGGTGATGGTGCGCATTCTGCAGAGCGAACTGACACTGCCGTGCAAGACGTGGAATCCGGCAGGCCGCCTGGAGCTGGCTCTGTCTTCCGAGCACCAAAGCCGCCTCGCAGAGTCAGCGCCGCAACTGGCCGTGGCGGTGGGGGCAGCGGTGGCCGCCTTTTGAATTTCCTATGCCAATCCGCATTAATCTGTTGGCTGAGGACCAGGCGCTGGAGGAACTCCGGCGCAAAGATCCTGTCAAGCGGTCCATCTGGATCGGAGGATTCCTCGTATTCCTCGTTGGCCTCTGGGCTTTATGGCTCTTCCTTCAGACCACCATTGCGCGGGCCGAACTGTCGGGGCTTAAGAGCAAGTGGGAGGCCATTCAAAAGCAAGTGGAAACGGTTGAGAGTTGGCGGCGTGAGGAAGCCCGGATTCGAAAGCAACTTTCGGCACTTCACCAGTACACGACGAACCGGATGCTGTATGGCAACCTGCTGAACACCCTGCAGCAAACCGTGGTGGATCACGTTCACCTCGTTCGCCTGAAGTCGCAGCAAAGCTACGCCATGATGGAGGCGGCCCGGCCATCCGCGCAAGCCGCCGCCAGTCCGGCCAGCCGGCTGACGAATGCGGTGGAACGGATCGTGGTTGTTTTGGATGGGCGGGACGGCAGCGCCCGAAGCGGCGATGGCGTGCCGCGTTACAAGGAGGCACTGGCCCAGGCGCCGTTCTTCCAGGGGGTTTTACAGAAAACCAACAACATCGAATTGATTTCGCTTTCGGCGCCGCAAACTGACGCGGTCAAGGGCGGGTCCTTTGTGCTCTTCAGTTTGCAGATGAACTTCCAGCAGAAGGAACGGAGGCTGCATGAATAAGCTGCCCAAGGACAAGAGGAACAGAATCATTGCGGTTGCGGTGGCGACCGCGGTGGTGGTGGGCGCCCTGTGGGTGGTGCTGGTGAATCCACTGCGCAGTTCGCTGGCGCGCGCCTCCGCCGAGACCAGGGACGCACGGGCGCGTTTGACGGCGGGGCAGAAAACCCTGGCGGCTATGGCTCAGGTGTCGAACGAGGTGGCCCAGGCGAGACTCAGTCTGGCGGCGGCGGAGGATGCCATGGCCTCCGGCGATCTCTATGTGTGGATGATTCAGACCATGAACCGGTTCAAGGCCAACCATCAGGTGGAAATCCCTCAAATTGGCAAGGAGTCGCCCTGTGAGGTGGGAGTCTTTCCGACCTTCCCCTATCAGGCGGCTGCCTTCGGGGTGCGAGGGAAGGGGTATTACCACGATATTGGGCGATTCGTGGCCGACTTTGAAAACGCCTTTCCGTATATGCGCATCCAGAACCTGGAGTTGGATCCTGCGGGGGGAGTGCAGAACCCGGACGACGAAACGCTGCAGTTTCGGCTGGAGATTGTGACACTGATCAAACCTGTTGCCCCATGAAGACCTCCCTTGGATGCGCCGCCCTCGTGGCGGCTGTGGCCTGGTTGTGCGGCTTGCCCCTGGATCGAGCCGCGGCGGCCGAAGCTCAGGCCGAGCCTCGGGCCGGCGTGGCCACAAACGCCCCGATACCCCTGTCGGTATTCGTCTCTGAGCCCAGCGGCGGCAAGGATCCGTTCTTTCCCCTCTCGCGGCGTCGTCTCAACCCGGGCGACGCGGGCCCTCTTTCGACGCAGGCAAGTGGCGCCGGAACCAGCTTGTTGACCCTGAAGGGCATTTCCATGAACCGGCAACTCAAACTGGCCCTGATCAACAACGTGACCTTCGCTGAAGGCGAGAAAGCGTCCGTCCGGGTCGGCAACCAAAGTGTGTCGGTCAAGTGTGTGGAAATCCGGAAGGACTCGGTGCTGTTGACCGTGGATGGCGGCAGCACCCCGGTGGAACTGCGGCTGCGACAACCCTGAGCATGATGATCCCTATGATTTTGCGGCAAACTCAAGAGAACCCGCTTATGAAAACCATGATTCGACTCCTCGTCCTCGCCGGCCTGGCCGTGAGCGCCATGACTGGCCTCGCACAAAGCCAGCCGGCCGCAGCCGACCCCGCTACGGGCACGTTGCCGGCCGTCGCAGCGCCAGCGGTTGTGCCGTCCCCGGCCGCCAATGAACCCAAAGCCGCGCCGCCGGCCACACCCGCCAGTGGAGCCACCGCGGCCCCCGCACCGGCGGATGCGAAAGAGGTGTCGCCCCCGTCATCCGAACTGGTGCCCTTGATTGTTATTGACGATGTGCCGTTGCTCGACGCGGTAAAGAATCTGGCCCGGCAGGCCAACCTGAATTTTCAGTTCGACCCGCGGGTTCACAGCATGAGCAATCAACCCAGCGTGACCGTGCGGTTTGAGAATGTGACTGCGGAGGACGCGCTGGCGGCGGTGCTGGACAATTATGGGCTGGCGCTGCAGCACGACACCAAGCGCCGCATTTCGCGCATCACCATCAAGGACGCCAAGGTGGAAGAGCCGCTCGTGTCCAAAGTAATGCAACTGAAATACACTTCCCCGACCAACATGGTGACGTTGCTCAAGTCCACGTTGTCGCCACGGAGCCAGGTGCTGCCCGACGTGCGCACCAGCCAGATTATCGTCATCACCACCGAGCGGGAAATGGCCGGCGTCGAGGAACTCCTGGTGAAACTGGACACACCGACCAAGCAAATTCTGATTGAGGCGCAGATGTGGGAGACAGCCAAGAATCCCCAGAGCATTAAAGGGATTGACTGGAGCGGTACGCTCGAGGCCCAGCGGGTGACCTTCGGCAACGGACAGACCTTTGGCGAGGTGAGTCAGTCTTCCAAGAACTCGAGCTCGATTACCCGGCCTGGCAGCACTGAAACAACGCCGGGCGGGCGTGAAATCACGGCCGCGGAAGACCGGAAATCCAGCTCAGAAAGTGTTTCCCAGAATATGCTCAGGACGTTGACCGGCAGCGGGGGGCTGGGACTGAACACGGCGATGGGATTCCATCCGGTAACAGCGTTTCTCAACGCGGACGGACTGAGCGCGGTGATCTCGTTCCTGAACAAGGACAGCGATACCGAATTGGTGGCCACTCCCCGGACGGTGACGTTGGACAACGAAACGGCCAACCTGAACGTCAGTCGCGCTTATCCGGTGTACAAAATCACTCCCGGTTCAGCCAACAGTCCCGCCGGATCGGAAATTACCTGGACGAACGTTGGAGTCATCCTGCAGGTGACACCGCGGATTTCGGGCGACAACAACATCGCGTTGACGGTCAGCCCCGAGCTGTCCGACATCGCGGCGGTGGACCGTCAAATCATCAATGGTCAGACCTACACGGCCAACATCTACGGCATCCGCAAGGTGGATACCCGCGTGGTCATTCAGAGTGGCAAGACCCTGGTCATGGGTGGGCTGATTAATGACCGGGCGTTCAAGTCCTACACCAAGGTGCCGGTGCTGGGTGACGCCCCGGTCTTTGGGCTGCTGTTCCGCAAGGATGAGAAGAAACGGGACAAATCCAATCTCCTGATCTTCGTCACGCCGACCATTCTAAGTGATAACGATCTTCAGGACAACAAACCCAGCAATTGGTTGAAGACCGAGTTCAAGCCCACAGAAGCGAACAAGGAGGCAACCTGGTGGGACGAAGGCAAACCCTACGACTGGACCAAGCCGTCCTCCGGCGAGCCGATGCCCAAGACAGCCGACTCGAAAAAGGGCAAGCTCTGAGACCCGCGACTGGCGAAAACCTCTCACGCGTAACGAGCTATGAAACACAACTATCAAACCAGGCGACAGGGCTTGGCGCTTGCCGCGGCTCTGGCCACCTTGTCCTGGGTGGGCGCCGTGGAGGCTCAACTGCCTGAGGTGACGGTGGACACATTGGGCGGGGGCCCCCGGCAAAGCAACCTCTTACCTGCCGGCGATGCAGACGGCAACACGTTCCTTGAGTCGCAATTCAACACGCCCACCGCCGTGGCGGTGGACAGCGAGGGCAGCCTGTACATCGCAGATCGAGGCAACAACAAAGTGCGTAAGGTGACCTTGCCTGGCGATCAGGCCAACAGCCAGACACTCACCTGGCTGTCGGGAGCGAGCAGCCCGTGTTCGGTGGTCTGTGATGCTCAGGACAACATCTACGTCCTGACGCAGGGTGACGGGCGCATCCGCCGGTACAATAAATATGGGAATCCGCTGGCGCTGATCACATCGTCGGTGGCCGGCGCCACGGCCTTGACCGTAGACGCCGCAGGCAACTGCTTCGTGACTCTTCCTGGAAGCGGGGGAGCGGCGGGGCTTCTTCGCAAGGTCACACCAGCGGGTGTGATTACCACCATTGCTGCGGACTTGAACCAGCCTCAGGGCATCGCCCTGACGGCCAACGGAATGCTGGCCGTGACAGAACTGGGCACGCACCGTGTGCGTTTTATCCATCCCAAGGGGGGGACAAACGTTTTGGTGGTGGGAGGCCCCTCGTCTGGCTATGCGGACGGGCTGGCGGAATTTGTCCGGTTCAACTCACCGGCGGGCATTGCCACTTCCCCCAGCGGCATTCTCGTGGTGGCCGACAAACTCAATCATCGTTTTCGCCTGGTGCAGACGAATGGTCTGACGACCACGCTTTACGGGATAGATCCGGGGAACTGGGGTCCTGACCAGCCGCCGGGGTCTTACGCGGGGTGGTTCGATGCGAACGGTGTCTATGCAGAAGCCCGCGAACCGTTATCGGCTGTGGTGAATGCCAACGGCCGCGTCTTCACCACCGAGGGCTACTATCATCTCCTGCGTGTCGTGGAGGGCGCGCCGCTCGGGGCAGGGGGGACCTCCGGAACCAACGGCAGTGGCACGAATATCGTGGTCATTCCTCCGCCCAGCTTTTCACCGAATAGCGGTTATTACCCGATGGGTCAGGTCATTTCCGTTTCCAGTCTTTATCCTGTTTATTATACGACGGACGGAACCGAGCCTACGACCAACAGCCTTAAGGTCGTGATGGACGACGCCAACACCGGGACGATCCTTTGGGATGAACCGCTGCGTGATCTCACCTCACTGCGCATGAGAGCGGTTTATGGCACCAACGCCAGCGTTGTAGTGGGGGGTCAGCCGGCAGCGGCCAACGAACTTGGCGTGCCGAACGATGTGGTAGCCGGAAGCGGCTCGACGGTGTTGGTGCCGTTGGTCATGAACCTGCGGCCCGGCCAGGAGGTGAGAACACTGCAATATCGCGTAGAAATCACTCCCATAGGCTGGGCCCCGGCGTTGCGGCCCCAGTTTGATGCGGTGTCCCTGTCCACGAATGACTTCATCACGGTGGCCGGTTGCTCTCTGCCCAACACGATAGCCGAATACCTCACGCAGCCTTACGGCATCATGAACCCGACCAACAGCAGCGAGATAATCCCGGGAGGTTTGGCGGTCTTTGTGATTGGCACCAATGCGAATTTCCTGGTGCGCGGTTTTGGCACGGTGGCCATGCTGCGTGTGCCCATTCACCCTTCAGCCAGGGAGGGCGATCAATACTCCATTGCGATCAAGCACATCTCGGCAACCTCGGATGGCCAGGATGATGACCTGGTCATTCGGGCCATGCCACCACGCACCCTGACCATCAGCAACCTTACCTACGTGGTTGGCGATTCGGCGCGCAGCCAGTGGTATGCCGCGGGCACCTTCGGGGATGGCGACCTGCGGAACAACGATGTCAATAATGCTTTCTACGCTTCGCTCGGTATCCGCACTCCTCCGAGTTACACGGACGTTTTTGACAGCATGGACGCTTTTCCTCCGGACGCATCGGACCTCGTGGGTGGAGACGGCGAGATCCGCTATCTGGACTGGCAGCTCATCCTCCAGCGCTCCTTGAGGCTGGATCCCAACAACTACGCGCGACGCTGGGGGACTAATGGTCAGCGTGTCAGCGTCACAACGGTTCTGGGACAATCGAAGAGTGCCACCAAGAGTTCCTCCTCGCCTGCCCCTGGATCAGTGTGGGACCGCCAGGCTCAGGTCCTGGCCGGAACGGTTCCCAACGCAACCCCGGGATCCACCAGCCTCGTCCCGATCTATGCGACGGTCGCGCCGGGCCAGAGCCTGGCCGGACTGAGTCTGCGACTGGTGGTGGAAGGCCAGGACGGTGCGCCTCCGCCAGACGCGCTTAGTTTTACCCCGGCCTCGGGGCGCCCGCGGCCGGCCGTGGTCAGCGGCCTGGCGGCCAACGAAATGCTCCTGGGATGGTCCCTGGTTTCAGGATCGGGGTTCCAACCCGCCCTGACAGGATCGAGTAATCTGCTCGGCTATCTTGGGGTTCGTGTGCCCACCACGGCACAGGCTCCGCAATCCTACCTGGTTCGGTTCCTTGTGGTGGATGGCGCGGCCAGCCTGCAAACGCAATGTGATCTGGATGGCCTGCCAGGTTCCCTGTGGGTTCAAAGCCAGCCTCTGCGGCCAATCCCC
>Ga0073934_10007795_pt1 | contig 14640 bp, 12 predicted proteins | sample LarsenN4metaG_FD_76834 | JGI IMG/M metagenome (GOLD analysis project Ga0073934, IMG submission 76834) | Hot spring sediment bacterial and archeal communities from British Columbia, Canada, to study Microbial Dark Matter (Phase II) - Larsen... ...
ATCAAGCGCCAAACGCGCGAGTAATGCTCGATGGCGACGACCATGGTTGGCACACCGGTATCTGCGCCGACATTGCGCGAGCCGGCACCGCCGGCGAAAAGAGTGCCGTGTTCGCCGCGGCTCGGTTGGAGCAACACCGCGACGCCTTCTTCTTTGAAAAGCTTCGTCAGTTTTTCCCGCAACGCGCGTTGCGCGCGAAATTCCTGCATTCTCGCTTCAAAGGGTGAAGCGGCGCCCAGCTCCGGGGCCTGCGCCAGCTCCGCCAGATTTTTCTCGTCGCGGCGCTTGGCATCGGCTTCGAAGTGCGTCTCGGCTTCGCGCGGTTTTTGCGTCAATACAATGGCGCCACGCAGCTTGCCTTTGTACTTGGCCAAATCTTCTTCGGTGGTGACATTCATGATAACCGGCGTGCCGGACACCGCGCCGTTGGTGCCGGCGGTCCACGCTTGCGGCCACGCGATGAGGGGCTGATATTGCGGCTCGAGCATTTCGATGGAAAATTTTTCCGTCGTCCAGCCGCGGCCGAACGTGCCCCACGACTCCAGCTTGGCATTTTCCAAGCCCCACTTCGCCATTTGATCGCGCGCCCACTCGCTGGAGGTTTTCATGTTCGGCGAGCCGGTCAAGCGCGGCCCGTGCACATCCGTCAGCCAAAACAGCGTTTCCATCACCTGCGAGTTTTGAAAGCCTTCAGTTCTGATTCGCGAAACGATTTCCAAATTCACCGGCTCCTGCGCCAGCGCGAATTGGGTTACGGTCAGCGCCAACAAAATGACGACGAGTTGATAACGTCGCATGACTCTTCCTCCTCTGGTTAATGTGAAAATTGCCTGATTGTGAAATATACTCATCAAGACGCAAAAAGCAAGTGTAATGTTCAAAGCGCTTTTCACTTGCAAGCGAAAAGCATTTTGGCTATATTGCGTTAAGCAAAATGAACAAGCTGCAATTTGAAACCACGCTCTGGCAACAGGGCATCACGCGGATCGCCGGTGTCGACGAAGCCGGGCGCGGCCCGCTGGCCGGACCCGTGGTGGCGGCGGCAGTGGTTTTTCCGCCGAGATTTTTTCTTCCCGACGTTGACGATTCGAAGCGGCTCTCGGCAGAAAGGCGGGAGCAGCTTTATCCGCACATTCTGAGGAGCTGTCTGACTCATGGCATTGGCATCGTCGCGGTTGAAGAAATCGACCGGATCAATATTTACCAGGCGGCGATGCTGGCGATGCGCCAGGCTCTCGCCCAGCTCAATCCCGCGGCGCAACACGCGCTGGTGGATGGCCGCCGGATTCCGAATTTAAATCTGCCGCAAACCGCGATTGTCAAAGGCGACGGCCTGTCGTTTACCATCGGCGCGGCCTCGATCGTCGCCAAAGTTGTGCGTGATCGTCTGATGCGGGATTATCACCGCCAATTTCCACAGTACGGTTTTGACCGGCACAAAGGCTATCCGACGCCGGCGCACCTTGAAGCGCTGCGGCAATACGGCGCGTGCGAAATTCATCGCCGCTCGTTTCATCCGCGGGCGTTGAAGGAGCATAGCGCTTTGCTCTAACTTCATTCATTAGAATCTCTATGCCAACTCCTACCAAAACCCTCGGCTCTTGGGGCGAGCAGCGCGCGGCGGAGTTTCTCGAAAAGCTGGGCTATAGCATTCTCGACCGCAACTTTCGCTATGGCCATGGCGAAATCGATATCATTGCGGATGACAACGGCATGTTGGTCTTTGTGGAAGTCAAAACCCAAAAATCCGACGCCATGGGCGAGGCTTTCAATTGGGTAACGAGAAAAAAACAGCGCCAGATCGGGCGCGTGGCGTTGGCCTATTTGACCACCAACGGCATCACGAATCGCGATTGCCGCTTTGACGTGATTGCCGTCGCGAAAGGCTTGAACGGCGTGGAGATCAAGCATCTGGTGAACGCATTTTGGTTGTAAGAAATTGGCTCATTCTCACGGAGGAAAACGCTTCATGTCCATTGCCACCGAACCCAAGCCCACAAGCGCCATTTCCACCAACAGCCGCTGGCATCCGGCTTTCGATGTGCGCGCTTATGCGATGGTGTTCGCGCTGCTGGCGATTTGGATCATTTTTCAAATCACCACCGACGGCAGTTTTCTCACCGCAAGAAATTTTTCCAATCTCACCCGGCAAAGCTGCATCACCGGCGTGCTCGCTATCGGCATGGTGCTGGTGATCGTTTCCGGCAACATCGATCTGTCGGTGGGTTCGGTGGTCGGGCTTACCGGCGGCATGGCCGCGATCATGCACGCCTGGTGGAATTGGCCGGCCTGGATGGCGATGGTTGGGACATTAGCGCTCGGCGCTATCATCGGCCTTTTCCAGGGTTGGTTAACGGCATATCAACGTCTTCCGGCTTTTATCGTCACGTTGGCGGGTCTCATGATTTTTCGCGGTGTCATCAAAGGCGCGACCGGAGGCGAGACGGTTGGGCCGCTGCCGGCGGAGTTCAAATTCATCGGCCAAGCTTATGTCGGCAAAGAAATCGGTTGGGCGCTTGCCATTCTCGCGGTCATCGCCACGGCGACGATTCTTTGGCGGCGACAACACGCGCGCCAACGATTCGGATTCGCCACCGCGCCGGCGTGGGTGACGATGCTGCAAATTCTGGCGGGCGCCGCATTGATCTTGACTTTTGCCGGTTACCTCAATTCTTATGAAGGCATGCCGGTGCCGGTGCTGGGTCTGCTCGGCCTGGCGTTGCTCTTTCATTTTCTCGCGAATAAAACGCCGTTCGGACGGCACGTGTATGCGATTGGCGGCAATGCGGAAGCGGCGCATCTTTCCGGCATCAATTTGCCGCGCAACATTCTCGCGGTTTTTATTCTCATGGGAATTCTTTCCGGCGTGGCGGGATTGATTTACACCGCGCGCGTCGGCAGCGCCACCGCCGATGCCGGGAAAATTTTAGAACTCGACGCCATCGCCGCGTGCGTCATCGGCGGCACGAGTTTGATGGGCGGGCGCGGCACCATTGCCGGCGCGCTCGTCGGCGCCCTCGTCATGGCCTCGTTGGATAACGGCATGAGCTTGATGAACGTCGAGGATTTTTTTCAAGACGTCATCAAAGGTTTGATTCTCGTCATCGCCGTTGGCGCGGATATCGCCAGCAAGCGAGGAAAATCTTGACAGAATCGAGAAACTTTTGTATATTATAAACGTGAGTGATAATGCCAAACGGGGACGACATGGTTTCGACGGGGGTCGAGGCATCGAGAGCGGCATACCGTGGTCGTCTGGCCCTCGTTAATCAGCCGGGCAACAAATTTAAACGCAGACAATTATGCGTATGCTTTGGCTGCCTAATTAATACTTAGGTAACCCGCTTATCCCAACTGCGCCACCCACGCGGGAATAAGCGCCAGCTCTGGTGGCTGGCCGCGGGCACCGCCTGGATGCCCGGGGCGAGATTCACAGGCTGGCGGCGAACGACCCTTGTCGAGTGAGGTCGCCGCCGCGAGATCGATCAAGCGACTATGTATGTAGATGTTCTCCTTGACTGGCCTTCGGACGCGGGTTCGATTCCCGCCGTCTCCACCCCATGCGACGCCATGACCTCGAACTATCGGGATCATGGCGTTTTTATTTTGGAGGAACAAAAGACTTGATTTTGTGGCGGTTATTCTGTATCCTTACAAACTGAAATGCGACTATCAAACATATAAGACGTCGAATCGTTGCCGCAAAAATCACCATGGCTCTCGGACTTCAATATTCACTGTTCCCCAATCTCACCGTTGATTTTCCTTCCACACGTTATCAAGGCAGCAAAGCCAAACTGACAGATTGGATTTGGGAACAAATCGCCGACTTGCATTTCACGACTTGTCTGGACGCTTTTGGCGGCACCGGCGCTGTTGCCTACAGACTGAAAAAAGCCGGCAAACAAATAACCTGCAATGATCTCCTGCGGTTCAATTACTACATTGGCCGCGCGCTCATTGAAAATAGCGAGGTTCGCCTGTCACCGGAAGAGGCCGAGTGGTTGCTTTCACGGCAAGATGGCATTGATTATCCAACTTTTGTGCAAGACACTTTTTCAGATATTTACTTTACCGATGCAGAAAATTTTTGGATTGATCAAACGCTAACTAATATTCGGCAATTTCGGAATCCTTATAAATTCGCGCTGGCATTTTTTGCGCTTTGTCAGGCGTGCATTATCAAGCGCCCGTACAATCTCTTTCATCGGAAAAATCTCTACGTGCGTTTTGCCGAAGTGGAAAGATCTTTTGGAAACAAGACGACGTGGGATCGCCCGTTTGATGAATGGTTTCGACATTTTGTTAACGAAGCGAATCGCGCCGTATTCGATAATGGCATGACTAACCGAGCCCTAAACGTCGATGCCCTTGAAATTTCAGGTGACTATGATTTAGTTTATATTGATACGCCGTATATTTCAAAACATGGCGTTGGCGTTGATTATCGGGATTTCTATCATTTTTTGGAAGGATTAACGATGTACGATGTATGGGGCAAGCATATCGATCAGCAGTCGAAACATCGACGGCTGCTGCCGCAAAAATCGGAATGGACGGATAAGAAAAGAATTTATTCTGCCTTTGATAGTTTATTTCGCCAATTCGCTGATAGTCATTTAGTCGTTTCTTATCGCAGCGACGGCATCCCATCGGAAAGCGAGTTAATGGCGCTGCTTAAAAAATATAAACGCCATGTGCGAGTTGAGTATTACGGACAATACAAATATGTTCTTTCCACCAATGCGGAGTCAAAAGAGATTTTGCTCATTGGTACTTGAAGAATGAGGCCAATTATATGGACGGAGAAAAATTTCGTGAAACGCTGCTGTCCTATTTTAAGGAATTCTCCCGAACGCTTGCAACCGAGCAGGGTGATTGGGTGGTGAAGGGCTTCATTGATGTTTATCGCAATGTCTACACCATTTCTGTTGATACCAAAGTCGTTTCAAAAGTTATTGAATTGATGCTCTTTCCGGTTATATCACGCTTTGCTTTGGAAAACAATTACAAAATGGTTTTAAGCGAGCATCAGAATCACTATCCAGATATTACTTTTATTGATTCCGATGGTGAAAAGATTGCGTTGGATTTGAAGAGCACTTACCGTGCTGGCGCTGAGACGGTGAATGGATTTACTCTCGGAGCTTTTACCGGTTATTTCAGGCAGAGGCGTTCGACTAAGAATATCACATTTCCATACGAGCAATATTCGAAGCATTTTATCTTGGGCATAATTTATAGCCACAATGAAGAAAAGTTTGAAGATCAAAAAATTTATAAACTGGACGAAATGAATAACATCGTGTCCGTCGTCAAAGATTTTACTTTTATCTTGCAGGAAAAGTGGCGAATTGCGAATGATCAAACCGGAAGCGGCAATACTAAAAATATCGGGTCGACTCGAAATATAGACGAGCTTGTAAATGGGTGCGGCCCGTTTTCTTTACACGGCAATGAAGTCTTTGATGATTACTGGATGAATTATTTAACTCGGGATATGGCGCGTGCAATCGATTCTAAAGTTCAGTATAGAAACTTGAAAGAGTATTTGAAGTGGAAGGAACGAGGAAAGAAACGAAAGCTGAAAAGATGAATGGCTAAATCTAAAAATTTGATAGTCGATATTTTGCGACCTCATTCTGGAAATCATCAAACGTTTCATCATCATTGAACATGCCAATGATATCATCCCACGGATCTTTCGATAATGAGCCGTTTTCATCAACGCTGACACGGATGATTTTGGTTTTACGCAAAAAATCCTGTATATTCATGCGGAGGTTGCGGATGGCTTCATCTTCAGTCGCGCCGAGACTTTGACAATCGGGTATGGCCGGCACTGAAGCGACGAAACCGCCGGTGGTATGCGGTTGCAGAAAAACCGTGTATTCCATAAAAGCCTCCGAAAATTTATGCCGAATTAACTTTAACAAATTACAAAACGACTTTTTAAAAGTCAAATGCTGTGTTGATAAAATTTGTCTGCCGAATTCTGACTGAGTAAATGTCCGCCTATGAGCTCACACAAAAAATTCGCCTACCCACACGGCAACGTTCTCTATCGCAAGCTGCGCTATCAATACCCCTGCATCATTCGGGGCGAAGGGGTGTATCTTTTCGACAACGAAGATCGGCGCTACCTCGATGCCTCCGGCGGGGCGATGGTCGCGAATGTCGGTCACGGCAATGCTGAAATCGCTCACGCCATCGGCGAGCAGGCGGCGAAATTGGCTTATGTCAGCGGCTTTCAATTTACCCACGAACCGGTCGAAGATTTGGCGCGCGAGCTTTGCGCCATTGCGCCATCAGGGCTCAACAAAGCTTTTTTTATTTCTGGCGGCACGGAAGCAACCGAGGCGGCGATGAAATTGGCGCGGCAATATTGGGTGGCCAAAGGCAAAGCCACGAAGTACAAAGTCATCAGCCGCATGCCGAGTTATCATGGCAACACCTTCGGCGCGATGGGGGTGAGCGGGCGCCAGCATTATCGCATCGTTTTTGAGCCGCTTTACGTCGACCATCCCAAAATTCCGCCGCCGATTTGTTACCGCTGCCCGTGGGGAAAAATTTTTCCGCAATGCGATTACGAATGCGCGCAAGAATTGGAGCTGGCGATTCAAAAAGAAAATCCGGAAACCGTGGCGGCTTTTATCGCCGAACCGGTGCTCGGCTCCACTGGCGGGGCGATGGTGCCGCCCGAACAATATTATCCGCGCGTGATGGAGATTTGCCGCCGGCACGACATGCTTTTTATCGCCGACGAAATTCTCTGCGGCATGGGCCGCACCGGCGACTGGTTTGCCATTTCAAGTTACGGTGTCACCCCGGATGTCTTGCTCGCCGGCAAAGGCCTCACCGGCGGCTACGTCCCGCTTTCGGCGATGGTGACGCGCGAAGAGATCGTCACCGCCATTCGCGAAACCGGCAGCGAGTTTTTGCACGCGCAAACCTTCTCGCATCATCCGCTCGCCTGTGCCGCAGGTTTGGCGACGATTCGCTTTTTGCAGCAACACGATTTGCTCTCGCGCTGCAAAGAAATGGGCGAAGCGTTTCATCAAGAGCTGCGCGCCAGACTCGCGGCGCATCCGCTGGTGGGCGATATTCGCGGCCGCGGCTTGTTGGCAGGCATCGAATTTGTCCAGGACAAAAACACGCGGGCTCCGTTCCCGCGCTCCTGGCGGGTGGTTGAATTGATCTCAGCGACGGCGCTGGCGCGCGGCCTGGTGGTTTGGCCAAACGTCGGCCACGTCGACGGCAAGGACGGCGATCTGATTTTGCTCGCGCCGCCGTTTATCGTGACGACCGAGCAAGTGCAGGAAATCGTCATGATGCTTTCTCGAGTTTTGGATATTGTCGTCGAAGAAATCAAACATGCGCGGGGATGGATGCACGCATGAGCCTAATGAGTGATTTGTTCTAATTCACAGAATATTCTCTTACTCTTACTCGTACTCCTACTCTACTCTTACTCGCTTTTCACAAAAGTGAGAGTACGAGACAGAGTATGAGTAGGAGTAAGAGTATTAATAGGAGATGGAGATTCTTTCATGCCCAAACAATTCAAAATTACCTACAGCACGCTCGGCGCAAATTTGGACGCCTTTCATCGCGAGTATGACAAGGCGGTGACGGCGGTGAAGAAAAAAATGGGAAAGACGTATCCGCATGTGATCAACAACCGTCCGATTCGCGGCCGCGGCGAAATTTTTGCGAGCACCAATCCGGCGGATACGCGGATGGTGTTGGCCAATTTTCGGCAGGCCACTGCAGAAGAAATGCACGCCGCCGTTGAAGCCGCGCGTCTGGCGTTTCCGAAATGGAGCGCGATGGATTATCGCCAGCGCGTGCAGATCATGCGCAAAGCCGCGGCGCTGATTCGCAAACACAAATTCGAGCTGGCGGCCATCATGAGCCTGGAAGCCGGCAAAAATCGCTACGAAGCGATGGGCGATGCCGAAGAATCGGCGGATTTGATTGATTATTATTGTCAGCAAATCATGGACGCCAAGGGCTTCAGCATGCCGCTCGGCAAGCTTTCGCCGAATGAAGACACGCGCAGCGTGTTGCGCCCGTACGGTGTGTGGGCGGTGATCGCGCCGTTTAATTTTCCGCTGGCACTTTCCGTCGGCATGAGCTCGGGCGCGCTGATCGCCGGCAATACTGTGGTGTTCAAACCGTCGCACAGCACGCCGTGGATCGGCTATCGCATGGCCGAAATTTATCAGCAAGCCGGACTGCCGGCTGGCGTCTTCAATTTCATCGCCGGCGACCGGCAAATCGGCGAGGAGCTGGTGAAACATCCGAAATTGGATGGCATCGTTTTCACCGGATCGAAGCCGGTGGGTCTGCACATTTTCCACGAATTCAGCCAGAATTTTATCCGGCCCACGATTGTCGAGCTTGGCGGCAAGAATCCTGCGATCGTGATGCCGACCGCCGATCTCGATGTTGCTGCCGAAGGCGTGATGAAGTCGGCCTTCGGTCTGCAAGGCCAAAAATGCAGCGCCTGCTCGCGCGTTTACGTGCATCAAAAAGTGAAAGACAAGTTTGTCGATCTGCTTTTGCAAAAGACGGCGAACATCAAGATCGGCGATCCGAGCCAGCGCGACGTTTATCTTGGGCCGGTTATCAATCAAGGCGCTTATGATAAATTTGCCGCCGCCACGAGTGAAGCCAGGCAAGGCGGCGCTGAATTTCTTGCCGGCGGCGAGCAAATAAAAGACGAAAATTTTGCGCACGGCTATTTTGTGCAACCGACGATCGTCGATGGTCTGCCGCGCCATCATCGTTTGTTTTATGAAGAATTGTTTTTGCCGTTTCTCGCGATTGCAACCGTCGATTCATTGGAAGAAGCGGTGAAGCTTTCCAACAAGGCCGACTATGGCCTCACCGCCGGCATCTTCACCAAAAATAAAAAAGAGCTGGATTACTTTTTCAATACTATCGAAGCCGGCGTCACGTATGCCAATCGCCGCGCCGGCGCCACCACCGGCGCCTGGCCCGGCGTGAACTCTTTCTGCGGTTGGAAAGGCAGCGGCAGCACCGGCAAAGGCGCGTGTGGGCCGTATTACGTGCAGCAGTTCATGCGGGAGCAGAGCCGGACGGTCATTAAGTAAAACGTAAAAACGTAATGCGTAAAGCTTAATGCGTAAAACGTGATGCGCCATGCGGAAGTTGTGTCACACGTCACAGGTTACATGTTTACAGTTACGCATTAGGTTCTTACGAATTACGTTTTACACATTACGGAAACTAATTTTTTTAAAATATATGAACAAATCCAAAGTCATGTCCATGTCCGACGCCATCCGGCAATTTGTGCACGACGGCGACACGGTGATGATCGAAGGCTTCACGCATTTGATTTGTTTTGCGGCCGGACATGAAATCATCCGCCAGCGCAAGAAGAATTTGACGCTGTGCCGCTTGACGCCGGACTTGGTTTATGATCAGATGATCGCAGCGGGCTGCGCGCGCAAATTGGTTTTTTCGTGGGCCGGCAATCCAGGCGTCGGCCCTTTGCACGCTTTGCGCCGCGCCGTCGAACAGAAGAAACCGCATCCGATTGAAATCGACGAGTATTCGCATTTCGGCATGGCCATGCGCGTTTATGCGGCTGCCGCGAAATTGCCGTTCATGCCGTTGCGCTCGTATCGCGGCAGCGATTTGCCGAAAGTCAATCCGAACATCCGCACCGTCACCTGCCCATTCACCGGCGAAGAATTGAACGCCGTTCCGGCATTGCATCCCGATGTTGCCGTCATTCATGCGCAACGCGCCGACGCCAATGGCAACGCGCAAATTTGGGGCTTGTTGGGCGTGCAAAAGGAAGCGGCCTTTGCAGCAAAACGTGTCATCGTCGTTGTCGAAGAATTGGTTGACGAACAAATCGTTCGCGCCGATCCCAACCGCACCGTGATTCCCGGCCTGATCGTCAGCGCCGTCGTCGTGGAACCGTTCGGCGCGCATCCGAGTTTTGCCCAAGGCTATTACGACCGCGACAATGATTTCTACCTCAAATGGGACGCTATTTCCAAAGATGAAAAAAACATGCAGGCGTATCTCGACGAGTGGATTTACAGCCTGCCGGATCGCGCCACGTATGTAAAAAAAATGGGCGAGGAGACGTGGAAGCGGTTGGCGATTAATCAACGACCGAGCGGCGTGGTGAATTATGGATTTTGATGCTATGAAACTTACAGATCTTGTTTTCAACGATTGTATGATCGTCGGCTTCAGCCGTGATGCCGCGCAGCAAAAATTGACTTTGACGTTTGAAGCCTATGACGCCAACAGTTCGGCCTCTGAGCCTGATCTTTACACTTTAGAGTGTTCAGGTTTAAAAGAAGTTCGCCTTAAATTTTCTCATGAATTTCTCGAAGATTTGAATCGCCCTTATGATTCGCAGGGTGACGATCAACGGGCTAACGAAATACACGAATTGCGGCGAGATGCTGCCGGCCATGTTCATATCGTCGCCGATATGATTCAAGGGAGCTTTTATTGTCATGAATGTCTGCTGCATCGTGTCGTGGAGGTTGAAATCGGTGTTTGATTAAATATCTTTTGACACTCGCAACTTGCTCACGGAGGGAGCACGCCAAATTTTTTCCCCATGCCCAGCGGTGATCGCTGGTGTTTGCTCACCATTATTGTCTTTTCCATCATTTCTTTTTTGCCGTGGATGCAGGAGATACAAATTTCCGGCATGGCGCTCTTTGGCTGGATGATGGCCGCGCTGATGATTCTCTCGCCCCACGATTGCGCTGATTCGGTTGATCCGCCATCGCGTTTCGAATAATCTCTAAAGAATGAGCTTTGTGCAAAAAAAAAGTAAAAGAGAAAAACTTTGCGGTAACTTTGCGTCTCTGCGTCTTTGCGTGCGCTTTTGTTTTTGGTTGTGGCTTGTCCACGTTGAGGGAGAGAAAAAATGACGATTGAATATATCCTCGTGATCGCCTACATGTTATCATGCATCGGCGTTGGCTTGCTCGCCTCACGCAAAGTGCTGGCTTCGCGCGATGAGTATTGGGTGGCGGGCCGGCGCATCGGCACGATGATGAACGCGATGGCGATCATGGCCACGCTCGCCAGCGGCGGCTCGATCATCGGCGTCATGGGCTATGCGTACAGCAAAGGCATTCCGTACACGCTCGCGCTGTTTGCCGGCGCCGTGCTCGGTTTTCCGCTCGCCTCGATTTTGGTGGCGAAACCGCTGCGCAACTTCGGCAAATTCACCATCACCGATTTTCTCGCCTTTCGTTTTCCCCATCCGCTCGTGCGTTATCTGGTGCCCATCGTTATCGTGGCGAGTTTCACGGTTTATATCATCGCCCAAATGAAAGCCGCCGGCATTACCGTCGAGTTTTTGTTGGGAATTGATTATAAATGGGCGGTGACGATCAGCACGGTGATTTTCATTTTATATATCTCCATCGGCGGGATGTTGGCCATCACGTGGACGGACGTCATGCAGGGCGCGCTGATGTTGGTCGTCGTCATCGGCACGGCATTGATCGTTATGTTTCGTGAAGGCTCGCCGATGGCGATCATGCAAATGACCGCTCAGCGCGCGCCGGAGCTTGGTCAAGTCGCGCACCAACCCCTCGCGAGTTATCTCGGCTCCTTCGTGATTTGGGCCGCGGCGATTCCGGTGATTCCGCACATCGTCATGCGCGTGTTCACCGCGAAGGATGCGCACGGCGCGCGCCTCTCGCTCAATCTCGCGATGATTTTGTACAGCCTCATGATTCTTGCTGCGGTCTTCACCATCGTGCCGATGGGCAAAATTCATTATCCCGATATAAAAGACGCCGACACGATTTTTCTCCAAGTCATGCAGAACGAGTTTCCCCCATTCGTGCGCGGCCTCGCGGTGGCGGCCGTGCTCGCGGCGGTGATGTCCACAACGGACGCGCTGCTGCGCGCGTGCAGCTCGGCGATCACGCACGACTTGTTTGGGAATTTTATCCGCAAGCATTTCTCGCAAAAATCAGAAAATTATCTCAACATTGCCGTCGCGTGGATCATCGGCTTGATGGCGATGTATCTGGCGTATTCACCGCCGCCGTTGATTACGCAGTTTTACTCCGCCGCGATTGGCCTGCTCACCGCGTCGTTATTCGTGCCGGTGATGGCAGGATTGTGGTGGAAAAAGACGAATCTCGCAGGCGGGATCGCGAGTATGGCCGTCGGTTTTGTTGTTTATCTTTTTTTCCAATTTTCCTATTGGGTTCCGCCGCTGTCGGCGATTTTGATTGCATTGCCGGCGAGCGTGTTGGCGATGGTCATTGGGAGTCGTTTCGGTAAGCCGGTTGATTTGACGGTGCTGGCATCGGTGGAGAAATTGCATCGAGATTAACTAAAACAATAAAATCGCCGTCTATACATTCAAAAGAATATGTATGTAAATCTCTTCTTTTCCTCATAGGATTCAAAGACGACTTAACTTTTTTCGGAAGCAACAAAGCTATCGAGGCCAAGTTTTAGATTTGTAAGACCAGTTTGTTGGCTTCGTTTCTAATTTTTGAAATCCTTAACTCGAAATTCATGGCATTGAATTTGTCACTTATTTTCGACAGATAAAAGTCGAGTCAACAAGACGGCAGTGACAATTTTTATAATTGAGGTTGTGCCATGTATCCTAATAATTACTACTTGCCGCCGCCACTCAGCCCCGACTTTGATTTCTTTCAAACCCTGCGCGGTTACGTGAGGTTCTCCATTGTCCTGCTTTTTTTCGTGGCGCTGGTTCTCGCTTTATTATGGAACTTGCAACCCTGGTTTGAACTTGAGATCAAGCCTGCGAATAAATCGAATGCAAGCCTGCAGTTGCGAACGTCTGATCGGATGCTGCAAAGTGACGTTGAAATCATTACTGTGCGGCCAGGTGATACGTTAAGCGAAATCGCTGAACGTTACGGAGTGAGAATTTCAACGTTGTTGCAATATAACGCGCTTGAGAATTCGAACACACTGCGCGCCGGCCAGCAATTGAAAATTCCCTTGCGGCTACATCGTTAGGATAAATTTCATTCGCTTTGATATTTGCGCGACCTTCTCTTCTCCTCCATATCTCAACCAGCCAACGGCGCCGGACTCTGAGGGTAAGTTCGGTCAGTCGTTGGCTGGTTTTGTTTTATAAATTGGCAAGATATTGCGCCACCTTTTCAAGCTGTTCGACTTTGACATTCAGAAACGCCGCGATCCGGCTCTTGTCATGTTCGTAGCGATTTTGCAAATCATCAAAATAGCTCGCCAACCGATGGACGCGGCGGATTGTTTTCTCCAACTTGACCGCTTCGACTCCCCAGGCGTGAGCCAATCGCTCAATGTTGGCGTTCGCTTGACACAAGCCGGTTAGTAGCAAGTTTTGTGCGTCATCAAGGAATTTGTAGCCGGTGTTGCGTGCGATGCCAAGCTCATCCAAAACTTCTTCCATTCGTCCTTCCCGTTCAATTAGCGTTCGCAGCAGAATCTTATGGCGTAATTTTTCATCATGGATATTTTTGAAGTTCATGTTTTCCCTGGCAGACGGCAGTTCTGCTATAGACGGCAGGCTTCCTAAAACGCTGCTGCTAGTTGTGCCCTGCACGTGCTTGGGAAGCAATTTTCTGAAATCAGTCACCGCGAGCATATCATGATTGCGCAAAATCGCGGCTTTCTTGAGCACGTTCTCCAGCTCGCGAATGTTGCCCGGCCAATCATATTCTTGCAGAAGCGCAATGGCTTCATCGGAAATTTTTAAATTAAGATTATTCTCTTCTTGTTGAATTGAATATAAAGTGTGCTGGATGAGCAAAGGAATATCTTCCCGGCGCTCCCGCAGCGGCGGCAAAGATATGGAAATTACATCCAGGCGAAAATACAAATCCTCGCGAAATTTCCCTTGCTGCACAAATTCTTTGAGATTTTTGTTGGTCGCGGCAATGACTCGCGTATCCACCGTAATCGGCTTGGTGGAACCGACACGCTGAACTTCTTTCTGTTGCAGCGCGCGCAACAATTTCACCTGCACCTCCGCCGGCACCTCACCGATCTCGTCGAGAAAAATCGACGTGCCCTCGGCTTGCTCGAAATAGCCGATCTTGCCGCTCACTTCGGTGGCGGTGCGCGGCTCGATGCCAAACAACTCGCTCTCAATAAGGTTAGACGACAGGGAGGCAATATTGGCGACGATCCAGGGGCGGTCACAACGCGGGCTTTGGGAGTGGATGCTCAGGGCCACCAATTCTTTGCCGGTGCCGGATTCGCCCGAAATCAAAATCGTTTCATCGGGGCTGCGCAGCGACACCTTTTGAATGATCGTATAAATATCCTGCATCGGTTCGCTCTCGCCAATCATCACACCGAAATGATAATTCAAATTCGGATGCCGGTGCTCGTGAACGCGTTTCTGCTGCTCGGCAACATATTTTGCTTGCTTCAAAAGCGCCCGGTTGTTCCGCTCCAACGTGCGCTTTTGCAGCGCATTATAAATCGTTGTGATCAGCTTTTCCGCAAAAATCTCGAAGTCATCTTTGATGAGAAAATAGTAGGCGCCATCCTTGATGGCTCGTATCGCGCTGTCGATCTCCCGCGACGTGCCGGTCAGCACGATCACTTCAATCGTCGGCTCAATTGCTTTGAGGTGCTTGA
>Ga0073934_10007796_pt1 | contig 14639 bp, 14 predicted proteins | sample LarsenN4metaG_FD_76834 | JGI IMG/M metagenome (GOLD analysis project Ga0073934, IMG submission 76834) | Hot spring sediment bacterial and archeal communities from British Columbia, Canada, to study Microbial Dark Matter (Phase II) - Larsen... ...
AGGCGCAGACGAGGCCGGCTCCCGCCGCGCAGCTTCGGCTGGTGCCCAAGGAGCACGGCGCGAGCTTCATGTCCGTGCACTCGCTCCTGCTCGGGATCGTGGCCGGGTTCGCGGCCGGCGGGAACGACCCGGCGGGCCTTGCGCTGGCGGTCGGGTTCGGGGCGCTCTTCCTGCCCCTCACGGCGGCGATCTCCGTCATCACGCAGCCGCGGCTGGCCTCGGCCGCCCGTCGTCGCGCCGCGTCGCTCGGGGTCGCGTTCGCGGCGCTCGGCGTCCTCGCGCTCCTCCACGGCCCCGCGCTCGAGCTCGGCTGGATCGGCGGCATCGGCATCGCGCTCGCCGGCGTCTACGGGCTGACGCGGCGAGCGACCGGGGGGCGGTCCGTCCCGTCCCAGCTCGCGGCGATCGCGGGCATCTCGCTCCTCGCCCCCCTCGCATGGCTCCTGATCGCCGGACCGACCGACCGGTGGGCCCTGTCCCCGGCCGTCGCGTTCCTGGCCTTCGGTGGGACCGTCCCGTACGTCCGCGAGCGGGTACGCCGACGCAGGCTCAGCCTGACCCTGGCCGGGCGACTCCGCGGTGGTGCGGTGGCCATCGTCTGGCAGGTCGCGACGCTGGGGACGGCGCTGACGATGGCCGTGGCGGGCGTCGTCAACCCCCTGGTCCCGGTGGCGTTCGTCCCGGGAGCCTTCAAGACCTTCCTGGGCCTCGCGCGCCCGGAGACCAGGCCGCCGATCCGGCGCATCGGGTATGTCGAGACCGCCATCTCCACGGCCTTCGCGATACTCGCGGGTGTCGGTCTGGGGGTGGAACCCTGACGGACGAGCGCTCGTCGGCGCGACGCGCGATCGGGCTCCTGGTCTACGAGGAGGTCGAGGTCCTCGACGTGGCCGGCCCGTTCGAGGTCTTCTCGGTCGCCACCCGGGTCGCGTCACGACGCTCGCCGGGATCCGCCCCGCCCTTCGGCGTCTGGCTCGTGTCCAAGGACGGCAGACAGGTCCGCGCTCGCGGGGCGTTCCCGATGACGCCCGATCGCGCTCTGGGGACGTCCCCCGATCTCGACGTGCTGATCGTCCCGGGGGGGGTCGCGGACGCCGTCGAGGGGGACGACGAGGTCACGGGCTGGGTCCGGCGGCTGTCCTCCTCGACCGAGGTCGTGGCCTCGGTGTGCACCGGCGCGTTCGTGCTGGCCGCGGCCGGCCTGCTCGACGGCCTCACGGCGACCACCCACTGGGAGGACGCCGCCGATCTGTCCGCACGCTACCCCGCGGTGACCGTCGATCCCGATCGACGCTGGATCGATCACGGCCCGGTCGCGACCTCCGCCGGGATCAGCGCCGGGATCGATCTCGCGCTGCACCTCGTCGAGCGGTTCGAGAGTGAGGACCTCGCGCGTGCGACCGCGCGGCAGATGGACTACCGCTGGGAGGACACCACCGGTCGGCGATGAGCCGCGCCCTGCACCGGAGACGCTACGACGCGCGGCAGCGCGAAACCTCCGCCCGTACGCGCGTGGCACCCTTGAGCACGACGTGGAACCGGCGCTGGATGGTCTGGCCAGGGCGGATGACGACCGGGAAGGCCTCGACCTCGGCGTCACGGGAGTTCCAGACGCGGATCCGGCACACGCCCCGGAAGGTCCCGGTCTCGGCGCTGTTGAAGATCCGCACCCTGACGCGGACGTCCTGGGTCCGGTCGACCCGGGTCGCGGACCAGCTCACGCGGATGCCGAGCCGATCCTCGTCGACCTGGCCCGAGGCCACCTCGGCTTGAACCAGCGCCGCGCCGAGCAGCGCGAGGACCACCGTGAGCCCGACCGTTCTCCCGACCCGCACGCGAGCAGCGTAGCCCAGGTCGCTGCGAACGACCGCGGCTCGATGCCTGCGGTGGTCTCAGTCGATCTGCACCATCTCGGGCACCGACGGCTCCTCCGGCCTTCCCTTCGCCGGCCGCGCCCGGGGCGCGGGCGTGCGGCGCTCGAACGTGAGGGTGAGCGACGGCGTCGCGTTGCCCGTCGCGAACGCGACCCGTCCATCCCGCGTGACCGACAGCCCCACCTCGAGGCGCTGCAGCCCGACCCGGCTGTTCGCCGGGCCGCCCTTGAACAGCTCGAGCAGGGCGTCGCGGACGGGGACCAGCTGCGCGCTCAGGGTCTCGAGATCGACCCCGCGGTGCGGGACGACCTCGACGCCGTCGGTCGTCAGGTCGACGATCGGGTACTCGATCCTCATCACGGACGTCCTTCGCTCGTCGGGCACCCTTCATCTCATCCACGCCCCGGCGACCGCAAGCCGGGTGAACGCCCTAGCGCGGTGTGGGCCGAACGGCAGCCCCGCCGCGAGGCGTGGGGGACGACGCCGGAGGGGTCCCGTACCCTTGCGGCGGAGGAGAGCGACATGACGATGACCCCGCGCGAACGCGTGCTGGCGGCGATGCGCCACGAGGAGCCCGACCGCGTGCCGATCGTGCTCGGCGTGAGCAACGCCACCGGCATCAAGATGAAGACCTACCGCGAGCTGAAGCGGCTGCTCGGGATCGACGCCCCCGACGAGTACCTGTACCGATGGCCCGAGCTCGGGACGGCGGCGGTCGACGAGGAGACGCTGGTCCGCCTGCACTCGGACGTCCGGGGGGTCCTGGACCTGGAACCCGACTGGGTGCTCGAGCGCAACGCCGCGCGTCCTCCGCACAGCGACTACATCAACTCCTGGGGCTCCGGCGCCGTCGAGATCGGACCGGACGAGTGGTTCCCCTCCGTGTGCCCGATGAAGGAGGCGACCACGATCCAGGAGATCGAGGACTACCCGTGGCCGGACATGGACGACCCGAGCAGGGTCGCGCACGTCGCCGCGGAGGCCGCGCGGCTGGCCGAGGACGGACGCTACGCGATCATGGCCACGCCCTGGCTGCTGTTCCCGCTCGAGCGGGCGTTCGCGATGCAGGGCATGGAGACCTTCCTGATGAACCTCGCGATGCGACCGGACTTCGCCGAGGCGCTGCTGTGGAAGATCCAGGGACTGTGCAAGACGCTGATGGGTCACTTCCTGGACGCGCTCGGCGAGCACGTCGACATCATCAAGATCGGCGACGATCTCGGCACGCAGGAGAGCCTGCTGATGTCGCCGGCGATGTACCGCAGCATCCTCAAGCCCGTCCACGCGGACTACATCCGGTTCATCCGGGAGCGGACCTCCGCCAAGGTCTTCTTTCACACGGACGGCGACGTCTTCCCGCTCATCGACGACTTCATCGAGATGGGGATCGACGTCCTGAACCCGATCCAGACCTCGGCGGGGAAGATGGCCAACCTGCAGGAGCTGAAGGCTCGATGGGGCGACCGGCTCACGTTCTGCGGCGCGATCGACACGCAGAAGATCCTGCCGCGCGGCACCCCCGACGAGGTTCGGGCGGAGGTGCGGAGGGTCATCGAGATCCTGGCCCCCGGCGGTGGCTACATGCTCAGCTCCGTCCACACGGTGATGAACGACGTGCCCGCCGAGAACGTCCTCGCGATGGTGGACGCGGTCTTGGAGGGCTGAGGTTCACCCCGACCGGATGAGGCCGCTCGCCGCGTCCGGGTGGACGATGGTCGGACGAGGACGGCGCGGGACGGGAGGAGATCCGACATGAGCCAGACGCAACCCCTGTCGGCCGAACAGCTCATCGAGGCCCTCCGGCTCATGGGGGGGGCGGACAGCGTCGAGCTGAAGCTCACGGTGTCCGAGGGGCAGCGATACGCGAGCGCCGCCGCGCTCGGCATCGACCCGCTCGAGGCCCGTGTACGGCAGGTGTTCTTCTTCGACACGCCCGACCTCGCGTTGAACCGAGCGGGGTTGGTGGTGCGCGCCCGGCGGATCCAGGGCGCGGCCGCCGACACCGTGGTCAAGCTTCGCCCCGTGGACCCGTCGACGATCTCCGAAGACCTGCGCACCGATCCCGCGTTCAACGTCGAGGTCGACGCGATGCCCGGTGGGTACGTCTGCTCGGCGTCGTTCAAGGGGGCGTCGACCAACGAGGCGGTGAAGGAGACCGCAGCCGGTGGCTCTCCGATCCGCAAGCTGTTCTCGAAGGCGCAGCGGGCGTTCTACGCGGAGCACGCGCCGGAGGGGATCGGGCTGGACGACCTCAGGACGCTCGGGCCCATCAGCCTGTTGAAGCTCAAGTACGTGCCCGAGGGCTTCGACCGCAAGCTCGTGGCCGAGCTGTGGTTCTACCCGGACGGTTCCAGGATCCTCGAGCTCTCGACCAAGTGCCCGCCCGGCGAGGCCTTCCAGGTCGCCGCCGAGACACGGGCATTCCTGTCGGCACGGGGGATCGACCTGTCCTCGAAGCAGCAGACCAAGACCAGCACGGCGCTCCAGTTCTTCGCGAGGGAGCTGTCCGCCGCCCCCGCGTAGTCAGGCCCCCGGCCGGTCGCCGAACCGCTCGAGCAGCACGCCGTGGCGCAGGCCTCGGTCGCTCACCGTCAGCGTCTGCTGGCCCAGCTTGTCCATCACGGTCCGGACGATGCACGCGCCCGCCAGGATGACCTCGGCGCGCTTGGGCTGCAGACCGACGATCGCGCGCCGACCATCCGCGTCGAGCGAGCGGTACAGCTCGATCTGGCGATCGACCTCGACCCGATCCAGGACGGACCCCTGGACGACGTCAGGGTCGTAGACCGCGAGCCCGTGCTTCACGGCCGCGATGTTGGTCACGGCGCCCCCCATGCCCACCAGGGCGTCCGGGACCGGGCGCCCATCCAGACGAGACAGGTCCGCGGAGATCGCCTCGAGGACCTCCGCCAGGACCTCCGGCGAGACCTGGTCCGCGAGCCCGAACCGTTCCGTGTACCGCACGGCGCCGACATCCAGGCTGAAGCGCTCGTCGACGCGCTCACCCGTTCCGAACGTGAACTGCGAGCTCCCGCCGCCGGTGTCGAAGACGACCAGGGAGCCCTCGGCGAGACCGAGGCCGGCCTTCACCGCCAGGTAGGCGAGCCGGCTCTCCTCCCCTCCGGGGATCACCTCGACCGTGACGCCGGCGCCCTCTCGGATCGCCGCGACGACGTCGTCACGGTTGCGGGCGATCCGCAGCCCCGCCGTACCGACCGCGGCGATCGCTCGAACGCCCGCGCCCCTCGCCTCCTCGACCATCCCGGCGACCGCCGTCACCGTCCGCTCCAGGGGGCCAGGAGCGATGGTCCCGTGCTCCTGCAGACCCTCACCGAGACGGGTCATCTCGGCGCGATCGACGAGCGTCCGCCACGACCCGCCTGGGTCGCGCTCCGCGAGGTGGAACTTGATCGAGTTGGTCCCGACGTCGATCACGGCGTACCGCTCCGGCCGGCCCTCCACGAGCGCGGCGAGCCCCTTCGGGTAGCTCGTGTTGACGTACCCATCGAGGCCGACGCTCCGCACGGCCGCGGTGACCGCAGCCGGATCCTCGGACTCGATCGCGATCGTGCGTATCGATCGTCCGTCGGCGACCACGTCCGCCACCTCGGCCATGCAGCCGGCGAGCGTGTAGCGGGCCCGCCGCTTGTGCACCGGTACCACCCGGACGGCATCGGTCGGCCCGACGACCTCGGTCAGGAGCTGATCCAGGGAGTACGCCTCGCGCGCCAGCTCGGGTGGGGCGAGCGCGAACGCCTCGAACACCCGGACCACATCGTCGGCGGCCAGCGGGAACGCCTGCTTCATCACGGGCTCCCATCGCTCCAGGCCGTCCGCGTCGACCTCCCGAAGGACCTTGACGTCCATCAGACCGTCGCGGACCTTCACGTTGCCACCGAGCTCCGTGACGAGGTACAGCTCCTCGCTCTCCTGCACGGCCCCGGGCGTGAGGGCGGCGAAGGACCGCTCCGCGGGACCGAAGCGGGTACCGAAGGTGCGCCACTCCCAGCGCGGGACGATCGTGCTCACATCGGGCTCCCCTGACGGATGGCCTCGTTCGGCGCCGATGCTAGCTCAGGGGGATGGGCGCTCCCTCCTCCCATCCGGATGAAGGGGCGTGGGCGGGCGGCGGCGCTGCCCGTGCCGGCACGGGCGCGAACGATCCGTCCGGCGGACGGAGCCGATGCCCGCGGCTATCCCCGCGTCGCGAGCGCAGCGAGGAGCGCCCACAGGATGGCCGACAGCGCGAGCCCGATCAGGATCCCTCGCGCCGGCGCGAGGATGTCCGTCGGGTCCCGCCTCCGCGGCGAGCGCCGATCCGCATCCAGCCCCCTGACGGCCATCACCATCTCCATCCAGCTCGGAGCCGCCATCCGATCACGGGGAGCGCTGCGCTGCAGGGGACGAAAGGCCCGTGGATCCTGAGACGGACGATCGTCCTACGGCGACCCCAGGCCGAACGTCCTACGGTAGCCGCGGCATCGGGCACTCGCTCGGCCGGATCGATCGGACCACCGACGGATGCCGACGTGTCCGCCCGAGCTCGGCGTGCGGGTCCGAACGGCAGCGCTCAGAGGTGGACGACCGGGCAGGTCACGGTGCGCGTGATGCCTTCCACCGCCTGGACCCGCGGCAGCATCTCCAACGCCAGCGCGTCCATGTCCTCGGACTCGGTCACCGCGATGACGTCGTACGGGCCACTCACGTGCTCGGCCGCCGTCACGCCCTCGACCTCACGGAGCCGTTCCGCGACGGCTCCAGCCTGCCCGACGTACGTCTGGATCAACATGTATGCGCGCATCGCTCCACCGCCTCCGTCGCACCCTCGAGAGCGGTTCCCCGCCGGTCACGGCTGAGCGTACGCCATGTCGGGTCGGGGGTGACCCCGCGGGGCCTGGCCCGGATGCCGTCTCGCTCCGTCGCGGGCGGATCCTATCGGCCCTCCTCCTTCGCTTGGCCATACCATGACTACGTGTCCGGCTCGCCCGCGGACCCTGCCAGCCCGCTGAGCCGCCCCAATCCGGCTCGGACGACCAGGTCGTGGGCAAGGGGTCGAGACCTCTCCACCACGTCGCTCGTGTCCACCGTCGTCACCTCACCGCCGATCACGACCTGGCGCCCAGCTACCCACACCTCCGCGATCTCACGTGGCCCGGCGCAGTACACAACCGCCTGATACGGATCATGGATGTTCGCGAGGGCTGGAGACCTCCCGTCGAAGACGACGAGGTCTGCAGCCTTGCCTACCTCCAGCGAGCCGAGCTCCTCCTCGAGACCGAGTGCCCTCGCTCCATCGACCGTCGCCATCGACAGAGCGTCGCGCGCAGAAAGGGCCGTTGCCTGGAGCTTGTTCACGCGTTGGAGGAGGACGCTCGTCTTGATCGCCTCGAGCATGTCTTGGCGGTCGTTGCTCGCCGGACCGTCGACGCCGACGCCGACCGGCACCCCCCTCCCGCGCAGGTCGGCGACCGGGCAGACACCGGATGCCAGGATCATGTTCGAGACCGGGTTGTGGGCGACCCCAACACCGTGTGCCACGAGGGCGTCCATGTCGCTGTCGTCGATCCAGACGCAGTGGGCGGCGATGGTTGGCCGCTCGAAGAGACCGGTGCGGACGCAGTGCTGGATCGGTGAGACACCCAGCCGTGTCCGCACGGCAGTTACCTCCTCGCGAACCTCCTGAAGGTGGATGTGGATCCCCACTCCCTCGTCCCTTGCCATCCGGAGGCTCTCCGCGAACAGCTCCTCGGACTGTGCGGCCACCGAGACCACGCCGACCCGGAACCGACTGAGGCGACTCGATGCGGCAGCGGAAGCCAGCTCCTCGTGCTCACGCATCAGAGCGGAGAGCGTCACACCTGGGCGACGGTCGCCCGCGCCCAGGCAGACGACTCCCCGGAGTCCCAGCTCGTCCAGCGCACGCACGACCCCCGGAGTCACGGGTCGATCGCCGACGGGATCGCAGACGAACATGTCGTTCGCGAGCGTGATGCCCGTCCGAAGCATCTGGATCCCCGCGAGCAGCGTCCCCACGTAGGCCATCTCATCGTCGAGATGCGGGGCAACCGGACCGATCAGGGCATCGACCCATTCCCACAGCGTGAACCGCTCGCCGATCCCCGTGAGGAGACCCTCCGAGAAGTGCCCGTGGGCATTCACGAACCCAGCGGTGACGAGCGCGGTCGCGTCCCCGCTCACACGATCCTGGGGGAAGCGCGCGCTGAGCTCTTCCCACGGACCGAGAGCGTCGATCCGCTCCCCCACGATGCGCACGGCGCCGTCCACGATGTCGCCGGCACCCGAGGACGTGAGGACGTGCGCGCCTCGGACGAGGGTCCCCTCGGTCATACGAGGCGGACGGCTTCCGCTTCCGACGCTGCCCCTTGCCAGTAGTCGTATGGATCGTCGATGGGCTCGACGAGCTCACCGTAGAGCTCCGGTCGACGGGCCCTGAGCAGGCCGGGGATCGATGAGAACGGCTTCGGCTCCTGGATCGAGTCGTCGCGATCGCGGAGCCACCGCACCCGTTCGAGGTCGATCGTCGCCGTGATGACCTCCTCTGAGCCGGAGGATGCCAGCACGCGCTCGGGTCCTGCGATCATCGCGGCTCCTGGTTCATCGGCGAACAGGTTGTTCGTGAGCGCCACGTAGCACAGGTTCTCGATCGCTCTCGCCCGCGCGATGACCTGCCAGTTGGACGTGAGGGTGGTGAATCTCCCGCCCGCAGGAGACAGCAGGATCTCGGCGCCCCTCACGGCGAGGATCCGGGCAGGCTCCGGCAACCAGAGCTCCGAGCACACGACGACGCCGAATCGGATCCCCTCGAGCTCGAACGCGCCCAGTTCGTCGCCCGGCGCGATCCACCCCCCGGTCTCGCTCGCCGGAAGGGTCGCTGGGTGGGCGCGCTCGTACCGGAGGAGCTGCGCACCGGACCGATCGACGACGTATACGACGAGTCGGTGCCTACCGTCGTCGCAACGCTCGACCCGGCTCCAGCAGATCGCTATCCCGTATGTGGCGGCAGCCTCGGCCAGGCGCGGTCCCGCATCGTAGACCGATGACGCCCGGTACGGCCCCGGCGACCCCTCCGGGAACAGAACGAGCTCGGCTCCGTTGGCGGTGGATCGGGCGATCAGATCGACCGCCCGATCCACGTTCCGCTCAGCGTTGGGCTCCGGCACCATCCGCGGCTGCGCGATGGCGAGGCGGAAGGTCCCGCCGCTCATGATGGCAACCCGATGGAGGGGTCGATGAACCCGTTGGTGACGAGGTCCTCCACCGCGATCCCCCCCACATCGATGTCGGTCACCCTGTCGATGATCGCGAGCAGGTCTGCCACCCGAGCCTCATCGAAGTCACCGAGGGTCGCGTTGTCCCCGTTGCTGACGATGCCGAGCGCGAGCTGCTGTTCGACGGCGAAGTCGGCCGCGCCCTCCGTGTAGACCCAGCCGGTGTCGTAGGCCTCGACGAGCTCGAGGATCAACGCGTTCGCGGGACCCGGATCCGCGAAGTAGTCGACCAACGCCTGCTGCATGATCGGCACCAACCTCTCGAGGCAGTCCGCCTCTCCGTCGATGTCAGCAGCGCGCGCCACGATGGCCTGGAAGTACTCGGGGAACCCGGTGTCGTGGATCAGCTGCAGCTCGACCGGGCGTCCCCACTCGGGGACCTCGACCTCGTACAGGTACGGTTCGGCCGTCGCGAACCCGGCCTCCGCAACGCTCCCGCCTTGACCGACGAACGCGGCCGGCTTCGGGTGGTCGGCGAGGTCCATCTGTGACTCATCCATGATGCCCTCGGCGAGGAAGTAGTCCTGGAACACATCCGGACGCCCGAGGTAGACGGTCACGCCCTGGTCCTTCAGATCGGCGATCTCGTCGACGTCCGGGTACGTCTGCGGGTCCCAATAGATGGCGAACGGGCTCTTCTCGAAGTACGCCATGACACCGATCACCGGGAGGTCTGCATTGGAAGCCATCGCCTCGGTCAGCCGCGCGAACCCGAGGAAGATGTCGGTGTCCTGGTACATGAGCGCCTGGACCGGCTGGAACCCGACGGCGGCGCCGCCGATCCTGACCTCGACATCCACGCCCGTGTCCTGGTCGCCCGCCATGAGCGGTCCCCGAACGACCTTCCGCTCGGTGTCGATCTCGTAGCCCGGGCCGACCAGCTGGTAGATGCCGCCGTGCTCCGACTCGGGCTCCCAGTCGAGCTGGATGGCCACGGTCTCGGGACACACTCCCGAGAGCGACACGGCGTCCCCTGTGGCCCCCGTCACTCCACCTGTCGCGCCGGTCGACCCACCCGTCGCGCCTTGGCCCTCATCGGTCTCCCCACCGTCATCGCTGCATGCGGTCAGCAGGAGCAACAGCGACAGGATGACGCCCATCACGCACCTGACCTTCCCCCCACCTGAGAGCCTCACCCCATACCCCCTTCCTGCGGACCGGTACCCCGGACCCGCTCTGTCCTCAGCCCGTCCTGAAGACCCGCCGGCGCAACGTCCGGTCCGGCGCGACCCTGCTCTCCCCACGCCTCGGACCATGTACCGACGACCCGACGACCGAGCACGCCGAACAACGTGAAGACGAGGACGCCGAAGCCGCACGCTACGATGACGGTCGCCAGCAGCTCCTCGGATTGCAGGCGTCTGCTGTACTGGACGAGCAAGAGACCCAACCCCTTGTCGCCACGCCCGAAGAAGAAGTCGGCGACGATGGCGCCGATGACAGACAGGCCCGCCGATGTGCGCAGGCCGATGAAGATATCCGGAAGCGCCCCAGGGATCTGCAGCTTGGTGAGCCGCGTCCGCCGGCTCGCGTTGTGGAGCGTGAGCAGATCGTGCAGGCCGCGATCCGCGCTGATCAGGCCGTTGAGCGTGTTGATGATGATGGGGAACAGGGAGATGATCACGCACACGATCACCCTCGACATCAGCCCGAACCCGAACCAGAACCCGAGCAGCGGCACGAGCGCCAGGATCGGGACGGTCTGCAGGAACACGGCCCACGGATACAAGGACCGTTCGATCCATTTCGCCTGGCTCATGAGCACGGCGATGACGAACCCGAGCACGAACGCGATGGCGAGGCCGATGAATGCCACCTGCGCCGACACCAGCAGCCCCGTGAGGATCTCCGTTCCAGTCTCGCCGACCATGAACCCATCTCGGATGACCGCGTGTGGCGGCGGCAGCAGGAACCTCCGATCCTCGTCCAACACCAGGTAGCTGATCGCGTACCAGACCGCCATCCCGGCGAGGAAGACGAGGAAGGGTGGGAGCGCGAGCCGAACGAACGCCGCGAGCCTGCCGCGCCACCGACCGCGCTGCGTACCAGCCAGCGTGCGCGGGATCGCCTCGTCGACCACGTTCACGCAGCCCCCTGGAGCGCGGCCGCCACGGCCCCGGCCACCGACGCGAACGTCGGCTCGTACCGGAGCGTCGGCTGTCGCGGGTACGCGAAGGGGATGTCGAACCCGTCCATCAGACGCCCGGGACGGGGCGACATCACGAGCACGCGCGAGGACAGGAACACCGCCTCCTCCACCGAGTGCGTCACGAAGAGCGAGGTGAATCGGCGCTGCGAGAACAGGGCCATGAGCTCCCCGTTGAGTCGGGATCGGGTGATCTGATCCAGGGCGCCGAACGGCTCATCGAACAGGAAGAGCTCCGGGTCGAGCAGGAGCGACCGCGCGAGGCTCGCTCTCATCTTCATCCCACCGGACAGCGCCGAGGGATGGTGATCGGCGAACTCGTCGAGCCCGACCAAGCGCAGGACCTCGGACGAGCGGTTCGCCCTCGTGCGTCGATCCATGCCATCGAGTTCCGCCAGGAGCTCGATGTTGTGACGGACGGTCCGCCAGGGCATCAGGGTCGGCTCCTGGAAGACGTAGCCCACCCGATCCGTCGTCCGGACGATCGAGCCGCCAGAAGGCTGCTCGAGGCCGGATGCGAGCCGCAGGAGGGTCGACTTCCCGCAGCCGGAGGGGCCGATGATCGAAACGAATTCTCCCGGCTTGACGTCCAGCCGCACGGGTGCGAGCGCCTGGACCGCGCCGAAGTCCTTCCGGACGTCCCGGAACGAGATCACCGTCCCGCCGATGGCCATCTGAGCTGCGGCTCCCCCTCCGGCCGGGCCGTCAGTCCGGCTCGCGCTCTCGATGGGCTTCCCAGCCAATCTGTCTCTTGTTAGGGTCAGCGGACTATAGCACGCGAGCCGTCACGAGGTAAGCCGCGTGGGCGATGCGATAGGGGCGGGGATGATCATCTTCCACGACCGGGATCAGCGTCTGCACGATCCCAGCGAGCCTCACCGCTTCGAGGGCGAGCTGCTCCCGCCGGCGGAGACCGCGGCGCGGGCCGAGCGCATCCTCACCGGTCTCCACGCCGCGGGGCTACGCGACGTGCGCCCACCCCCTCCGATCGAAGATGCGGTGCTGGAGTCGGTCCACGCCGTGCCGTACCTGAACTTCCTGCGAACGGCACACAGACGCTGGCGCGAAGCGACCGGTGGGTCCCGCGAGGGCGAGGCGGTGCCCTACGTCCGCCCTCGCCGCGGAGACCCGCACACCGAGCCTCGGAGCGTCCTGGCCGAGCTGGGCTGGTACTCGTTCGACGTCGACCCGATCCTGTCCGGAACGTGGCAGGCGGCACGCGCCTCGGCGGCGTGCGCCGTGGCGGCAGCCCGGGTCGTCGCCGATGGGAACCGGGCAGCGTTCGCGCTGTGCCGTCCGCCGGGTCACCACGCCACGAGGGAGCAGTACGGAGGCTACTCCTACCTGAACAACGGGGCCGTCGCCGCCGAGTGGCTCGCTCGCAGCGGCCGGCGGGTGGCTGTGCTGGATCTGGACGCCCATCACGGCAACGGCACCCAGTCGATCTTCTGGCGACGTGGCGACGTCTTCACGGTCTCGATCCACGGCGACCCGGCTCGTCACTACCCGTTCTTCACCGGGTATCCGTCGGAGCGTGGCGTCGGGTACGGAGAGGGCGCGAACCTGAACCTCCCGCTGCCGAGCCGGTCGAGCCTCGAGCGGTACGGGCATGCGCTGACGACCGCCCTGGCTGAGATCGATCACCGCGGCACGGACGTGCTCGTGGTCGCCCTGGGGGTCGACACCGACGCCGCCGATGGAATCCTCGCCCTCCGCGGCACGGACTTCCACCACATCGGGAGGGCGATCGCCCGCTCGCGTCTGCCGACGGTCTTCGTGCAGGAGGGGGGGTACGCGCCCGGCGTCCTCGAGTCGGACGTGCCAGCCGTCCTGACGGCCTTCCTCGACCACGCCTGAGGACCGAGGGATCAGCCCTTCCGCGCCTCCAGGACCGTCAGCGGTGGTGGGAACGCCAGACGGTGGACCTCCTGGAAGCCCGTGTCCTGCAAGAATCCCTGGATCTCGCTGACCAGGTAGGCGGAGCCCCCGGTCTCGACCCGCATCATGATGTCGAACAGCGGACCGAACGGACCTGGGCCGGCGTCCCGGGCGAAGTCGTTGACCACGACGGTGCCACCGGGGACCAGGGCCTCACCGACCGCCCGAAGCACTCGGCGGCAGGCGTCCGGAGGCAGATCGTGCAGCAGATGCGACACCAGAGCCGCATCCGCATCGATCCCTGTCGGCAGCCCCTCCAGCTCCACATCGGCAGGTAGCACCCGGCAGACGTCGGGAGCGAGATCCGCCAGGGCTTCCCGCGCCCAGCCCGCGACCTCCGGCAGGTCCACCAACACCACGCGGCTCCCGGCGCTCACCAGGACACGGGCGTAGCTCCCGAGCCCGCCGCCCACATCCAGGACGAGGCGCCCGGGTGCCAGGGAGGGGAGCGACCGCAGGTCCGGCCCGGTCAGCCGCGCGAGGACGTCGAGGGCGGACAGGAACGAGCGGGCGCGCTCGGGTTCGGTCCGCAGCCGCTCCTTCCATGGTGCGAGGACCGGTCTGCCCTCTCGGACCACCTGCTCGAGGTCCTGCCACGCCCTGGCGAAGACCGCCTCCTTCTCGATCACCAGACCGAGCTCGGCATCCCGGCCGAGGCGCAGGATGCCGAACGGGGTCGCCGCGAACCCGCCCTCCTCACGACGCAGCAGTCCGAGCTCGACGAGCGCCTGGAGGAGCGCCTCGAGGCTCCTCGTGTCCGCGCCCAGCCCGCGCGCAAGCTCATCCGCTCCGACGGCCTCGTCACCGACCGCCGCGAACACGCCGAGGTTCCACGCCGCCGTCACGACGGCCGCTGCTTGATAGCCGGTGATGAGCTCGATCAACTGACCGTGATCCTCGATCACCTCAGCCTCCGCATCGCCAGGTATGCGGACCCCGCGCGCCGGAGTGCGCGGAGCTCCCGACGCGCACCCGCGCGCCATGTGCCTGCGCCGCGCGCACCGCGCACGTCGGCCAGCAAGGCCCTGGCCGTGTTCCGCCCGGGGATACCGCTCAGGCCGCCCCCTGGATACGTGCCCGCACCCGTCAGGTAGAGCCATGGGAGCGGGGTTCGGTAGGGCCGATCACCGGCCTGTGACCGCCATGAGAAGAGCTGATCGAGGGTCAGATCCAGATGGTTCGGGTTGTCCGTGCCGATACGCTCGCGCCACAGGCGGGGCGAGGTCACCCGCCGCTCGCGGATGGATGGACCGAGATCGACCCCGGTGACCCGACGGAACCCCTCGAGCAGCCACTCGGTGGCCCGTTCGTCCTGGCCCTCGTCCCATGTTCCCCCCTCCAGCCTCGCGGGGACGAAGGCCGAGAGCCACACCACGCCCTCCCCCTCTGGCG
>Ga0073934_10007797_pt1 | contig 14639 bp, 15 predicted proteins | sample LarsenN4metaG_FD_76834 | JGI IMG/M metagenome (GOLD analysis project Ga0073934, IMG submission 76834) | Hot spring sediment bacterial and archeal communities from British Columbia, Canada, to study Microbial Dark Matter (Phase II) - Larsen... ...
CAGGCTCGACTTGCCGACGTTCGGGCGACCGAGGATGGCGACCCGGATCGCCTCCTCTCCCACCTCCTCGCCGGCCCCGCCGGGTAGCCGGGCGACGATCGCGTCGAGCAGGTCGCCGCTGCCGTGGCCGTGCAGGGAAGAGATCGGGATCGGGTCGCCGAGGCCGAGGCGGTGGAACTCGAGCGCGTCCGCGTCGCGCGCCGGGTCGTCGACCTTGTTCGCGAGCACGAGCACCGGCGTCCGCGCCCGGCGGAGGATGGCGGCCAGCTCCTCGTCGCCGGGGCTCGGTCCGGCCTGGGCGTCGACGACGAGGAGGACGAGGTCGGCGTCCGCGATTGCCGACCTCGCCTGCTCGACGACGCTGCGGGCGATCGGCGACGCGTCGGCGACGTCGACGCCGCCTGTGTCGACGAGCAGGAACCGCCTGCCGACCCACTCGCACACGACTTCCTTGCGGTCGCGGGTGACGCCCGGCGTCTTGTGGACGACGGCCGCGCGCGACTCGGTCAGCCGGTTGAGGAGCGTCGACTTGCCCACGTTCGGGAAGCCGACGATCGCCACCTTGCCGAGGAGCTGCTCCGACACACCCGGAGTATCGAGCACGGGGGAAACAGCCGGTTTCCCCCGTGGGCCCCCTTCCCCGAAATCAGCGTGCGCTGACGCGCCCGTGGCTCCGCCCGGCCAAGCCAGGCGGCCACGTCCCGTCAAGTGGTGTGCGAGGCTGTGCCGCGCCATCCTTTGACGACTACGCAGCCACCTCGATCGCCATCACCTCCTCTGGCTCGTCGATGGGATCGGCGAGCGCCTTGGCGATCCACTCGGCGCTCATGTAGCGGCGGGCGACCGCCGATTCGTCGTGTTGCTCGGCGAGCAGGGCGCCGACGAGGCGGACGATCGCGATCCGGTCGGGGAAGATGCCGACGACGTCGGTGCGGCGGCGGATCTCCTTGTTGAGCCGACAATGCAACTGTCCATTCCGGACATGTCCGAAAGGGACAGGGAGGACTACCGGGCGAGTTGCTGCTCGCGGACGAGCGCGACGACCCGCTCGACCACCTCATCGACCTCGAGCTGCGTCGTGTCGATCTGGACTGCGTCGACGGCCGGCTGCATTCGGGCGGCGTCGCTCTCGTCGCGCAGCCGGAGGTCGGTCGAGAGCGCGTCCGCGCCGATCTCCGGCCGCTCGGCCTGACGGCGGCGGGCCCGCACCGCCGGGTCGGCGACCAGGTAGACCTTCACCTCCGCCTGCGGCGCGACCATCGTGCCGATGTCGCGCCCCTCGACGACCGCATTGCCGCGTGCTGCGATCTCGCGCTGCCGCACGCGCATCACCTCCCGCACAGCCGAATGGCGCGCGACGACCGAGACCATCCGGTCGATGCGCGCGTGCCGGATCGCGGCGGTCACGTCCGCGCCGTCGATCCGCACGCGTCCGTCCTCCGTCAGGTCGACCGGATGGTCGGCCGCCAGCGCGCCGAGGCGCCCGCCCTCGTCGAGCGGGATGGCGTCGCGCAGCGCCAGCCACGTGAGCGCCCGGTACATCGCGCCCGTGTCGACGTAGCGGAAGCCGAGCCGCTCGGCGAGCCGGCGCGCGACCGTGCTCTTCCCCGCGCCGGCCGGGCCGTCGATCGCGACGATCACCGCTGCGTCACCGAGTCGAGGAGCTCGAAGAACTCCGGGAACGAGACGGCGACCGACTCCGCCCCCCGGACCTCGACGCCCTCGCGCGAGACGAGACCCGCGAGCGCGCCGAGCATGGCAATGCGGTGGTCCCCGGCCGCGTCCACCACGCCGCCGCGGGGCCGGGTCGGGACGCCGCGGATGCGAAAGCCGTCTCGGGTGGCCTCGACGTGCGCTCCGACGCTCCGCAGCAGCGCCGTCGTCGTCTCGATCCGGTCGGTCTCCTTCGCGCGCAGGTCCCCCGCGCCTCGCACAACGCTCTCCCCGTGCGCCATCGCCGCCAGCAGGCAGAAGAGCGGCAGCTCGTCGACGAGGAGCGGGACCTCGGCGGCCCCGATCGCCGTCGCGACCAGCTCGGCGTGCGTCACCTCGACGTCGGCGACCGGCTCGCCGCTCATCGTCCGCCGGTTGTAGAGCGAGACCCGGGCCCCCATCCGCTCGAGGACGTCGAGGATCCCCGTCCTCGTCGGATTCACGTTGACCCCGTGGACGCGCAGGGCCGAGTCGGGCAGGAGCGTCGCCGCGACGATGAACGGCGCGGCGGACGAGATGTCGCCGGGGACGTCGAGCGAGAGAGGACGCAGCCGCTCCACCGGCCAGACGCTCGCCTCGCGCGGCCGCCGCTCGACGCGCGCTCCCATCGCCGCCAGCATCCGCTCCGTGTGGTCGCGGGTCGGAGCGGGCTCGACCACCGTCGTCGGCCCGGAGCCGGCAAGGATCCCGGCGAGCAGGATCGCCGACTTCACCTGCGCGCTCGCGACGGGAAGCTCGTAGCGGATGGGCTGGAGCGACCCGCCTTCGACCGCGATCGGCGCGTGACCATCGGTCGTCTCGACGTCGGCGCCCATCAGCCGCAGCGGCACGGCGATCCGCTCCTGGGGCCGCGAGGAGAGCGACTCGTCCCCGACCAGCGTGAACCGGCCGCCGTTGCCGGCGAGCAGCCCGGCCGCGAGGCGCATCACCGTGCCCGCGTTGCCGCAGTCGAGCGGCTCGACGCTCTCGACCAGCCCGCGCAGCCCGCGGCCGTGCACGCGGACGACGTCGGCCGACACGTCCTCGACCTCGACGCCGAGCTGCCGAGCGACCGCGATCGCCGACTCGGTGTCGGCCGCTCGCCCGAAGCCGCGGAGCTCGCTGACGCCGTCGCCGATCGCGCCGAGGAGGACGCCCCGCTGGCAGATCCCCTTCACGCTGGGGACCGCCACGTCGCCGCGGACGGAGACCCCTGGGGCGACGAAGGTCATTCCGCGAGCACTGGCGCGACGACGACGCCGTAGCCCATCGACTCCAGCAGCCGCGCCGCGCGCTCGGCCTCGCCGCTGCCGGAGATCAGGATCGTCAGCGTGCCGCCCCGCTCGAGCGAGACGTGCTGGAGCTCGAAGTCCTCGATGTTGATCCGCTCCGCGCCGAGAGCCTGGGTGATCCCGGCCAGCACCCCGGGCCGGTCGGGAACGTGGACGCGCAGCTGCTGGAGCTCGCCCGGATCCGGGTAGGCGTCCTCGAGCATGCGGCGGCGGTTCCCCCCCGCTTCGCCGATCCAGCGGGCGATCCAGCCCGCGTCGCCGGCCGCGAGCGCGGCCTCGACCTCCTCCGAGCGGCGCCGGTACTCGGCCAGCGCCAGCCGGACCTGCTCGGCGTTCTCGAGGAAGATGTCGACCCAGATGCGCGGGTTGGCGCCTGCGACCCGCGTCATGTCCCGCAGCGAGCCGCCGGCCGCGGCCAGCGGCTCGTGGCCGTCGATCCGCGTCGCGCCCGCCTGGTTGACGAGCACGTTGGCGAGCACGTGCGGCAGGTGGCTCGTCAGCGCCACGAGACGGTCGTGCGCGCCCGGGGAGACCGCAACCGGAGTCGCGCCCAGGCGCGAGACGACGCTGTGCACGAGGCGGTACGACTGCGGATCGGTCTCCGGCAGCGGTGTCAGGAACCACGTCGCGCCGTCGAAGAGGTCTGCGGTCGCGTGCTCCGGCCCGCGCGCCTCCGAGCCGCAGACCGGATGGCCGCCGACGAACCTCGGCGACCCTCCGGCGGCCGCGCACGCGGAGGTCTTCGTCGAGCCGACGTCGGTGACCGTGCACCCGTCCGGAGCCGCCTCGAGCACCACAGCCACTTGGCTCGCGAGCCCCGCGACCGGAACGGCGACGACCGCGAGCTCGGCGCCGTCGAGCGCCGCCTCGACCGTCGCAGCGACCTCGTCGACGGCGCCCCGGCCGGCGGCCGCCGCGGCCGTCTCCGGGTCGGCGTCGAAGCCGACGACCCGGCGGACCCCGGCACCCTTCGCCGCCAGCCCGACCGACGCGCCGATCAGGCCGGTGCCGACGATGGCGAGCCGCTCGAGCACCGAGGTGGTCAGCCGGCGAGCGCCCGGCCGCCGTTCTGCATCAGCTCGGCGAGGTGGAAGGCGAGGTCGAGCGACTGGCGGGCGTTCAGCCGCGGGTCGCAGAGCGTGTCGTAGCGAGCGCTGAGGTGCTCCTCCAGCACCTCCTCCGAGCCGCCGAGGCACTCCGTCACGTCCTCGCCCGTGAACTCGAGGTGGACGCCGCCCGGCCACACGTCCTCGTCGTGGCACGCGGCGAAGAAGCCCTCGATCTCGGACATGATCACGCCGAAGCTGCGCGTCTTGAACCCGGAGGCCGTGCGGAACACGTTGCCGTGCATCGGGTCGCACGCCCAGACGACCGCGTGCTCGGCCTCGCGCACGGCCCGCAGCAGCGGCGGCAGCAGCTCGTGCACGCGGTCGGCGCCCAGCCGCGCGATCAGGGTCAGCCGGCCCGGAGTCCGCTCGGGGTCGAGCCGCTCGCACAGGTCGACGACCTCGTCGACGGTGGCGGCCGGGCCGACCTTGACGCCAAGCGGGTTGTGGACGCCGGAGAAGAACTCGGCGTGCGCGCCATTCGGGTCGCGGGTCCGTTCCCCGATCCAGAGCATGTGCGCCGAGCAGTCGTACCAGTCGCCGGTCAGCGAGTCGCGGCGCGTCAGGCCCTCCTCGTAGTCGAGGAGCAGACCCTCGTGGCTCGTCCAGACGTCCACCTGGTGCAGCTGCTGCTCGGTCTCCAAGTCGATGCCGCAGGCCGCCATGAAGCGCAGCGCACGCTCGATCTGGGTGGCGAGTCGCTCGTAGCGGCGGCCCTCGGGCGACGAGGCGACGAACTCCTGGTTCCACTCGTGCACGCGCGTGATGTCGGCGAACCCGCCCTTCGTGAACGCACGGAGGAGGTTGAGCGTCGCGGTCGACTGGTGGTAGCCCTGCACCATCCTGGCCGGGTCGGGGATCCGCGCCTCGGCCGTCGGCAGGTCGTCGTGCACCATGTGCCCGCGGAAGCTGGGGATCGTCACGCCGTCGACGTCCTCCGTCGGCGACGTCCGCGGCTTCGTGAACTGGCCGGCGATCCGCCCGACCTTGACGACCGGGAGCGCGGCGCCGTACGTCAGCACTGCCGCCATCTGCAGCATGATCTTCAGCTTCTCGCGGATCGCGACCGCCGAGAACTCGCGGAACGACTCGGCGCAGTCGCCCGCCTGCAGGAGGAACGCGCGGCCGGCGGCGACCTCGGCGAGCGACGCGCGCAGCTGCCGGGCCTCGCCGGCGAAGACGAGCGGCGGCATCGCCTTCAGCCGCTCGACCGCCTGCTCGAGCGCGGCCGGGTCCGGCCACTGCGGCTGCTGGAGCGCGGCGAGCTCGCGCCACGAGGACGGCGACCAGGTCGGGGGCGTCACGGCCATGGACTGCAAGTGTAGTGAGCGATAATCGCTGCGAATGCGGATCTTCAGCGGCATCCAGCCGACGGGGCAGAAGCACCTGGGCAACTACGCGGGCGGTTTTCGCCAGTACGCGGAGACCCAAGAGCGCGGCGAGGCGTTCTTCTGCATCGTCGACCTGCACTCCGTCACGGTCGAGTACGACCCGGCCGACCTCCGGCGCTCGACGCTCGCGCTGGCGGCGATGCTGTTCGCGACCGGGCTCGACCCAGAGCGCTCGACCGTCTTCGTCCAGAGCCACGTGCCCGCCCACGCCGAGGCAGCCTGGCTGCTCGGCGCCGCGTCGGCGAGCTTCGGCGAGCTGCGCCGGATGACCCAGTTCAAGGACAAGTCCGGCAAGCAGGACTTCGTCTCGGTCGGGCTCTTCACCTACCCCGTCCTGCAGGCCGCCGACATCCTCCTGTACCAGACGAACCTGGTTCCCGTCGGCGTCGACCAGCGCCAGCACATCGAGCTGGCGCGCGACGTCGCGCTGCGCTTCAACGCCCGCTTCGGCGAGGTGCTGGCCGTGCCCGAGGGCGAGTACCCGGCGATCGGCGCGAAGATCATGGACCTGCAGGAGCCGGAGATGAAGATGTCGACGACGGGCGGCACGCCGCTCGGGACGGTGCTGATCGTCGACCCGCCGGACGTGATCCGCCGCAAGTTCCGCTCGGCCGTCACCGACTCCGGGCGCGAGGTGCGCCGGGCGCCCGACAAGGCGGGCATCTCGAACCTCATCGAGATCATGGCCTTCGCCACCGGCGAGGCTCCGGACGCGATCGAGTCCCGCTACGACGGCCAGGGGTACGGCGGGTTCAAGCAGGACGTGGCCGAGGCGGTCGTCGAGCTCCTTGCGCCGGTGCAGCGCCGCTACGACGAGCTGCTCGCCGATCCCGGCGAGCTGGAGCGGTTGCTCGCCGTCGGGGCCGACAAGGCGCGAGAGGCCTCCGCTCCTACGCTCGCCGCCATGTACGCGGCAATGGGCTTCGTGCCTCGCGCCGCCGGGTGGCCCGGCTCACGCCCGGCGCAGCCGGGCTCTGCCGGCGCCTGACGCCCGCGGCGCGAGAGTCAGGATGGCGTGGGCGGCAGGCGGACGAGGCGGCGCAGCGCCCGCACCTCGGCATCCGTCAGCTGGCGCCACTCGCCCGGCCCGAGGCCCCGCAGGTCGAGACCGGCGAAACGGCTCCGGTGCAGCCGCCGGACCGGGTGCCCGACGGCCTCGCACATGCGCTTGACCTGGTGCTTGCGCCCCTCGTGGAGCGTCAGCTCGACGCGCCCGCGGCCGAGGCGGTGCACCGTCGCCGGAGCGGTCACGCCGTCCTCGAGCTCGACCCCCTCGGCCAGCCGCTCCAGGGCGTCGCGCGAGAGGTCGCCCTCGACGTCGGCCTCGTACACCTTGTCCACCCGGTAGCGGGGATGGGCGAGCCGGTGGGCGAGCTCGCCGTCGTTCGTCAGCACGAGGGCGCCCGTCGTGTCTGCGTCCAGCCGGCCGACGGGCACGACTCGCACCGGATGCTCGACGAGGCCGACGACGGTCGGCCTGCCGTGTGGGTCGCGGGCGGTCGTGACGACGCCGGCCGGCTTGTGCAGCAGGACGTACGCGAGCGGCTGGGACGCAACCCGGCGCCCGTCCACCTCGACGACGTCGCGCGGCCCGACGGCCGTCCCCAGCTGCGCCTGCCTGCCGTTGACGACAACCCGGCCGGCCGCGATCAGCTCGTCCGCCTTCCGCCGAGAGGCGACGCCGGCCCTCGCGAGGTACGCGTTCAGCCGCATGGCCGAGCCGCTCGCACCTACGTGCGACGTGAGAAGGCGTCGATTGCGACGGCCACGAGGATGATCCCGCCGCGGATGATGTCCTGGTAGTACGGGTTGACCTCGAGCAGGTTGAAGCCGTTGCGGATGAACTCGAGGAAGAGCAGGCCGAGGACGGTTCGCCAGATCGCGCCGCGCCCTCCCAGCACGCTGGTGCCGCCGACGACGACCGCCGCGAAGGCGATGAACACCACGTCGATCCCGTTCCCGGCGATCGCCGTCGCCGTCCGCGAGATCAGGATCGCGCCCGCGACCCCCGCAGCGAAGCCGCTGAAGGCGAACGCGCCCACCTTGATCGCGCGGGTGTTGATGCCCGAGAGGCGCGCCGCCTCGAGGTTCCCGCCCGTCGCGTAGAGCCAGCGCCCGAGCTTCGTGCGCGCGAGGACGAAGCCGCAGACGAGCGCGAAGAGGGCCAGGATCCAGATCGAGTAGCGGACGTCGAACAGCTCGTCGTTCCCGAGCACGAGGAAGGACGGGTCCTCGATGTACAGCTGGAACCCGTCGGTGACCTTGGTGCCGAGCCCGACCACCATCAGGCTCGACGCGAGCGTGGCGATGAAGGAGTTGATCCGGAAGTAGGCGACGGCGATCCCGTTGAAGACGCCGACCCCGGTCGCCGCCGCGACGCCGACCAGCAGCGCAGGCCACGTCCCCAGCGACGGCTGCAGCTTGGCCGCGACGATCCCGGTCAGGACGAACGTCGCGCCGACCGAGAGGTCGAACTCACCGACGATCAGCAACAGCGTCAGCGCGCAGGCGACGATCCCGTACGTCGACACCGACTCGAGGACGTTCTTCATGTTCACCGACGTCAGGAACACGTCGCTCGTGAACGTGAGCGTCAGGAAGAGCGCCAGGACGCAGACGAGGATCGCGTACTCGCGGAGCAGCTCGACGCCGTCGTCGAGCGACGCGAGCCGGACGCCCGCGCCGCCCCCACCCGGTGACGCCGTCGTCACCGGTCTGCCCGCCTGTCACGCACCGGCCGTGCCCGCCGCGCGCTCGGATCCGCCGTTCCCGCCGGCCGTCCCGCTGCCGAACGCGGCCCGCATCACCGTCTCCTCGTTCGCCTGCTCGCCGGCGAGCTCGGCGACGATCCGGCCCGCGCGGACGACGAGGACGCGGTGGGAGAGGCCGATCACCTCCTCGAGCTCGCTCGAGATGAGGAGGACGCCGAGGCCCTCCGCGGCGAGCCCGTGGATCAGCTCGTAGATCGCGCGCTTGGCGCCGACGTCGATCCCGCGCGTCGGCTCGTCGGCCAGCAGCACCTTCGGTGTCTTCATCAGCCACTTGGCGATCGCCGTCTTCTGCTGGTTCCCGCCGGACAGCGCGGAGACCGGCATCGAGTAGCTGGCCGCGCGGGCGTCGACGCTCTTCAGCACGTCTCCGACCCGGCGGCGCTCGCGGCGGATCTGGACGACGCTCGCGCGGGTCACCTCGCCCAGATGGGCGATCGAGACGTTCTCCGTCACCGGCCGCATCATCACGAGACCCTGGTCCTTGCGGCTCTCGGGCAGCAGCGCCAGCCCTTGCCGGATCCCGGATCTCGGCGAGCGCCTCCGGAGTCGCCCTCCGTGGATCTCGACGGTTCCGGACGCCGGGTCCGCCCCGAAGATCGCGCGCGCGATCTCGGTGCGGCCGCTGCCGACGAGGCCGGCGAGCCCGACGATCTCGCCGGCTCGGATGTCGAACGAGACGTCCTCGAACGCGGGCGGGCGCGTCAGGTTGCGGACGGAGAGCACGACGGGCGCGTCGGCCGGCGGCGGCGTCTGCACGGGGAACACCAGGTCCATCGAGCGACCGAGCATCGCCGTCACCAGGCTCTCCGGCGTCTCCTCCCGCGCCGGAGCCGTCTTCACGCGCCGGCCGTCCTTGAGCACCGTCACCGTGTCGCACAGCGCGAGGACGTCGGCCAGGATGTGGGAGACGTAGATCACCGTCACCCCCGCGGCGCGGAGGTCCCGCGCCAGGTCGAGCAGCCGCGCCGCCTCGACACGGGTGAGCGCCGCCGTCGGCTCGTCCATGACGATCAGCTTCGCGTCGCGGACCAGCGCCCGCAGGATCTCGACCTTCTGCTGGTCGGCGACCCGGAGCGTCTCGACGCGGGCCGAGGGGCTGTGCTCGAACCCGATGCGCTCCGCGTGCTCGCGGAAGCGCTCGCGCTGCTCCCCCCGGTCGAGCAGGCCTCCCCGCCCGGGCTCGACCCCGAGGAAGACGTTGTCGAGCACCGACATCGCCGGCGCGAGCGCGAGCTCCTGGTGGATCAGCGCGATGCCGTGCCGGATCGCGTCCCGCGGCGAGCGGAAGCTGACCGGCCGGCCGCCGACGACGATCTCGCCCTCGTCCTGCGGCACCGCGCCGGCGACGATCTTGCCGAGCGTCGACTTGCCGGCACCGTTCTCGCCGACGAGCGCGTGGATCTCGCCCGCCGCGAAGACGACGCTGACGTCGTCGAGGGCGCGGGCACCGCCGTAGCGCTTGCTCATGCCGCGAACCTCGACGCGAAGCCCGGCGCCCCCGGTGGCCGGCTCTTCCCGGCCGCCGACGGCCACGTCGCGGTCGCTCACGTCTCGGCGGGCGTGGCTACCCGCGGGCACTGCGGCCCGCGGGTAGCCAACGCGTGAGTCGAGGCGAGACCGGCTCCTACCACTCCGGCTTGAACTTACCGATGTTCGCCTTCGTCAGAACGATCCCGACCGGCGAGTACACGGCGCAGACCTCGACGTCGGGCTTCGCAATCGACAGCCCGCGAGCGGCCCTGATCGAGAGCTCCGCCGAGACCCTGGCCTCCGTCACGGGCATCAGGCACGTGCTGCCGAACAGCTCGCCCTTCACGATGGCCGCCTTGCCCTGCTTGCTGTTGGCCCCGCCGGTGACCAGGACGTCGGCCCCGGGCTTCATCCCGAGATCCTTGAGCGCGGCGATGACGCCGAAGGCGCCGAGGTCGCCGTCGCTCGCGATCACGTGGACGTCGTCGTGCGTCTGCAGCAGGCTCTTCGTCAGCGTGCGCGCCGTATCCGGGTCGAAGTTGTTCAGGCCCGTCGCGACGACCTTGATGCTCGGGTACTTCGCCTTCACGGTCTCCGTGAAGAACTTCCTGGAGATGGACGCCCAGTCGAACGCGAGCGGCCCGTACGTGTAGATCACGTTGCAGGGGTTCGCCTTCTTCGCCTTGCACGCCCTGTTCGTCAGGTCGGCGATGGCGATCCCGTTCGTCCTGGCCAGCTCGATCACCGACGCGGAGAGGCCGGGGATCTGCCGCTTGGCCGTGTTCGGGTCGGGCCCGAGCGCGTTGCCGAACACCACCGTCGGGATGCCCGCCTTCAGTGCGTCACGAGCACACCCCATCAGCGGCGGACCTGCGACCGCCTTGAGCGCGAACGCGTCGTACTTGCCCGCGGCGATCGCGTCCTTGCAGTTGGCGATCTCCTTCTGGACGCTGTTGTTGGAGTCGAAGACTACGAACCTGGTGGCACCGTCCTTCTTCGCCACCCTGTTGAACTCGTTGATGATGGCCTGCTCCACGGGGTTGGCCTGAATGGCGACGAAGAGCGCGATCGTCACGTTCTTCTTCGCGCTCGTCGCCGCTCCCGACGTCAGGGCGGTCAGGCCGAAGGCGGCGACCGCGACGACCGCCGCGGCGGCGACCAGCTTCCTCCCGTGCAACCGGCCAAGGCTACGCCTCACTCCATTGCCTCCCTTCCGGATCGTTGCGTGGGTCCGCACTGCGCCCGTTTCCATCCTGCGCAGTGCGCAGGCGCGGACCCTAACAGGCACCGAGCGGCCATGGGCGAAGCGCGAACGAACGTGCGCCAGGGGGACAGCGTCGGTGGCCGAGCGGGCCCCGGCCGGCTCAGTAGAGCTCGGTCGCGAGCTGCCGCCGGTAGCTGGTCGAGACCGGGTGGTCCTGGCCGAGGATGCCGAAGATGGCGACCATCAGCTCGCGAATGCGGTCGCGGCGGTCGCCGTCTGCCGTACGCACCTCTTCCAGCAGCAGCGACAGGGCGCGCTCGTAGTCGGCGGCATCGAGCGCGGCGAGGACGTCCGGCTCGTCGCCCGATTCGCGTAGCGCCTCGATCAGCTGCTCCTCGGGGCCCGGCCCGAGCAGCGAGTCGAGGAAGTCCGCGACGCCCGGGCCCGAGCGGACCCCCGTGAACTCGGCGACGACGGTGCCGTTCCGGAACGCCTTGACGGCGGGGATGCCCTGCACGCGGTAGTGCGCCGCGAGCGCCGGGCTCGCGTCGACGTCGACCTTTGCCAGGAGCACCTGGCCCTCGCGGGTGGCGACCTCTCGCTCCAGGACCGGCGTCAGCATGCGGCAGGGCCCGCACCACTCCGCACAGAAGTCGACGACGACCGGCAGGTCGTGCGAGCGCTCGACGACCTCGCGGTAGAAGGTCTCGTCGGTGACGTCCATCGTCGACTGCAACGCCTGGTGGGGACGCGCTGTTCCGCCGCTAGTTGGAGAGTTTGGCGAAACGATCGGCGAAGCCCGGCTTGGCCGGGCGGAGCCACGGGCGCGGCAGCGCACGCTGACTTCGGGGAAGGGGGCTCACGGGGGAAACCGGCTGTTTCCCCCGTGTCACTCGCGGTAGAAGGTCTCGTCGGTGACGTCCATCGTCGTCTGCAACGCCCGTCTCGACCCGCGCTCCCAGGTCAGGCAGGGCGCCGCTCGGCGACCGCGTCGAGCCGCTCGCGGATCTCGTCCACCGAGCCACCGAGATCGTCGAGCCGCGGGAGCACGGCGAGGCTTTCGAGACCGAAGACCCGCTCGAACAGCGGCGTCGTCCGGTAGCGAATCGCACCGAGGCGGCGTCCCGCCTCCTCGAGCAGGCCGCGCTCGACGAGGCCGGCGACCACCGTGTCGGCCGCGACCCCACGGAGCCGGGCGATGTCGGGCCGGGAGCACGGGCCGAGGTAGGCGACGACCGCGAGCGTCTCGAGCGCGGCCGGCGACAACCCGCGCTCGACGGGCCGCTCGGCGAGCCTCGCGCACGCCTCGGCCTCCGAACGTGCCGCGCGGAACGCGTAGCCGCCGGCGACGTGCTCGAGCACGATGCCGCTCCGTCCCTCCGAGAACCGCTCGGCCAGGAGCCCGAGCGCGTCCTCCACCCGTGCCGCGTCGTCGGCGGTCGCCTCGGCCAGCTCGTCGACGGAGAGCGGCCGCGACGCGATCACGAGCAGCGCCTCGACCGTCCGGGCGAGCCGGTCGAGCGGCTCGACGGTCGAGATCAGACGAAGCGGTCGTTCCATGCGGCTCCCCTCTCGTTCAGCACGGCCGTCGGGATCCCTGCTCTGCACGGAGCCGCAGCCTAACGGCGCGCCCGGAAGGAGCCTCACATCGCCGCGCCAAGGGCGGCCGTGCCCGGTCGCGACACGTGGATCGGCGCCAGCGGCGAGGCCTGCTGGAGCGACACCTCGCCGGACTTGCGCAGCTCCAGGACGGCGAGGAACGCGGACGCCTGCTCGAGCCGCGACAGGCCGTCGAGCTCGCGGTCGAGGACGAAGCGGCTGCGCCGCCGGAGCACGGCGCGAAAGCGCTCGAGGAACTGGGCGACCGGCGGGAAGTGCAGCGCCATGTGCGCGAGCGAGACCTGCGGCGGCTCGGCGGCGAGCGCACGCAGCGCGCTGGCGAGCGCCGCGGGATCCTCGGGCGCGATCGCCTGCGCCGGCCGCGGCGCGAGCGGCGCCGGGCCGAGCCGGAAGTACCGGTCGGCCTCGTGGGCAAGCCGCTCGTCGAGCCAGGCCGCCGCCGCCTTGATCCGCCGGTACTCCTCGAGGCGGCGCGCGAGCTCCTCGGCGGCCTCCTCCGGGTCGAGCTCGGCCAGGTCGACCTCCTGGTCGGGGAACAGCTCGCGGGCCTTCAGCTCGAGCAGGGCACCGACGAGCACGAGGAACTCGCCGCACGCCTCCAGGTCGAGCTGGTCGCGCTCGGCGAGCTCGGAGACGAACGCGACAACGATGTCGGCGACGTCGACCTCCGCCAGGCGCATCTCCTCCTTGAGCACCAGCGTCAGCAGCAGGTCGAACGGGCCCTCGAACGCGTCGAGGTCGAGCTCCAGCTCGTGCGCGAGCACGCGTCTACGCTAGCGGCGGGGCCGGATACGCCCCTTCGGCACCGCCATCGCCGGTCCGGCGACCGGTCGGACCGCCCGCGGCGGGGCCGCCTCGCCGCCGCCGGAGCGGAGGAGCTGCCACCAGACGAAGAAGCCGGTGGCGCACACGAAGACGACGATCGAGACCCAGAAGTTGACGCGCTGGCCGAGGAAGTGGCCGGAGGGGTCGATCCGTAGCAGCTCCTCGAAGGTGCGCCCGAACGTGTACAGGGACACGTACAGCGCGAACAGCGCCGGCGGCTTGATCCGGAACCGGCTGCCGACCGCGAGCAGCACGCCTACCATCGCCAGGTCGTAGACGAGCTCGTAGAGGAAGGTCGGGTGGAAGTCTTCGGTGCACACCCCGCTCAGGTCCTGGTACGCCGCGGGGCAGTGGTCGAAGTCGACGTCGAGCGCCCACGGCAGCTCGGTCGGCTTGCCGAAGAGCTCCTGGTTCCACCAGTTGCCCCAGCGGCCGATCCCCTGGGCGAGCAGGAGCCCCGGCGCCAGGGCGTCCGCGAAGGTGCTGACGCTCTCCCCGGAGCGTCGGACGACGACCGCGCCGGCGAGGCAGCCGAGCAGGATCCCACCCCAGACGCCGAGGCCTCCCTCCCAGACCGCGAAGACGCCCCACCACTCGTCGGGCACCTCGTCCCACGAGGTGACCACGTGGTAGAGACGGGCGCCGACGATCCCGAAGGCGACGCCCCAGACGGCGGCGCGGAACACGAGGTCCCAGTCTCCGCCGAGCCGGACCCAGCGATACCCGGTGAGCGCGATGCAGGCCCCGATCGCGAGCAGCAGCATCAGGCCGTACATGTGCACGGTGAGCGGCCCGAGCTCGAGGGTGCCGCTGCTCGGCGACGGGAAGGTCGCGACCAGCGTCACGAGCCCGGCGCGTTCTCGCGGGGTCCAGTTGGCGTGTCAGCGGATGACACGGGCAGAACCGAGATTCTGCCCGTGTCGGACGACAGGACGCGGCGGATACCGCGTCTGCGCTGAAAAATCGCTAGAGCAGGATCTTGAGCGCGAGCTCGGGCGGGCACCCGCGCTGGAGCAGCTCGGCCGCTCTGTGCAGGTCGACGTCGTGCCGCGCAGCCAGCGCCATGGCCGATTCCGCGTCGTAGCCGGCGCGCATCAGCTCCTGCGCACGCCAGCGCTCGATCCGCTCGAGCTCGGTCTCGTCCTGGAGGTGGATGTCGGCAGTCGGCGTCACGCGGCTCTGTGTGCTCCTACTCGGAAGGTGTACCCATCTTGACCTCCCCCGGGCGGGTGATGCGTCAGGATTAACGAACATTTAACGGGATGCCG
>Ga0073934_10007798_pt1 | contig 14638 bp, 14 predicted proteins | sample LarsenN4metaG_FD_76834 | JGI IMG/M metagenome (GOLD analysis project Ga0073934, IMG submission 76834) | Hot spring sediment bacterial and archeal communities from British Columbia, Canada, to study Microbial Dark Matter (Phase II) - Larsen... ...
CCGAAGCCGGCGATGATGACGTGACCCTGCAGGTCGCCCAGGCGCGCGCGCAGGTCGCCCGCCTTCTCGCCCGAGCGCCGCTCGAGCCAGGCGCCGAGACGCTGACCCAGCCTGGCGGCGAACGGCGTGGCGATCATCGACAAGCTGGCCACCAGCAGCATGAACTGCCCGGCGCCGGACGGCAGCAGGGCGCGGTTGAGCGCGAGGTCGATGACGACCAGGCCGAATTCGCCGGCGCCGCCCATGAGCAGCGCCATCTCGGCGGCGGCGGGCCACGACAGCCCGAACAGCCGGCCCATGGGCATCAGGATCAGCGCCTTCAGCGCGAACAGGCCCGCGACCGACAGCACGACGAGTTGCGGCGCCGCGGCAAACTGGCGGATGTCGATGCTCATGCCCACCGAGAGGAAAAACAACCCCAGCAGCAGGCCCTTAAAGGGTTCGATGTCGATCTCGATCTGGTGCTGGAACTCGCTTTCGGCCAGCAGCAGACCGGCCAGGAACGCCCCCAGCGCCATCGACAGCCCGGCGGCGGCGGTGGCGAGCGCCGTGCCGATGGCGGTGAGCAGGGTGATGGCCACCAGCAGCTCGGGGCTTTGGGTGGCGCTGACGTGGCGGAAGACGGGGCGCAGCAATAGCCGCCCGAGCACAAGGATGACGGCCACCGCCAGCGTGCCCTTGCCCAGCGCGAGCAGGATGCCGGCCCCGACCGCGGTCTCGCCGGGCGCGGCGAAGACGCTGAGCATGGCCAACAGCGGCACCACCGCCAGATCCTGCATCAGCAGGATGGCGAACGAGGCGCGGCCGACCGCCGAGGCGACGCGCTTGGCCTCGGCCAGGAGCTGCATGACGATGGCGGTGGAGGACATGGCGAGCGCGCCGCCAAGCAGAATGGCCGCGGCGGCGGCGTTGCCGAACAGAAGCGCGACGCCCGCGACCAGGCCCGCGGTCAGCACGTACTGGCTGCCGCCGAGCCCCAGCACCAGCCGGCGCATCGACCACATGCGCGTCAACGACAGCTCGAGCCCGATCTTGAACAGCAGGAAGACCACGCCGAACTCGGCCAGCAGGCGCACGCCCTCGGTGTCGCTGATGACCAGAAGGCCCAGAACCGGCAGGTCCTGGGCGATCAGCCCCAAGCCGAAGGGGCCGATGACGAGGCCGAGCAGGAGATAGCCGATGACCGGGCTGATCTTGAGCCGGTGGAACACCGGAATGACCAGACTGGCGGCGGCGAGGAAGACGATGATCTCGCGCAGGTAGGAGAAGCTGGCGTCGTCGGGCACCGCGGCGGGCTCCGGGGCGGGCGGCGAAGGATTGCCCGCATCTCCACCACCGATCGGCGGTTTTGTCCAGAGCCGCCTCCTGCCGCTGCTGGCCGGCGATACCGCCCCCGGGACCGGGCGCTAGCGGCACATCGTCGACATGACTTGGGAGCGGGGCTCGAGCGGCGGGCTGCTGTCGTCGACCACCTCGGCGGCGAGGTAATAACCGTGCGCAGTCGCCTGGGTGGCAATCTCGAGAATGGTCCGCGCCAGGATCTCGCGCCGTGGGCCCACGAGATCAGCACGCTCGAGGGGCGTGCGCGCCAAATGCATCATGACGCGCTCGTGAACGTAGGGTACCGAAAAACAGGCGGGCCGTTCGTAACGGCCGGGCGAGAGCATCAACCGCACGACCAGGGGATGATAGCTCACGCCCCCCTTCTTTTCCCGCACCGGTACCATCAACGGCTTCATCTGGATGCGCGCGCCGTCGTAGCCGATGCCCCGGGACTGTGCCGCCGCGGGCGTGGGCAAGGCCGCCAGCAGCGTGCCGGCCAGCCCAACCGCCGCCAATGCCCGTGCCACCCGTCCGCTTCGCCGCGATGCCTCAGGCGCCGGGGCGAGACACGATGGTAACCGCGCGGCGGTTCTGCGCATGCGCCTGCTCCGTGCTGCCGACAACCTCGGGGCGCTCCTTGCCGTAGGAGATGGTGCGGATGCGCGACGACGTCACGCCGAGCGAGACCAAGTACGCGCGCGCCGCGGCGGCACGGCGTTCACCCAGACCCAGGTTGTATTCGCGCGTGCCGCGCTCGTCGCAATGGCCTTCGATGACCAGCGCGACATCCGGGTTGCGGTTTAGCCAATCAGCCTGGCGGCGCAGTGTCGCCTGGGCCGCGGGCGTCAAGATGGCGGAATCGAAATCGAAGAACACCCGGTCCGATCCGGCCGCAGCCATGAATTCGCCCTGCACGTCGAGCGCACGTGCGACCGGCGGAGCAGACGGCGCCGCCGGCATCTCAGACACCGACGACGCCGTCGCAGCCGTGCTGCGCGTCCGATCAGCGCAGCCGCCGAGCGCCAGCACGGCCAGAATCGCGAAAGACAAACCGATCACACTGCTTCGCCGCATCGTGCGCACCTTTTGGCAGAACATCAGGTTCCGTCCGCGCATCGCAACCTCGGGCGATTCGCCGGACCGCACTCGGGCTAACAGCTTTCTGGCCGTCTTCGTTACTATCGAATTTATATGGAATTTATATGCATGGCCTTTGCGCCGCGCCCGCCCCTATGGTGCCGCTCGGCGCAGGAAAACCTCGCGGCATTTCCGCGGCACGACGGACAACGCCCATGACCACACCGACTGCCTTGCGACACCTGGCCACCCTGCGTCCGCGCTGGCCCGACTGGACGTGGCTGCACGATATCGACGCGCCGCGCCTGGCCGCGACCGCCGTCCTGTTTGCTCTCGCCACCGCCGCCTCTTTCCTGGCGCAGGACTTCGAGAAGCCGGTGACCGCGGCGCTGGTGTACGTGCTGGGAGTGACGCTGATCGGCGCTACCCAGGGGCCGATGCTTGCACTAATTTCAGCCCTGCTGGCGGCGGCCATCTATAACTTCGCCATTGCCGAACCCGCCTTTGTGTTCCGCTTCGCCGGCCTCGACGACTTTGTACCGCTGGTGGCTTTCAGCATCTGCGCGCTGACCTCGGGCGTACTGGCAGGCCGATTGAAGTCGAAAGCGCAACAATCTCAGCGCAGCGCCGAGGAGCTGTTGAGCCTGCTTGAGATCAGCAAGGCCTTCCAGCGCGCGGTGACGCCATCGGACCTGCCCGACCTGATCGCGCTGTTCGAACCGTCGAAGCACAACATCGAGGTCGTCCTCTATGCGCGACAGAACGACGAGATGGAATTGATTGCCTCGACCGTCCACGAACCGACTGAGCCCGCTCTGCGCGAGCTTGCGCATGAAACGATGCGCCGGCGTGCGCCCGTCGGCGATGGGGGCGGCTGGACGGCATATCCGCTGATCGGAGCCGAAGGCGCGTTCGGCGCCCTGCTGGTCCGGCTGCGTGATCACCCTCAGCCGCGCGCCACGCGCGCGGCCATCGACGCCTTCGTCAACATGGTCGGCCTGACGCTGGAACGCTGCCTACTGCACGAACGGCTGGCCACCAGCCGCGCGATCGAGCGCTCGGAAGCGTTCAAGACGACGCTGCTATCGTCGGTGTCGCACGACATGCGAACCCCGCTGACAACGATCAGCGCTTCGGTCAGCGGATTGATCGACTACGGCGACAGCCTGTCGCGCGACACCCAGTTGCAGCTTCTCGGCGCGATCCGCGAGCAATGCGATCGGTTGAACCGATACACCGCGAACTTGTTGAACCTGAGTCGCCTGCAGTCGGGCATTGACGTCGGCCGGCTGCCGGTGATTGACCTGATCGACGTCATCGGCGGTGCCACAAACGCCATCCGGCCGCGGCTGGGAACGCGCACCATCCACAAGGCGCTCGAAATCAATTCGCTGCTGGTCAAGGCCGATCCGATCCTGCTGGAACAGGTGCTGCTCAACATCCTTGAGAACGCGGTGGCCTACAGCCCCGATGGTTCGGCGATCAAGATACGGCTTACCCGCGAGCCGGGTCATGCCCGCCTTGAAGTCGTCGACCAGGGCATCGGCATTCCGCCCGCCGAACTGGAGCGCGTGTTCGAGCGGTTCCACCGCGTCGAGCAGCATCGCGGCCAGACGGCGGGCAGCGGCCTGGGACTCGCCATCGCCAAGGGCTTTGTCGAGGCTATCGGCGGCACGATCCACGCGCAAAGCCCCAGCAAGGACGGTGCCGGCACCGCCATCATCATTCGCCTCAAGCTCGCGGAGACGCACCCATGAGCTTGGTACGCCGATTGAGGGTTCTGCTGGTCGACGACGAACCGGCGCTGACCGACGTGCTGGAGCCGGTCTTGAGTTCGGCCGGGCACCAAGTGAGCTGCGCCAGCACGGCCTCGGACGGCATCAAAAGCGCAGCCAGCCTGAACCCCGACGTGATCCTGCTTGACCTGGGTCTGCCCGACATGGACGGCAAGCAGTCCATCGCGCAGATCCGCACCTCGTCGTCGGTTCCCATCATCGTCATCTCGGCCCGTCACCAGGAAGCCGAGAAGATCGCGGCACTGGACGCCGGCGCGGACGATTACGTCAACAAGCCCTTCGAGATCGGCGAGCTGATGGCGCGCATGCGCGCCGCCGTGCGCCGACACGAGACCACGTCGCGCCATCTCAGCCGCTTCAAGAGCCGCGAACTGGAGATCGACTTCGGTGCGCGCACGGTGCGCCTGCTCGGCCAGGAAGTGAAGCTGTCGCCCAAAGAGTTCGACCTGCTCGCCACATTGGCGAACCAGGCGGGACAAGTGGTTACGCACAAACGCCTGCTCAACGCCGGATGGGGCGGCGCCTCGCAGGACACCCAGTATCTGCGCACCTACATGGCCCTGCTGCGCCAGAAGCTGGAGGAGGATCCGTCCGAGCCGCGCCTGATCGTTACCGAACCGGGGGTCGGCTACCGCCTCAAGGTGAATGATGTTTAAGCGCCGACGCCCGCGCGATTGGCCACGCCGGCTGACCGACGCGGTCTGGCCCGCTATCGGCTGGCGGCGGACCGTGCGCTATTACTGGCACCGCGTGCAGCGCATTCCCGGCTCGCCCGAAAGCATCGCGGCGGGCTTCGCCTGCGGCGCGGCCGCGTCGATCCTGCCGCTGATGGGCTTACATTTTCTGCTGTCGGCGCTGCTGGCCCTGCTGGTGCGCGGCAGCGTGGTGGCGTCGGCCTTCGGCACCGTGGTCGGCAACCCCTGGACGTTCCCGGCCATCTGGCTTGGCACCTATCGCCTGGGCGCGTGGCTGCTGGACCTGGACGGCGCCGCGCCCGCCAGCGCGCAGCCGTTGCGCGAGGCCCTGGGCGGCCTGATCGACGCCATGCTGAACGTCGATGGCGCGGCATTCATGGACCGGGTCTGGCCGGTGTGGTGGCCGATGATGGTGGGGGCATTGCCGCTGGCGCTGCTGACGGGCCTCGCCACCTATTGGCTGCTGGTCCGGGCCATGCGCCAGGTCGGCCGCATGCGCAGCGCGCGCGCCGCGGCGCGCTTCACGGCGGAGGCCTGACATGGACGCGATCAACCTGCTGCTGTTCCTGGGCCGGCTGTTCGGCGTGATCACGCCGCGCTGGCCGCTGATCACGCGCGGCGCGTCGCCGCTTGACACCCCAACCGCCGGGACAGGGCCTCAGCCAAAGACAGGACTTCACCAGAAGACGGGGCCGCCGCCGAAGAAGGTCGCCCATGCTGGTTGACGGCCGCCGCCTGCCCGAGGCCACCACACTGAGCGCTGACATCGCCGTCGTCGGCGCCGGCGCAGCGGGCATTACCCTGGCCAAGCGGCTGATGGGCAGCGGCCTGAAGGTGCTGCTGATCGAGAGCGGCGGGCTGGATTACGACCAGGACGCCCAGAACCTGAACGCCGGCGAGAACGTGGGCCTGCCCTACGCCGACCTGACCTACAACCGGCTGCGCTTTCTCGGCGGCACGACCAATCACTGGGGCGGATGGTGCCGGCCGCTCGATGCCATCGATTTCGAACAGCGGCCCGGCGTACCCTATTCGGGCTGGCCCTTCGGCCGCGAGGCGCTGGAACCCTATTACGCGATCGCCCAGGAACTGGTTGAAGCCGGACCGTTCGCCTACGATGACGAGGCGCGTATCAACGAGGTGGTGGGCGGCCCCATCGCGCTGAAGGGCGGCAATCTGGCGCTGGGGCTGTTCCAGTACTCGCCGCCGACGCGCTTCGGCTACCGCTACCGCGACGAAATGCGCCGCGCGGCGGACGTCACGGTTGTCTACAACACCACGCTGCTCGAGATCGAGGTCGCGGACAACGCCGGCGCGGTGACGGGCTTAAGGCTGGGCTGCCTCAACGGCCGGCGCCTGCGCGTGCGCGCCCTGAGGTACGTGCTGGCCGCCGGCGGCATCGAGAACGCCCGGCTGTTGCTGGCCTCGGATTCCACGGTCGCCGCCGGGCTGGGCAACGGTTACGACCTTGTCGGCCGGTTCTTCATGGAGCACCCGCACCTCGCCCCGGCGCGACTGCTGCTGACGCCGCGCGACCGCACGGTGCTGGGTCTGCTGAACGAGGTGCGCCGCGACGGCCTGCACGCGCGGCCCTGCCTGCGCGCGACGCACAAAGCCCTGGGCGCCAGCAACCTAAACATGACCGCGACCTTGAGCCTGCGGCTGGAACTGGATGCCGACGGCCGGCCGCTGGCCCCCGACCACCCCGACATCGACGACGCGGACGAGGCGGCACGGCGCAGCGCCGTCGCCCGCTTGCACCGATGGACCCAGGGTCCGGCGGCTGAGGGCGAATCTTTGCCGGCGGTGGAGGCGGTCATGGGCCTTGCCTCGGAGCAGACGCCCAATCCCACGAGCCGGGTGACATTGAGCGCGACGCGCGATGCGCTCGGCCAACGCCGCGTGCGGCTTGACTGGCGGTTGGTGCCCGAAGACCTGGCCTCGGTCCGCCGGGTGCTGAAACTGTGGGGTGCAAGCCTGGCGCGCAGCGGGCTGGGCCACCTGCGCCTGGTCAGCCCGACCCGCGACGACCCGTGGCCGGGCGCCATCGGCTGGGGCAACCACCACATGGGAACCACCCGCATGGCCGCCGACCCGACGCGCGGGGTGGTGAACGCCCAGGGCCGGGTGCACGGTATCGCCAACTTGTATATCGCCGGCAGCTCGGTGTTTCCGACGGCAGGAGCCGCCAACCCGACGCTGACCATCGTCGCCTTGGCGGTGCGGCTGGCCGAGCATTTGCAGGAGGCCGCGTTATGAGCGGCAAGCAGCTGGCGCGACGCGCGCTGTTGGTCGGCATCGCCCTGGCCGCGGGCGGCGTGACCTATGCCTGGCGCAGTTCGGTCAAGCGCCGCCGGCAGCTCGAGCGAGCGCGCGAGGTGCTGCATCGCATTCTCGAACCCGCCGCCTTTCGCCCGCTGGGCGCGGCGTACCTGGCGCAGCAGCCGGCGGCGGCACGGGTCGAGGACTTGCTGGGGGCCCTGGAGCGGCGCCTGGCGACGCGCCTCGACACCCTCAGCGACCATGACAGCGCGTTCGGGCAGATCGCGGCGGCCATCGAGCGCGACCTTGAGGCCGGAGATGTGGTGGAACTGGACGGCTGGGTGGTGGCCGAAACCGCGGCCTTGATCGCCGGGTTGTGCCAGCTGCTGGAGAGCTAGCGGCGCCGGGCAGAATGAAAGCCAGAACCTCTGGGTCATTAGAGTGGCCCTAAGTAGTAACTGAGGCTTCTCGCTAAGAGCTTATAATTAGTGATGAATTTGGCTGTCTGTAACAATTTTGCGCCGCCAAGCATGCTTTTTACTTTTGCTCACGACGGACGCCCAAACGGCCTTGACGAGTTGCCATGAGTTTTGCTCTCGCGGCCGGGGTCATGCGTCCCTCAGTCCACTGTTCGCGCCATTCGGGCACCACCATCGCGGTCAAGCCGGGCACTTGCGCTTCAACGGCTGCAATGATGGCGTCTGCAACCTTGTGGGTAAATGGACAGCCCGCTTCCGTGAAGACGATGCGAATGCAAACATGGGATTGATCAATGTCGATGCCGTCGATCAATCCCAGATCGACGATGGAGGTCGGCAACCCGGCCGCGGCCATGCACGGGTCGCCGATCCCGCTCAGCGCCGCCATGATCTCATCGTGCAATTCCGATTCGCGTTCCATGGGCAGAATCGCAGCCGTCATGGGCCGGCCCCATGAACCACGGCCCACGGCCGACGCAAACCGTGGATAGCTCTCCACTGGGAAAATTTGTCCGAGGCCAGTTTTGCGCGCCGTGCTGCGAGTTCTATACCGTGCAGTCGCGCGAGATTTCCGCCCAGGAACTTCGCGCGAACCTCGGGCGTGAGTTGCAGCGGGTGGCTCGCGGGCATTTGAAATTTGGCGAAGGCTTCAAGCACGATGTGCGGATGCGGGTTCACGGCCGCCGAGGCGTAAATCAGCTTGTCAGGCCCGGCGAAACCCAGGAATTCCTCCATCAGGCGCGTGAATGCCGGCGGATTGAGCATGCACAGCAATACGGTCGCCTCCAGCGTCGCGTATACGTTGCGATGGTTGGCGAGCAGAAACTTGGTTTCGTCGAGGAACATGAACCCAGCGTGGACGATTTGGAAATTCAGGTCGGGAAAGGTGTTGGCGGCGGCCGAGATATCGTCCACCTGCATACCGTAGCTCGCCACCGGGCCGAGCGGCAGTGCCTTGTGCACGGCGATGTTCTTAATGCCGTAGTCGAGTGCGCGCTGGTACACCGGGAAGCGCGCCTCATCGTCCATTAGCCAGAATTCGGTACGGCCCTCCACCGATCGCGAGGGGTAAAACTTGAGGCCGTCACAACCAAGGTCGAGATACTTCTTGGCTTCTTCTAGCGCAGCTATGGGGTCGAACATATCAATCCCCGCGTACCACAGTACGCGATCGGGATAAGTCCGTTTGAGGTAGGCAGCCTTGTCCCATGCCGCCAAGCCATCGACCCAAGCATCGTAGATCGGCAGCGAGTGCACGCAACATATATCGGTGTCGGATTCGAGCAGCATCGTCTCGATGAACTCGTCCGGCTGCCACTCCCGCTCCCACCGGTCGCGCGGGAAGGCGATCTCCGGCGGGTTCACCGCCGGGAAGTAGCTGTACATCACGTCGCAAAACAGTTTGCCGAAGCGGCCGCGCTGATTGGCCCGAGAGAAATTGTAAGGATGGCAAACGCCATCGATGACGAACGGTCTGTCCATGCGCCCCCTCCAACAGAAACGCTAAAGGAAAACCGGTTGCCGAGCGAGAGGCTAAACGCCTTCGGCCACCAAGACCGAGAACTTGCCGATGCCGAGGCGCAGCGGAATGGCGTCCTTCTGATAGCGCGCGGCCATCCAGGCGTCGTGGGCGAAGACGACCGACGGCCAGCGGCTGATGGCAAGAATCGCCTCGGACCACTGGCCGGAAAGGACGCGCACGTTGCCGCCAAGCTCGAAGACGATGTAGTAGGCCGAACGCTCCTTCATCATCGGCAGCAGAATGTCGCGGTACTGGTCCATACGCGCCTGATCGGTGGCCGAGCCCTCGATCAGGAAGTACGCCGGCGACATGAGGCTTTCCGGGGCCGTGACATTACGCGGCGTCGGAATGAAGTCCGGCAGGCCCATGGGCGGGACAGCATCCATGGACAAAACAACCGGGACGATGTCTTGGGTGATGGAGGCGATCAGGCCCTGCCCTTTCATCTTCGCCCATGCGGCATCGGCCTTGGCGCGCGTCGGAAATTCGGCGATCCAGAGGTGCGCGGGCACCGAGCCCGGCTCGATGGCGATCACTTCATGCACCGGCTTGGCGACGACGACCCGGCCCTCGCCGGCATGGGCAATAGAGTTGGCGGCCCTCACGAACTGCGCGAAGCGCAGATGTTGGCAAAACGCTTTGACGACAAGAAATGCGCTTGGTCCGGAGGCGGCGGAATTCATGGTAACAGGCTCGAACGAGGGCGATATGGGGGCTTAAGCGTCGGCAAAGGCAACGATCTCACGATTGAACTTGTCGGCTTCCTCCCAAAACAGCGAGTGGCCACTGTTCGAAAACTCGACAAACTTCGATCCTGGCAGTTGACCGTGGAGCCAGCGGCCGAGCTCGGTGGGCAGGGTCATGTTGTTCTTGCGACCGTACATGAACACGGTCGGCAGTTTGACCTTGGCGACGTCGGGGCGATAGTCGGCCGCCAACATGTCTTCGATGTACTCGATCACGGCAGCCGTCGGCGTGAGCCAAGTTTCGATCTGCATTTCCAACATAATTGGTTCGGGCGGCGGCGTTGAAAACGCCCCGCCCAAGAATCCCTTGAGCGGTGCACGGCTTTGCTTGCAGCCGGCGACGAATCCCACACCGGCCTCGGTCGGGAAGTTGCCGAACGTCGGGTGATCCCAGCCGGGCGCGTTGGTTAGCTTCACTTGCGCCTCAATCACCGCCAGCTTGGCCAAGCGATGGGGTCCGTAGTGGCGCAGGTACTCGAACATCACCATGGCGCCGAAGGCCACGCCGCCCAGCGTCACGTCCTTGAGATGGAGCTTGTCGAGAATCTCCTTTAAGTCGGCGGCGCATTGCTTGATCGAATGCCCGCCGAGCGGCTTGCCGGTCAGGCCATGGCCGCGATGGTCGAACGTCACCAGCCGATGGGTCTTGGCAATGTCGGCGCGGTTCTTTTTCCAAAAAAAACTCGCCGTGAGCATCAAGCCTTGCAGCAAGACGATGGGCCGGCCGCGACCGTCGTCGGTGTAGTAGACCGGCAAGTCGTCGCTAAGCGTCAGATAAGCCATAGCGTCACCCAAGTAAGAGTAGGAACGGGCGAATTCGGAATGAATTCGCCCGTTGTCTTTGCTCGTCGGCGTTTAGAAGCGGAACGAGGTGCTCAGTCCATACGTGCGCGGCGGGGCGACATACCCTTGCACGACCAGGACCGGATTAAAGGCGCCCGATTCCAGCAGCTCGGTGAAGTAGTCTTTGTCGAACAAGTTGTTCACCCACGCGCCCACTGACACCGCCTCGCTTGCTGACGTCCACGTCAAGCGGGCGTTAGCGATCGCGTAGCCGTCTTGAGCCACTTGCGGGCGGTTGAACTGGGTGAAGTAGGTCTTCGACTGATAGCGCACATCGCCGCGCAAGGTCACCGAGCTTCCGCCAGTGATCGGCTGAGTGAAGGCGAAGTAGCCCGAGGTGGTGAAGCGCGGTGCCCGCGGCAAGGTGAAGCCCTTGAGGTTGATCGGTGAACCGGCCTTGCAACCCGGTTGCACGGTCGCGGTGGGTTTGGTGGGATCGCCGGTGCAGAACTCGGTGAACTCGGCGTGCAAATATGCGGCCGTCGCCCCAAGTTCGAGTTGATCGGTGGCGGCCGCAGCCAATTCCGCTTCGAAGCCATAGAGTTCGGCCGCCGCTGCATTGGTCAGCACGGATTGGAGGTTAACGATTTGCCCGACTTGCAAGTCCTTGAAGTCGGAATAGAACGCCGAAATGTTGAAGCGCGCCCGGTTGTCGGCAAAGGTCGACTTTACGCCGCCTTCATAGTTCCAGATTTTCTCCGGCCGGAAACTCGGTTGAATCGCCAGCAGGTTGAACCCACCGGACTTAAAGCCGCGCGTGACGCTGGCGTAAAGATTGACATCCTCGTTCGCCTCATAGGTGAACACAATCTTAGGCGAGAAGTTGTTGAACGAGGCACTCCCGCCCTGTTGCGACGGCGGCGCGAAGAGCGCGTCGTAGCGATAAGAAGAATTGCGTTTCTCGTGGCTGTAGCGGCCGCCCAAGGTGATCTTCAACTGATCGGTGGCCCGCCAGTACAGCTCGCCAAACGCCGCTTCGGCCGTGGTCTTGGCGGTGCCGTCGATAATGATCGAGTCGTCAGGTAGCCCAACGCCGAGGGTCGACAGCCGGATGGGCAAGCCGATGAACTGATCGCCGGTTTCGCGGAAGTAGAACGCGCCCAGCAGCCAGCTGATCCTGGCCGACGGATCGGAGGCAAGCTGGAATTCCTGCGACCACTGATTGTTGTCGTCCTGCTGGCCGTAGTTGACGTAGAACGTGCCGACACCGTCGCCGTCATTGAGCCAGTTGAACTTGGTGTCGCGGAACGCGGTGATCGACTTGAGTGTGACGTCGCCGAAGTCGTAACCCCAATGCAAGCCAAGACCCAATTGGTTAGACTTAAACAGATCGGCGTCGGAGCCGAATGAGCGAGTATTCGGCGTCGGCGGCAGGGTCGGCAGTGCTAACTCGAAGCCTTGATTGACGACGCGCAGTCCTGGCGGGTTGATGCCGACTGCGGGGAACGGGGGTTGTGAGACGTACTTGTAAGGCGGTGGTATGCTGTTGTCGTGGATGTATTCCACCAACGCGCGCGCGGTAAAAGCACCGCCATTGTCGAACGCCAATTGACCGCGGCCAGCCCACATATCTTGATCATCGAGCTTGTCGAGATTGCGGGCAGCGATATTGGGGAAAATGTTCTTGGTGTAGCCGTCGCGCTTGGCGACCAGACCAGCGATGCGGCCCGAGAGGCCGCCGCCGCCGAGCGCACCACCGGCCGCGCCCTCACGCGAACCTTATCAAAGTTGCCATACTCGGCCTTGATATAACCGCCCGCCTCTTCGGTCGGGTAATTGGGGATGACGTTGATCACGCCGGCCGTGGCGTTGCGTCCGTACAATGTCCCTTGCGGACCGCGCAGCACTTCGACACGGTTGATGTCGAACAGATCGAACAAGCCGGCTGAGGCGCGAGCGACATATACACCGTCGGAGTGTACTGCCGTCGAGGGGTCACCGCCGATGGTATAGTTTTCGTTGCCGATGCCGCGAATATGAATTTTGCCGATAATCGAGCGCTGAATCACCACCCCCGGCGTCAAATTGACGAGTTCTTGCGTGTTTTCGATCCCGGCATCACGAAGCGTGTCGCCACTGAGCGCGGTAATCGACGCTGAAACGTCCTGCAGCGATTGCTCGCGCTTTTCGGCGGTTACCACGATCTCTTCCAGCACGCCCTGTTGGGCCTGTTGCGGCGCGGGTTGTGCGAGGGCCAAGGTGGGCACGACCACCGTGCCCAGCAACGCGGCTTTGAGCGCCTTCAGATGTGTATGGTTTGCCACGGTGTGTGCTCCTTCTGTGATTGTGCGAGTGATGGGATTAGGCGGCGGGCGTATGAATTTCGGCGATGGGATGACCGACCTTGTAGGCGGTGCCGACCTGACCGAGGATCTTGATGGTCCCGGCGAAGGGCGATTCCACTTCCATCGTCGTTTTCTCAGTTTCAAGTTCGTAAATGATCTGGCCGAGCGCGACCTCGGCGCCGTCGGCCACCAGCCATTTGACGATGGTGCCTTCCTGCATGGACACCGCCGCCTTGGGCACCTTGAGGGTCATCTTTGCCATCGCGTCCCCGCTAACGACCTTTGCGCGTCATCAAGGCCTTGGCCTTGGCGACGACGCCGGCAGCGTTGGGAAAGTGCAGCGATTCCAGCGCCTGCGAGAACGGGATTGGGGTGTAGCGCGCGCCGAGACGCGCCACCGGCGCGGCCAATTTGTCGAACAGCGCTTCATTGACGCGGCTCGCGAGCTCGGCGCCGAAGCCGCAAAACTCGACCGCCGGATGCATGATAACGCAGCGGCGGGTTTTCTCGACCGAGGTCAGCACCGTCGCCATGTCGAGCGGCACGATGGAGCGCAGGTCGATCACCTCGGCGTCGACGCCATCCTTCGCCAAGGCCGCGGCGGCGGCACCCACTTCCTGCATGCCCCAGCCGTAGGAGATGAGCGTCACGTCCTTGCCGGCGCGGCGCACGGCGGCCTTGCCCAACGGGATACGGTAATCGCCTTCGGGCACGGGACCAGGCGTGAAGTAGCAGCGCATCGGCTCGATGAAGATGCAAGGGTCAGGATCATCGATGCACGACAGCAGCAGGCCCTTCGCCTCGGCGGGCGTGCTGGCGGTCACGACCTTGAGGCCGGGAATATGCGCGACCCAGGCCTCGAGCGACTGCGAATGCTGCGCGCCGAAACTGCCGACGTTGCCGGCCGTCAGCATGCGCAGCGTGATCGGTACGCTGGTGCGCCCACCCGACATGTAGCGTAGCTTGGCGGCATGGTTGGCGATCTGGTCCATGCACACCATCATGAAGTCCGAGATCATGATCTCGGCCACGGGCTTGAAGCCCGCGAGCGCGGCGCCAATGGCCGCGCCGACGATGGCTTGCTCCGAGATCGGCGTCGCACGCACGCGCTCGGTGCCGTACTTGGTCGAGAGGCCATAGGTGGCCTTGACCACGCCCCCCGCCGGATCGGTGATGTCCTCGCCCATCAGGATGACACTCTTGTCTTTCCCCAACGCGACATCGAGGGCGTCGTTGACGGCTTGGCCGAACATCAGCTTCTTGCCGCCGTCGGGAATTTTTTCGGGCGGGATCGGTTTCATGGCCACGCCGCTGTCGATTACCAATCCGGGATCGGCGAAGACGTCGACATAGAGCTCGTGGGCCGGCGGCGACTGGCTGGCCGAGGCAAAGGCCTGGGCGGCGTCGATCTCTTTTTGCGTCGCGGCATCGATGGCGCTTAATTGCGCTTCCGTTGCCGTGCCCGTGTCGATCAGCGCCTTGCGATACATTTTGATTGGCGGGGCGGCGCGTGCGGCGGCGAGTTCCGCCTGGTCCATGTGCGCTTCATCGGAACCGAAAGAGTGCCCCTGCAAGCGGTAGGCGACGCACTCGAGCAGTGTCGGGCCGCC
>Ga0073934_10007799_pt1 | contig 14634 bp, 15 predicted proteins | sample LarsenN4metaG_FD_76834 | JGI IMG/M metagenome (GOLD analysis project Ga0073934, IMG submission 76834) | Hot spring sediment bacterial and archeal communities from British Columbia, Canada, to study Microbial Dark Matter (Phase II) - Larsen... ...
CACGGAGAAAACAGAGCAAACAGAGATTACAAAGTTAAAGAAAGTTTTTCAAGCATTACCCTCTCTGTTTGCTCTGTTTTCTCCGTGTTAATCTTTTTTTGGTTGCGGCTCGCCCGCGTTGGGAGTTGGTGTTTCCAATTTGAATTTTTGATCGAGAAAATTTTATTTGAGCGCGCAACATGTTCCAAAACGCCGGCGCATTGAGTGCCATGAAAGAATACGCCTCAAAAATTACGCAGCGCTTGCCGATGATGGCCTCGGTGCTCGTCGGCGTTTTGCCGTGCTTCATTCTGATCAAATGGTTTGGCGTCCCAAGACGATTGGTGGTCGGCTTTGGAATCCTGGCTTATATCCTTGGCGTCACCGCCATCAAAATGCCCGTGTATCATTTCGTGGTCGTCAAATTTCTCCACCAGCGGCTTTCCAATATTTGGCTGGCCATTGCACAGGGTATTCTCTCCGCCGTGGCGGAATTAGGGGCGGCGTTTATTTTCTTCTTGTTCGTCGTGCCGAAACTCACGTTCATCCAACTGATTGGCTTCGGTGCTGCTGCCGGCGCCGTTGAAGCCATCATGCTTCCTTTCATCAAGCCTTTCAAAGGAACGCCACTTGAAGAACACGCCACGGCTGTCAACGAAAGGGCTGCATCAAAAAATTTGATCGAGTGGTTGGGTGTTCTCGAACGCATGCTGGCCTATCTGCCGCATATTGGCGCCCGTGGTCTTGTGTATGTTGGTGTGGCCGCCCAAAACGTTTTGCCGATTCTCATCGCCGTTGCCACATTTGCCGCCATCGATGGCCGCGCCTATTACGCCCATCTGCAAAAATGGGCGTTTGATGATCCGCGCGTTTTGGGAAGATTTTATCTTTACTTTGGCGCGGTGGGCTGCTTGCAAATGATTTGTTTTCTGCTGTTTTATTTTACGTGAAAGTTTTTAGCTTTTTCCCGAAACAATATCAAACACCTGGAGAAGGTTATGAAACGAGCGGTGAAAATTTTAATCGGCGCGGTTGTGGCTATCGTGATCGTTGCTGTTGCCGGCATCGCCCTGCTTTGGTATTTTATGACGCGGGGGCCCGATTTGGCTCAATTTGAGCATCTTAAACAGCCGCAAATTTCAACCATGCCGAATCAGAAAATGGTTGTGGTCGAAGCCAAGGGAGATCCGAACGTTGTCGGTCAGAAGGCTTTTGGCATGTTGTTCAGCATCTATTACAACCTCAAGGACGCTCCCAAAAGCTTGAAGCTACCCGCGCCGCGCGCACGCTGGCCGATATCACTGGACACGCCCAAATCGGAATGGTTGGGTTTATATGCCCTGCCCGTTCCTGAAATCACGACCGAGCTTCCTGAGTATAAAGCGCAACCAGAGCTAACGGTTTCATTGGCAACGTGGGAATATGGCGAGGTCGCTGAGATTCTGCATATCGGGCCTTACGATCAAGAGCAGCCGACCACCAAACGGCTGATGGATTTCATCAACGCGCAGGGCTATGCGACCATCGGCGACCACGAAGAAGAATATCTCAAAGGCCCCACGATGTTTTCCAAGGGCGACCCGGAGAAGTATGCCACCATCATCCGGTATCGCGTGAAAAAATCTGACCAGCCGTAATTCGTGCGAGTGGGGCCGAATATTTTTCAAAGCTTTCTTAAAAATAGGAAGCGTCTGCTATTGCTTCTCAAATCTAAAAAAAACTGCTGCTAAATCCAAAAATCAAATGAGTTATGGCTTGGCATGAGATTTGTGCTTTAAAAAATTGCGCTTTACTAAAGCATCTTTTGTCAAGAATCCAGGCTCTGATTCGATGACAAATTCGACGCCGTGAGACTTTACTTGTTCGTCTGAACATGCACGAGCTTTCCATCGCCGCCTCCATCGTTGAAACGGTTTTGCAGGAAATCGCGCGAAAAAGCTTGCCGCCGGTGCAAACCATCGCCGTGCGCATCGGCGCGTTGAGCAGCGTCGATCCCGGAGCGCTGCGGTTCGGTTTTGATTCTCTCATTTCCGATACGCCGCTGGCCCAAACCAAACTGGAAATCGAGTTCGTGCCGGCAGGAGGAAAATGCCGCGCCTGCGGCCAGGATTTTGCGGTGCAAGATTTTGTCTTCGCCTGCCCGCGTTGTGATTCCGGCCAAATCGATATGACACGTGGCGATGAGTTGGATATTGCTTATTTGGAGGTTGAAGATGGACGTGAAACGTAAAGCGTAAAAACGCAAAGCGTAAAATGGATAGAGATATGAGCGAAAAAATAACCGTCGAGAAAAAAGTTCTTTCCGAAAACGACAAACTGGCCGTTAATATTCGCACGCAGCTCAAACAGCGCGGTATTGTCGCGCTCAATTTCGTTAGCTCGCCCGGCTCCGGCAAAACCAGCTTGTTGGAAAAAACACTTGGCGCGCTCAACAACGAACTGCGCATTGGACTCATCGCCGGCGACGTGCAAACCGAGAACGATGCCAATCGCCTGTTGCGCGCGGGCGGCAAGATGGTGCGCCCCATCGTCACCGGTGGCGCTTGTCATCTCGACGCCAGGATGATCTCCCGCGTTCTTCCTGAGCTGGATTTGGAAAAGATCGACGTGCTTTTTATCGAGAATGTCGGCAATCTGGTTTGTCCCTCGAGCTACGATCTCGGCGAGGACATGAAAGTTGTGCTCCTCAGCACCACCGAAGGCGACGACAAGCCGTTGAAATATCCCGGCATGTTCCGCCGCTCGTCGGTGATGGTGATCAACAAGATCGACCTGCTCGGCAGCTCGGATTTCGACATGAACCGCGTCAAGGAGAATGCGCGGCGCATCAATGCTGATTTAAAAATTTTTGAAGTCTCGTGCCGAACCGGACAAGGGCTGGGTGAATGGTACGATTGGATAAAACATTTGGTCAATGATGCAAGAACTTCTGCGACAGGCTAAAGCTCCCCTGCGGGCGCAGCCTTTCGGGCGGGAGGCCGTGAATGACGAACCTCTCTCGCGCCTGCGGGTGACGATTCGCGGCGCGGTGCAGGGCGTAGGTTTTCGTCCATTCATTTACCGCCTCGCCAGGGCGTTGGAACTCGCCGGCTGGGTGAGCAACTCCAGCCAAGGTGTTTTCATTGAAGTGGAGGGCAATCAGACCCAATTGGAAATTTTTCTCCTTCGCCTCGAAAAAGAAAAACCGCCGCGCTCATTCATTCAAAGCCTGGAATCATCTTTTCTCGATCCCGCCGGTTATTCATTTTTTGAAATTCGCCGCAGTGAAGAATCAGGCGAAAAGACGGCGCTGGTTCTGCCCGACATCGCCACTTGCCCCGATTGCCTGCGGGAAATTTTTGATCCGGCCAACCGGCGCTATCGGTATCCTTTTGCCAACTGCACGAACTGCGGCCCGCGCTTCACGATCATCGAAGCGCTGCCGTATGATCGGCCCAATACCACCATGAAGAAATTCGTGATGTGTGCAAAGTGCCAACACGAGTATGATGATCCGATGGATCGCCGCTTTCATGCGCAGCCGAACGCCTGTCCCGGTTGCGGCCCGCAGTTGGAATTGTGGGATAAAGAAGGCTTGCCCTTGTCAACCAAAGATGAGGCGCTGTTTGAAGCCGTCGATGCCTTGAGGCGCGGCAAAATCGTGGCCGTGAAAGGCCTCGGTGGATTTCATCTCATGGTTGAGGCGAGCAACGAGCAAGCCGTGCAGCGGTTGCGCCAGCGCAAACATCGCGAAGAAAAACCTTTCGCCTTGATGTATCCCAATCCGGAAGCGGTCAAGGCTCATTGCGAAGTTTCTCAACTTGAAGAACGGCTTCTGCTTTCGCCGGAATCTCCCATAGTTCTGCTTCGCCAAAAATCCGCAATCCGCAACCCGCAATCCGCAATTGCTCCGCGCAATCCGTATCTCGGCATCATGCTGCCTTACACGCCGCTGCATCATTTGCTTTTGGCCGATTTGCATGCGCCGGTTGTGGCGACGAGCGGCAATCTTTCGGATGAACCGATTTGCATTGACGAACGCGAAGCATTGCAACGCCTCGGCGGCATCGCGGACGTTTTTCTCGTGCACAATCGCCCCATTGCGCGCCACATCGACGATTCCATCGCGCGCGTGATGGCGGGACGCGAACTCGTGCTGCGCCGCGCGCGCGGATTTGCGCCTTTGCCCATTCATCTTAAAGAGCCAATTCCGGCAACGCTCGCCGTCGGCGCGCATTTAAAAAATGCCATCGCGCTTTCGGTTGGCAACGACGTGTTTGTCAGCCAACACATCGGCGACTTGGAAACGGCGCAAGCTTATGAGGCTTTTCAGCGCGTGATTGCAGACTTCGCGCGTCTTTATGAAATCCACCCCGAATCAGTCGTGTGCGATTTGCATCCGGAGTATTTGTCAACCAAATTTGCGCAAGAGTATTCACTTCATGATGAAAATATGTTTCGTAGTGGCGCCTTCAGGCGCTCACAAGAAATAAACGCCCAGCCCCTAAAGGGGCTACTACAAAAGGCTATTAGTATCCAACATCACTTTGCGCATGTCGTTGCCTGCATGGCCGAGAACGAACTTGAGGGCACGGTGCTTGGCGTCTCATGGGATGGCGCCGGCTATGGAGTTGATGGCACGATCTGGGGCGGCGAATTTTTGCGCGCCACAAAAACTGCGTTCGAGCGCGTGGCGCATTTCCGCACCTTTCGTCTTCCGGGCGGCGAGAAAGCGATCAAAGAGCCACGCCGCGTTGCCCTCGGCTTGCTTTACGAAATTTTCGGCGACGAAGTTTTTACGATGAAAGAGCTGGCGCCGGTGCGAGCCTTTTTTTCACAGGAACTTGCGCTTTTGCAAAATATGCTGGCCCAAAAGCTCAACGCGCCGCTTACTTCCAGCGCAGGCCGCCTCTTCGATGCCGTTGCGGCAATTTTGGGATTGCGGCAGCAAACGAAGTTCGAGGGGCAGGCGGCGATGGAGTTGGAGTTTGTTTTGGACGGCGTGGAAACCGATGAGGATTATCCGTTCGAGCTTTTCACGATCAATCGGAATGGCTTTCCGGCGACGATCGTCGTCGATTGGGCGCCGATGATGCGACAACTCATCACAGAACGACGCCGCGGCGTTCCCACGGCGAATCTTTCAGCCAAATTTCACAACACCCTGGCTGCAATCATCATCGCGGTAGCCAGGCGCGCCGGCGAAAACCGCGTTGTTCTTACCGGCGGCTGTTTTCAAAATAAATATTTGACGGAGCGCGCGGTTCATCGTCTGCGCCGCGAAGGCTTTCGTCCTTATTGGCATCAGCGTGTGCCTCCGAACGACGGCGGCATTGCGCTGGGACAAGCAGTGGCAGCGGTGGCGATAAGACGTGGAACGTAAAACGTAAAGTGTAATGTAATCGAATCATGCAGCTTACTTACTTACTTATTTACTTACGAATTACGTTTTACGTCTCACGCTTTCCATTCGCAAAACTTCAATCATAAAAGGAGCATGTCATGTGCCTCGCGGTTCCGGGAAAAATCACCACCATCCGCGGCGACGACCCGTTGCTGCGAACCGGCAAAGTGAATTTCGGCGGCATTCAGAAAGAAGTGAATCTCGCTTACACGCCGGAAGCGAAAGTGGGTGATTATGTTCTCGTCCACGTCGGTTTTGCGATCAGCACGGTTGATGAAGCCGAAGCCAATCGCGTGTTTGAATACCTCCGGCAAATGGCCGAGCCTGGCGAATTGGAAAATTTCGGAGGTTCATCATGACGGCCTTATATATTTATTTCGCCGAGCTGGCCAAACAGATTGAAATTCCGGCGAATGGCATTCTCAGCCGCACGCTTCATCATTTAAAACACGGCGTATACGCCCAAACGCCGGTGATCATGTTGGTGTTGTTGCTCATCACAAGATGAACGGAGGCAGCAGGATGAAGTTTATCGATGAGTATCGCGATGCGAAAGCGGCGCAGCGCTACGCCGGCTTGATCGCGCGCGCGACCACCAAACCGTGGACGATGATGGAAGTCTGCGGCGGACAAACTCACGCCATCGTCAAGTTCGGCGTCGATGAATTGTTGCCGAAGGAAATCACGCTGGTGCACGGCCCCGGTTGCCCGGTTTGCGTGACGCCGCTGGAGTTGATCGACAAGGCGATTGAGATCGCCTCGCGCCCAGACGTGATTTTTTGTTCCTTCGGCGACATGTTGCGCGTGCCGGGAAGCGAAAAAGATTTGTTCACCGTGAAGGCAATGGGCGGCAATGTTCGCATCGTTTACTCGCCGTTGGACGCGCTGAAAATCGCCCAGGACACGCCGAACAAACAGGTGGTCTTTTTTGCCGTGGGCTTCGAGACGACGGCGCCGGCCAATGCGATGTCGGTCTATCAAGCGCGCCAACAGGGCATTAAAAATTTTTCTCTGCTCGTCTCGCATGTTTTGGTGCCGCCGGCGATGGAAGCCATTCTCTCCTCGCCGCACAATCGCGTGCAAGGCTTTCTCGCCGCCGGGCACGTTTGCACCGTCATGGGTTTTACCGAGTATGAGCCGATTGCCCAAAAATATCGCGTGCCGATTGTCGTCACCGGTTTCGAGCCGTTGGACATTTTGCAAGGCGTGTATTTGTGCATCAAACAACTGGAAGAAGGACGCGCGGAGGTCGAAAATCAATACACGCGCGCAGTGCGCCGGCGCGGCAATGAACCGGCGCAGGAAATTATTCGTGACGTGTTTCGCGTGATTCATCGCAAATGGCGCGGGGTTGGCGAGATTCCTCAAAGCGGCCTGGCGTTAAGCGAAAAATATGCTGAATACGATGCCGAGTTGCGTTTCGGCGTCGCCGACCGCACGGTTGAAGAATCCTCGGAGTGCATCAGCGGGCTTATTTTACAAGGCTTGAAGAAACCACACGAATGCGACGCATTTGGCGCGCGCTGCACGCCGGAGCACCCACTCGGGGCGACGATGGTGTCGTCGGAAGGCGCATGCGCGGCGTATTATCGGTATCGGAGAATTAAAACGTGAAGCGTAACACGTAAATTTACGCCTTACGTTTTACATACTCAATCACAGAACAACTCATGGAAACTAAAATAACATTCGATCTCGGACTTTCGTGCCCGATTCCTATCAGCGACTATCCAAACGTTCTCCTCGCGCATGGCGGCGGCGGCAAACTCATGCACCAGCTCATCGAGAAGATGTTCGTGCCCGCATTCAAAAACACGCTGCTGGAATCGCGGCACGATGGCGCGGTCTTCACTCTGAACGGCGCAAAACTGGCGTTCACGACGGATTCCTACGTCGTGCGCCCGCTCTTTTTCCCCGGCGGCGATATTGGGACGCTCGCGATCAACGGCACGGTGAATGATCTGGCGATGTGCGGCGGCCGGCCGCTATATCTCAGCGCGGGGTTTATTCTCGAAGAAGGCCTGCCGATGGAAACCCTCGGGCGTGTTGTGCAATCCATGCAACAAGCTGCTCAAGCTGCCGGCGTTCAGCTCGTCACCGGCGATACAAAAGTGGTTGACAAGGGCAAAGGCGACGGCATTTTCATTAATACCGCCGGTGTCGGAATCATCGAACACAATTTTTCCATTGCGCCGGCAAGCGTCAAACTTGGCGATGCGGTTCTGGTGAATGGCGACATCGGACGGCATGGCATCGCGATCATGGCGGTGCGCGAGGGGCTGCAATTTGACAGCACGATTGCCAGCGATTGCGCGCCGCTGGCCGATTTGGTGATGCAATTGATTGGCGCCGGCATCGAAATTCATTGTCTGCGCGACTTGACCCGCGGTGGCTTGGCGAGCGCGCTGAATGAAATTGCCGAAGCCGCGCGTTTGCAAATCGACGTCGATGAAAAATCGATTCCCGTTCACGAAGAAGTGAAAGGGGCCTGCGAGATTCTCGGATTCGATCCGCTTTATGTCGCCAACGAGGGAAAGTTTGTCGCATTTGTCGCGCCGGGAGACGCCGAACGCGCGGTGGCGATCATGCGGTCGCATCCGCTCGGCGGGCAGGCGGAAATAATTGGCCGCGTGCTCGACGGTGCGCCAGGATTGGTGACTATGAAAAGTCTGATTGGGGCACAACGCATTATCGATATGCTCAGCGGCGAGCAACTGCCGCGAATTTGCTGATCCAAACCCCGGCCTCAGGAGAATAAAAAGAAAATGGAAGCAAAAACCATTTTGATTGCCGACGACGAATTTGGCATCCGCGAATCTTTGGAGAAGGTATTGAGCAAGGCCGGTTATAAAACCCTGGTCGCCGGCTCCGGCAGCGAAGCCGTGGCTTTGCTCAACAAAAAAAAGGTCGACCTCGTCTTGACCGATCTCAAAATGCCGGATGGCGGCGGACTCGAGTTGCTGAAAGAGATCAAAAAAAAATCTCCGGACATCGAGGTCATTCTGTTGACGGGATATGGCTCCATCGAGATCGCCGTCGAAGCCATGCGGGAAGGCGCTTACGATTTCATTGCCAAACCGCCCAAAAAAGCCATCATTCTGAACGCGATTGAAAAAGCGATCGAACGGCAGAATTTGGCTTTGGAAAACAAGTATCTTCGCGATCAGCTCAGTCATGGCCTGCCGCTCGACGAGCTGGTGGGAAAAAGTCCGGCCTTTATGAAAGTCATGGGAATGGTTGAGCGGGTGGCGCCCTTGAGTTCAACGATTCTGATTACGGGCGAAAGCGGCACCGGCAAGGAGCTGGTTGCCCGCGCCATTCATCGCCAAAGCCCGCGCGCGGTTCATAAATTCATTCCGGTAAATTGCGCGGCTATTCCCGAAAATCTGGTGGAAAGTGAATTATTCGGCTACCTGAAAGGCGCGTTCACCGGCGCGATTCGCGACAAAACCGGCTTGTTCAAAGTGGCGGAAGGCGGAACGATTTTTCTGGACGAGGTGGTCAGCATTCCCTTGAACCTTCAGGTCAAGCTGCTGCGCGCCATCGAGCAAAAAGAGATCATGCCGGTCGGCGGCACCAAATCCGAATTCATCGATGTGCGGATTGTCGCGGCGACGAATAAACATTTGGCCGAGGAAGTCGAAAAGGGAAATTTTCGCCGGGATTTATATTACCGGCTGAACGTCGTTGAAATCATCATTCCGCCGCTGCGCGAGCGGCCGGAAGACATTCCCGAGCTGGTCAATCATTTTCTGCACGTTTATAATGTGCAATTGAACAAAAAAATTCACGGCATCGATCCGGCGGTTCTGAATCGTTTTACGAATTATGACTGGAAAGGCAACGTGCGGGAGCTGGAAAATTCGATGGAACGCGCCATGATCATGTGTGACGGCGACGTGCTGCGACCGGAGCATTTTCCGCAGATCAATCTGCCGCGGACGCGGCCGGATGAACTGGAATACGGTTTGAAAGAGTCCATCAAAAAGTTTGAGCGCGAGACGATTCTCAAGGCGTTGGAAAGCGCCGGCCACGACAAAAGCCGGGCCGCCTCCCTGCTCGGCATGAGCTTGTCGTCGCTGTATCGTAAAATCAGCGAACTCGGTATTGCTGGCTAGAAAATTTCACATAACAGTTCAGGTAACCGTCCGGACGCTTCGTGATTTGAGCATGCTTGTTGTAGTAAATAAAACCATCATCCTCGCACAAAAGCGTCCGGACGGTGAACTGTTACAATGTCACTTTGCCATTTTCTTAAAAACAAGAAGTTCGCTGATTCATTTTACCGTCTCTAAGAAAACCAAACGCAAAACCGAATGTATCTTTTAATCAAAACTGCGGCTTATTTTCTTCTTTTACAGCCGCTTGTGCAAGTATCAGCGGCTCTTTTGTTGGCGGGTATGCTTTTTGATAAAGAGGAGAATTGAGAATTTTTCACGAGCGGATTTAATTCGAGCGAAGAGGTGTATTATGTTACGCATCAAACGAATTTTGTGGCCGACCGATTTTTCACGCTGCGCCAAACAGGCGCTCGGCCACGCCGTGCATTTGGCGAGACAGCATGGCGCCGAGTTGCACGTCATGCACGCCAGGGTGCTCATGAAGGACGATTCTTATCATCTGCCGAATCACGAGGAAATCGACCGGCAGTTGAAAGATCTCGCCAGCAGCCATCTGTCTTCGACCATTCGCGCGCTGCAAACCGATGATCTGGTGATCAAACAGGCGAACGTGCGGGGCATCTCGACGGCGCCGGCGATCCTGGAGTATGCCAAAGAAAACGACATCGATCTCATTGTGATCGGAACGCATGGCCGGCGCGGATTGGGACATCTGTTTCTCGGCAGCGTCGCCGAAGAAGTGGTGCGCCTGTCTGCCGCGCCGGTGTTGACGATACGCGAGCGCGAGGAGCCGAAACCAGTGACGATGATGAAGCAGATTCTCGTACCGCTTGACTTCTCCAACTTTTCACAGCAGGCGCTGAAGCATGCCAAGGAAATGGCCGCGTTCTACAACGCGCGGCTGCAGCTTCTCCACGTTATCGAGGAATTTATTCCGCCGACCTTTTACATGGCGGCCGCCGCCTCGCTCACCCGCTTTACTCCCGAGCTGAAGCTAATAATCAAAGAAACGATGGAGACACTCTTTGAAGACACGGCAGGGCTGGCGGTTGCGGCAGAGTACCACGTCATCGAAGGCTACGCCGCGCACGATATTGTCGATTTCGCGCAAGAAAACAACAGCGACCTCATCGTGATTGCGACGCATGGTCGAACCGGCATCGAGCATATGTTGATGGGCAGCGTCACCGAGAAAGTGGTTCGCCGCGCGCCGTGTCCGGTGTTTACGGTGAGGGCGTTTGGTAAAACTTTGGTGCAATAAGGAGGCTATATGAACAAGTCCAAAGTGTTTTGGCTGATCGCCACGATCGGCGCGATTATTCTTTCGGCGGGTTGCCTTGAACAGAATGCGCCGATTTCCGGCGCGCTGGAAAAACAAATTGCCCTCGGCAAAAAAGTTTTCGCGCAAAAAGAATGCGGCAAGTGCCATGGCGGCGCCGGCCTGCCCAGCCAGGGCGCCGCGCAACAACCGGAAATGAAAGCCCCGGACCTCACCTCGGTCTTTCTGGCGATTGATACGGTCTTTATTAAAGCACATCTTCGCTTTATCGAGCTGAGCCAGATGCCGTCAATCGACTTGACGCAGCAAGAGATCGATGCGCTGGCCAAATATGTCGCGTCGCTGCACGCGAAAGCCAAAACGGATCCCAATCTTCAAAATCCGGATGGTGCCTGTCCGGTGTGCGGCGCGCCGTTGAAAATGGCCGGCGCCTTGCAGGCTGAGTATCAAGGCAAAAGTTTTTACTTTGAATGCGACGATTGCAAACGCCTGTTTGAGCGCGACGCCGGATGGTATGCGAAAAAATAATCCGGCGGCGAGGTGAAATATTGATGGCGTTTGTCAACGCCTATTGGAAATTTTAAATTGAATCCCGCCTTTGCGGGATAAAATTTAGAATGCTTTTTAGTTGAGGAACAAGCCCATGATTATCGGCATTCCCAAAGAAAGCTGGCGCGATGAGCAGCGCGTCGCTTTGATTCCGGCGGGCGTCTTTGCGCTGGTAAAAGCCGGACACAAAGTTATCGTCCAGTCCGATGCCGGCCTCGGCTGCGATTTTACCAATGAAGTCTACGACGAAGCCGGCGCGACGCTGGCGTTTCACCCGAACGAGGTTTTTGAGCGCGCCGACCTCATCGTCAAAGTCATGCCGCCCTCTTTTCAGGAAACGGAATGTATCAGGGATGGCAAGACGCTTTTCAGTTTTTTTAATTTCGACGTGGTGAACGCCAAATTGATGGCGCGGCTGATCGAAAATAAATGCACCGCTGCCGGCTATAATTTGATCGAAGATGACGCCGGCGATCTGCCGGTGTTGATGACGATGAGCGAGATCGCCGGCATGTTGCTGCCGCAGATTGCCGGGCGTTTTCTGGCGACCCAAACCGGCGGCCGCGGCATCACGTTGGGCGGCGTCGCCGGCATTCCGGCGGCCAACGTCGTCATCATCGGCGCCGGCGTCGTCGGCAGCACGGCGGCTGAAGCGTTTGCCGGCGCCGGCGCCAATGTCACGGTGATGGACAGCGATCTCAACCGCTTGCGCCAGATTGAAAAGTGGCTGCCGAGAAGAATCAACACCGCGATGACCACGCCGTATCACATCGATCGCTATGTTGAGACCGCGGATGTTCTGGTCGGCGCGGTGATGATTCGCGGCCAGCAGTCGCCGCACGTGGTCACCGAGGCGCAAGTTCGGCGCATGCGCAAAGGCAGCGTGATTCTGGACGTCTCGATCGATCAAGGCGGATGCGTGGAAAGCAGCCGGCCGACCACGCACTCCGATCCGGTTTTCACGCATCACGGCGTGATTCATTACGCCGTGCCCAACATCCCGGCGATGGTGGCCCGCACCGCCTCACACGCGTTGAACAATGTGATTTTGCCTTTGGTGCAAATGGTCGTTGAAAACGGAAGCGCCGCGTTCAAAACCGAAGCCTCGCTGCGGCGCGGCCTTTATCTTTTTCAAGGTCAATGCACGCAGCCGGAAGTTGGCCGGCTGTTGGGCTGGCCGGTGGTTCAGATTGAGGAGTTGCTCGGATGAAATCCATGTCGTGGCTGGAAAGTTACAGGCAAAAAAGAGGCTCGGCCGACGAAGCCATGCGGCATATTCGTGACGGCAATACGGTTTATATTCATCCCGGCTGCGCCGAGCCGGAGCAGTTGGTGCGCGCGATGGTTCGGCGCGGCCCGCACTTGCATGACGTCAAAGTCATTCATTTGTTGACGGCGGGATATGCCGATTACGTCAATTCTGAAATGGCCGGCCATTTTCGCCACGTTGCGTTTTTTGCCGGCGCCAATGTGCGCCGCGCGCTCAACGAAGGCCGCGCCGATTTCATTCCGATTTTCCTCAGTGAGATCGAAGCGCTGTTTGCCAACGGCAGCGTTCCGGTCGATGTCGCGTTGATTCACGTTTCGCCGCCGGACGAACACGGCTTTTGCAGCTACGGCGTCGGCGTGGATGCGACGAAAACCGCCGCCGAGCACGCCGGCCTCGTTATCGCGCAAGTCAACCCCAAAATGCCGCGCAGCCTCGGCGACTCGTTCATTCATCTCAACAAGATCGATCATCTCGTCGAAGTGGAAGACGACATTCTCGAACATCCGCAGGGCCAGATTTCCGACGTCGCCAAAAAGATCGGCAGCAACATCGCGGGTTTGATCGAGGACGGCTCGACCTTGCAGCTCGGCATCGGCGAAATTCCGGATGCGGTGTTGTATTATTTGGAAAGCAAGAAAGATCTCGGCATTCACACCGAAATGGTGAGCGACGGCGTGGTGGAACTGATCGAAAAAGGCGTGATCAACAACGAGAAAAAAACGCTGCATCCCGGCAAAGTCATCGTCGGCTTCGTGCTCGGCACGCGCCGGCTGTATGATTTCATCGACAACAACCCGATCTTTGAATTTCATCCGAGCAGCTACACGAACGATCCGTTCATCATCAGCCGCAACGACAAGCAGGTCGCGATCAATTCGGCGCTGGAAGTGGATTTGACCGGCCAGGTCTGCGCGGATTCCATCGGCTACAATTTTTACAGCGGCATCGGCGGCCAGGTGGATTTCATTCGCGGCGCGGCGCGCAGCAAAGGCGGCAAGCCGATCATCGCACTGCCCTCCACCGCCAAAAACGATTCGCTCAGCCGCATCGTGCCGCATTTAAAAGAAGGCGCCGGCGTGGTGACCTCGCGCGGCGACGTGCATTACGTCGTGACGGAATACGGCGTCGCGTATCTACACGGCAAAACCATTCAGGAACGCTGCCGCGCGCTGATCAAGATCGCGCATCCGAAATTTCGCGACGAGCTGATCAAATTCGCGCGCGAAAGAAAATGGTTGTGATCGTCACGACAAAACCATATTTGGCAAAACCATGGAATGAAAGAAGGGTAATCCCATGAAAAATCATCTGAAAATTTTAGGGATGCTTTACCTCGCTTTCGGCCTGCTGGGCGGCGTCATTGCCATCCTGTTCTTAAATGTCAAAACCGGGCATTTGCCAATCAAAGGCTGGTTGAGCATGATCGCCAACACCTCCGGATATGTCTCGGTGATCGCCTTGATCTTCGCGTTGGAATCCCTGCCGGCGATCATCACCGGCCTCGCGCTTCTCCAGCGACGATTATGGGCGAGAATGTCGGCCATGGCGCTCGGCTTCGTGAATTTGTTCATCATTCCGCTCGGCACGGCGCTGGGGATTTATACGCTGTGGGTTTTAATCAATGACACGACATTCAGCGAGTCGAGCTCCGAAGAAGTCAACGAGAAAATGCTGCCGCGCGTTTTTCCGCCGTATCGATAATTTGTTGAAACTAAAATCACTCCTGCTGTCGTCCTTCGCTTAAATCTTTTCGCGCGGATCAAAAACTTGCTTGGAAGAATGAATTTAGCCAAGTGAACTCGGCGTGCAAAACTTTAGTTTTGCAATGCTAAAGCATTGCACTCCGGTTCAGATCGCTAAACTTTTACGCTTGGAAAAGAATTTCCACGAGAGTTTTTGATCCGCAGGTAATTCTCTCGACAATGTTAAGTTAAAAATTACCGTCATTGCGAGGCGTTTTTTGCCGAAGCAATCCTACGGACGCAGTCTCTGGGCTTTCAAAGGATTGCTTCGCTGAGAAGCGCTCGCAATGACATTAGAAATCTAACTTAAC
>Ga0073934_10007800_pt1 | contig 14633 bp, 8 predicted proteins | sample LarsenN4metaG_FD_76834 | JGI IMG/M metagenome (GOLD analysis project Ga0073934, IMG submission 76834) | Hot spring sediment bacterial and archeal communities from British Columbia, Canada, to study Microbial Dark Matter (Phase II) - Larsen... ...
GGATTTTGCCAATGCCGGTAATACGTGGGTCCGCTTCTAATTTAAGAGTATCTTTCCCCAGATCTCTCGGGCGGGTGTTTTGTTTGATAAGCGCTTGAACGTACTCTTTGTGGGGATTGGTAGCTGCATTGACACGCATGGATCGGAATTTGATCATCCGAAATGGTTTGCCATCTTTCCCGATGCGCTTCTGGTAGTAGAAAACAGGTCCTGGAGAATGTAGCTTGATCCCAATAGCGAAAATTAGAAACAGGGGAGATGTAAGTATAAGTAAAATGGCTGCAACGAAGTAATCGAGGAGTGGTTTCATTATTGTAAAATAATTGGATTGTTTCCACTCAGTACTGAGTACACTTTTTACATGAATATCTGTTTGCATATCCTCATCCCTCCATCAACTATTGACTAGTTAATTTCTTAGGATCTTGAACGTTCAACATAATTGGACTTTGATTTAAGAATGGTGTCTTCCGGCACATTCCGCCCAATGATGCATCCCGAGCTAATGACAGATCTTGCACCGATTTTGAGTTTTGGTTCAATAAAAATGCCGGTTCCACAACGCACCTGATCTCCAAAGATCACCCGGCTGGATGTGATTACGCCTGGGCCAAAACTGCAGTGGTTTCCCATCTCGTTATGATGCTCGATGCTGCAATAGGCGCTGATAAAGTTGTTATCGCCCAAACTCGCGCAAGCGCCCAGGTGTGTAAACGCCATAATGACATTCCCTTCGCCCATCTTCACATTGATGCCCTTCACAACCGAAGGATGGATGATGTTGGCAAAGGGGATTCCCCTTGCTTTGAGCTTCTCGAAAATCTCCGCTCTCAATTTTATGATCGTGCTGATAGAAATAACGGCGGCGTCGAACTCACCTTGTTCGTACAGATCAACAATCCGATCAACGTCGATACCGCCAGTGACAGGCACCCCATTTAGCTTTTTCCCGCGGAGATCGGGATTATCATCGAGGATCGCGACAGCCTGCTGCCCCGGCGTTTTTGCCAAAACATCTAGCACCTGCACGGCCCCATCCCCACCGCCAATGATGACAATTCGCTGGATGTTCCCCTCAGGATAACGATCACGGACCAGATCCATTTGAGGGCGGTCTGAATGGAGCTTTGTATTTTTGTTTTCGGCAAATTTCATCACCTCTTCTTCGGTGATCTTTTTGCCATTGTGGCCGAGTTCAGCAGGGTCGATGCCGAGACGCTTCGCCATCAACTGGGCCTTCAGGGTCAGCGCCGATCCACTGGTGACGGGAATCAGGGGTGCAGCTTCTTGGGGCTGTGCTTCCTTTTCCAGCAGACGAATGACTTCCTCTGGCGTAACCTGGATATCTGTAACGGCCGCAATCGTTGCACCTACCTCGACTGCATCTCCCACAGCACTCAGCGGATAAAAGTAGCCACCAGAGGGTGATTCGACCTCAACTACACACTTTGTTGTTTCGACTGTACATAGAATCTCACCTTTGTTGACCTCCTTACTGGTTGGTTGCAACCACTCGATAATCGTGCCGGCATCATCATTTGTACTGATTTTGGGCATTTTAACTGGCAGGATTTTTACCATCCCATCACCTCAACTATGGCTGATAATATTTTCTCTTCTGAAACAAGTACTTTTTCTTCAAGGGGTTTGGAAGCTGGGATGACAGAATTTTCTGCCCCAATCCGAAGGATTGGACCAGCCAGCTTTCCGGCATGCGCTTCATAAAGGGCTGTCGTTATCTCTGAACTCCACCCAAACATCGGCGAAGATTCTTCGATTACCAGGATTTTTTCGGCCCCTTTGGTCATATTTTGGATCAAATTAATAGGCAGTGGGCTCAGGCACACCGGTAAGCAGGCTTTTATCCAAATTTCTTCTTCTGCGAGCTTACTAAGGATTGACCCCACCAACCGGCTGATCCCGCCATAGGTAACAATGGCGATATCCGCTTTGCGATCGTCCGGGAAATTCGAGAGCTCGACAACGGGATAGGTATACTGATCGAAATGGACTCTGCGAGTGATGGCTCCCATTTGTGTTTCGAGCTTCAATAATTCCGGGTAGAGCAATTTATTTTCAAGAAAAAGGGTTGGATAGCCTCTGGAGATCGCCTGCACCAGTATCTCGCCTGGATGGACGAAATGAGAAGGGGCAAGCACGTGGAACATGGGCAAGCCAAGGAACATTTTCTCGAGGGATTGGCTATGAGTTGGGCCATATCCACGTCCTCCGCCAACTGGCGTGCGAAGCACCATCGAAAGCTTTACCTGATCGTTATACATCCCGATATACTTTGCCGCATGGTTGACGATCTGATCCGCGGCCAGTGTGATAAAGTCGCCAAACATAAACTCAGCGATAGGGTGCATTCCGCGCAACGCCATCCCGACAGCAACCCCTGTAATCGATGCTTCGCTAATGGGTGTGGTAAACACTCGATCTGGAAACCTTGTTGAAAGACCTTTTGTTACTTTGAATGCCCCCCCATAGGGATCGAGAATATCTTCGCCTAGAAGGATCACATTCGGGTCCGTTTCCATCGCCTGGAAAAGCCCAGCGCGCAAACCTTCTAGAAAGGTTAATCCGGCTATAGTTCTACCCTCCGCAATTGTTCCAGCCCTGGATGGCCAGCCATCATTGCTTTTTCGACTGCCTGCTGAATACGAGCATCGATTGTCTGCTCGATCTGCATCCGAAGATCCGAAGGCAGACCCGCTGCGATACTCAACAATGGATCTTTCTGCTTGAGGAGCTCGATTTCTTCTTTCGAGCGGGTATCATCCCCCTTGCTGTGCGGCCCCAACCGGGACGTCTTTACATGAAGGAAAAACGGCCTGGAACGCTCGCGAATTTCATTCACAATATCGCAAGCGGTCAAATAGACCTTGATAACATCGTCAGCTTCGATCGACGCGCTGTCAATCGAAAAGGTCATTGCCCGAGTTTCCAGATCACCGGCATGCTCCATGTGTTTGGGCGTGCTTTGCGCGATGCCATTATCGATCAGCAGGAACAATACTGGCAACGACCACAGGGAGGCAATGTTAAAACTTTCGTAAACTACTCCTTCGCCCATGGTGCCATCACCTAAAAACACCACGGCTACCGAGCCGGTTGACTTGATTTTTTCTGCGAGTGCAGCTCCAACCGCGTTGGGAACGATACCTCCCTGTATGCCGTTGGTGTACATATTTCCTTTGTGGATGTGTTGGCTGCCGCCAATGCCCAGGCAAACACCGGTCTCTTTGCCCATGATTTCAGCGATCAATCCTTCCACATCATCGCAATATGCAAGAAACTGACCATGCGCCCGGTGATTAGAAAAAAGAATATCTTTTGACCGGTCAAGTGAATTGACCACCCCAACGTCACAGGCCTCCTGACCCATGGAAGTATGGACGGTGCCTGTGATATAACCTTGTGCAAACAGATCCAGAAGCGTTTGTTCTACCTTGCGGATTGTATACATTTGGCGGTAAAACGCTTCGATGATTTCCCTTACCTCGTTTCGTTGATCGGTTAAGGGAGATTTTGCGAGGCTGAGCATCTGGTTGTTCCTTTCATTTCACTTAGGATCTGTTCTTTCGTCTGAACCGCGCTCCGCCATTCCGACACAGTGACTGTACCGAATGAGAAAGGAGAATAGTCAGATGTAAGGACGACTACAGGCCGAGGATCTTTGCCGAGAGCGATGCGAGTTGGTCTGTATGGACGGAACTTGTCCGTGGTTTGTGCTGCAATACACAGTTACGACATCTGCAGCTGTATCGAATAAAACAATGCTCACATATAAAGGCTAGTGAAGTCTGAGCATCTTAGCTGAGAGCCACACAATTGACATTTAGTTTTGAGAAAAAAACAGGTTTTTGGAAGAAGCCTGCAATGTATGGAGGACCATATCAATATGAAGAATGAAAAATACCGACAACATTGCACACTATCTTTTCTTTCAACCTGAATATGAACAAGAAATTAACGAAACAATAACAGACATTTGTTTTTGATAATCGATTAATAGCAGCTTGTTAACAACGTCGACCCATTTGTCAACAACATATCAATTTTTTATATTCCTATCTATGGAGAGAGGAAGGATCTTGTCGATGATATCCCAGCTGAGTATTTAACCTGTTCTATTGGTAGTTGTACTCGTACCTGCTGGCCGTGTAACAGCTTCAATAGTACTTCCACCCGGTCCTGTCCGGGCAAATGAGCATTGAAGATTGCTTCATAGCCTGCAAAAGGACCGCCCTGGATAGCAACCGAATCACCCAGTTGAAACCTCTCCGATAATTTGCCCATCGTTACATTGATGGTTTGAAGGTGATGTCGAAGGGTATCGATCAAATGATCAGGCACAGGTACAGGTTCGCCCCCAAAGCTCACAATCCCAATCGCACCGGGGATCCAGTTAGTGATCGACCTGCCAACACATTCCAGGTCAAGGCGTCCAAAAACATATCCAGGAAAGTAAGGTTGAATTCTGAGAGAGCGTGGATTGACCGGTCGCACATGCAGACAAGGAAAGAAGCTATCCAGCTGGCGGATGTGAAGCTGTTCGCAAACCAGGCTCTCTTTTCGAAACTTACTTTGGAAAGCATACCACTTTAACATTCGACACCTGACCTAGATAGAATTGTTTGGATGTTTCTTGCCAAAATTCGGACTTTGCAAATCTGTTAAGTACACAATCAAGACGTTAAACTTCCGTTAAAGTTACATAGATGCTTTTGGCGTTCAACGCCAGACCTGGAAAGAATTGTTTAGATATCTCTTACTCAAAAATCGATCTTTCTATTAGAAATCCAGACTTTTCATATCTGAAAAGTACACATCCAAGACGCCAAACATACTTAAAAGTTACATAGACATCTCGAGCATTCTCGAAAACGACAATCCGAAGAGGAAACATAAGTTCTTTTCGAGTCTTACTCTGGAATGCGCACCATGGTCTCTTGTAATCACACCCCTAAAAACATGTTTGGAGATCCTGTATTCAATATTCCGCGATTTTCCTCTAGAGAAAAGCAAAAAGCCCTTTCCATGAATTGACATAGAAGGGGCTTTTCAATTGAAAATGTGAGGATGATTCCTATCTGGAACTGCCGTGGTGAACGAAACTGTCTGTCACCTTTAACGAATTTTTAACCATGATTCCAGGCTTCAGGTGATAAATCTAAGCATCTTACAGGAGGTATGATCATAGCTATATGATTAATTGCTCTCGCCAGTCTGTTGACAATCCTCAAAGTAAGTACGCTGTATCTGCCTGCTGCTTTGTTCCGTCTGTTTGTCGCCCCAACCTGAAGGGCAAAAGTAATCCTATTACAAAGATATTTCTCGATCGGATCACTGGCTGCATCCTTTTTGCTCGGTATAAGGTCGAGGTTTGTGCGCAGCGATTTTGTATACAGTGTCACTCCCCTACTTGAATTGTCCCAATGACCCTCTGCCTGGCTCCTTCGATGTGCTGAAGCATGGCAGTTTTGGCAGCCGCTGCATCACGTGCGCGGAAGAACGCGGCAAGCTGACGATGCTCGTCCAGTGAGGGAGCTGCGTTGCGTTCACGCTTCCAGGCGGCGAAGTTAAAGCGCCGCGCAATTTGATGAAGGCGACGCAGATAGTCGCTCAAGTAGCGATTGCCTGTAGCCTCGGCTAAAACGTTATGGAACTCGTAATCGAGTGCGCTCAGCCGCTCGAAATCCCCGGCGGACGCGGCGGACTCTGCCTGAGTGACTAATTCATCGAGCTGAGTGAGTTCGGCTTCCGTCAGGCGTTTACAGGCTAGCGAGGCAGCCGGGCCGATAACCAAGCTCATCGCGTCCATGACTTCGACAAAGTCGAACAGGTTTAGCGGAGTGATAACGGCTCCATGCTGAGGGATCGTCTGGAGCAACCCCTGCTCGGAGAGGCGCTGGAAGGCCTCCCGCAACGGAGTACGTCCCCAGCCGAATCGCTTCATCAGCGTGGATTCACTGACCGCGAGGCCGGGCTCCAGTTCAAGAGTCAGGATCAGGCGGCGCAGTTCACTTTCCACCTGATCGCTTGCACGGGGTTTTGGTGAATGAGGTGTTTTAGGCATAATTCTTGTTTTGATGGGATCACTCCTTCCATTTTACATCAATATACAATAAATATACAGTTTGGATATTTTATTGACAACCTGTTGGGCCAGGAGTATATTGTATTTGTGCAAAGCGGAACAATTTTCGATATCAAGAAATATTCCATCAACGATGGTCCTGGCATTCGGACAACAGTGTTTTTCAGCGGCTGTCCCCTTTCGTGTTTGTGGTGTCATAACCCGGAGAGTCAGTCACTCACGCCCGAGTTGCTCTATCGTGCCGGGCGTTGCCTACTGTGTGGTGCATGTGTGGAGGTTTGCTCACAGGGAGCGATTCAAAAGGAGTCAAATGTCTCCAGACATTTGAAAAACGAAAGTCAGGAGACTTTCGAGTCCCTGATTACAGATCAAGACAAATGCACTCGCTGTCAGACCTGCGCTACCGTTTGTTATTCAGGAGCAAGAGAGTTTTCCGGGCGCAAGATGACTGTCCAGGAAGTGATGTGCGAGGTTGAACGAGAAATCCCGTTCTATGATGAATCGCGGGGAGGCGTGACGTTCTCGGGCGGTGAGCCATTGATGCAACTCACATTTCTATCGGCGCTATTGAAGGCTTGTCGAAAACAAGAAATCCATACGGTAGTTGATACCAGCGGTTTTGCCAATTGGAACGTTTTTGAAAAAATTCGCGAGGATGTGGATTTATTTCTCTACGACCTGAAGCACATGGATAGTACCCGTCATCGGGAAGTGACAGGCGTACCAAACGAAGTAATACTAGAGAATCTCCGTCGGCTAAGTGCGACCGGTGCAAAGTGCATCGTACGGATCCCGGTGATACCGGGCATCAATGACGATGAGAAAAATTTGATGGAAAGTGGAAAGTTACTGGCCAGTCTGCTTCATATCGAAGGTGTGGAACTGATCGGTTATCACGATATTGCCCGGGCGAAATATGAGGCGCTGGGGCGGGAGTATCCGTTGAACGGAACAAAGTCACCTGCGGAGGCAGAAATGCATCACGCGGCAGAACTGCTGAGGAGTTATGGATTAACTGTAGTCATTCGATAGTGGAACCGCGAAGACACGAAGAGCGCGAAGAAAGACTTAAGAACTCACCTTACGCAGTTTATGCTCCCGCAGGGTCTGTGACCCTGCGGAATAACCTGCATAAAACGGCGGTCGCAGACCACCTTCGAGCAGGGATGCGTAAGGTCACTTAAGAATTTTAGCGGTTCGTTCCATCCTTCACAATTCATCCTTTTGGAGGTTATTATGCCAATCACCGAACGTGTCAAAATGTTACGCCAGCAATCGCTGGATGCAAAAGAGACTCTCTCCAGCGAGAGAGCAGAGTTACTGACGGCGTTCTACAAGCAGGAAACCGGATTGATGTCCGAGCCGCTGCGCCGCGCCAAAGCCTTTGCCTATATCCTGGAGCACAAGCACATCGAGATTTATCCAGGCGAGCTGATCGTCGGTGAGAAGGGGAACGCACCGAAGACCGCGCCGACTTTTCCCGAGTTGTGCTGTCACAGCCTGCAGGATCTTGACATCCTGAACACCCGCGAAAAAACCTCTTTCCGCGTCGACCCCGCCACCCGCGCGGCCTACGAACAGACGGTCATCCCCTACTGGCACGGCAAATCGATGCGCGAGCTGATCCTCAACGAAATGACGGATGAGTGGAAAGCTGCCTATGAAGCCGGGATCTTTACCGAATTCATGGAACAGCGCGCCCCCGGTCACACCGTTCTGGATGACAAGATCTATCACAAGGGGATGCTCGACTTCCAGTCTGAGATCAACTGTCGTCTTGCTACACTAGATTTCCTGCATGACCCCGAAGCCTATGATAAACGAGAGGAATTGCGCGCTATGCACATCGCGGCTGGGGCGATCATCCGCTTCGCAGAACGATACGCCGATCTGGCGGCGAAACAGGCTGAGACGGAAGCCGATCCCCAGCGACGCTTGGAGCTGGAGAAAATTTCGAAGGTGTGCAGAAATGTCCCTGCCCATGCTCCCATCGACTTCCATGAAACGCTGCAATATTACTGGTTCGTTCATCTGGGGGTGACCACCGAGCTCAACACCTGGGATGCCTTCTGCCCTGGAAAGCTCGACCAACACCTGCTGCCATTCTACGATCCCGCGAAACGGGATGAGGCGGAAGAGCTACTGCACTGCTTCTGGATCAAGTTCAACAATCAGCCCGCGCCGCCCAAAGTCGGCGTGACCGCGGCCGAGAGTGGCACATACACCGATTTCGCCCAGATCAATATCGGCGGCTTACGCCCGGATGGATCGGATGGCGTCAATGAAGTCACATACCTGCTATTGGATGTGATCGAGGATATGCGATTACTCCAACCATCGTCGTCGGTACAGGTCAGCAAGAAGAATCCCGATCGTTTTGTGCGCCGAGCCGCTAAGATCATCCGCACCGGGTTCGGTCAACCATCCATTTTTAACTCTGACCTGATCGTGCAGGAACTGGTGCGAATGGGCAAGAGTGTGATCGACGCGCGCTGCGGCGGCTCCTCGGGTTGTGTGGAGGTGGGCGCGTTTGGCAAGGAAGCCTACATCTTGACCGGTTACTTCAACCTTCCAAAAGTATTGGAGCTAACGCTGAATAATGGCATCGACCCGCGAACTGGAAAGATGCTGGGAATTGAAACCGGCGACCCACGCACGTTCACCTCGTTTGACGAACTGTTTACTGCCTTTGAGCGCCAGATGCTCCACTTCATCGATATCAAGGGACATGGAAATAATATTATCGAGCGCCTGTACGCCAGATACATGCCCGCTCCGTTTCTCTCGCTCTTGACCGATGACTGCATCGCGCGCGGCAAGGATTATCACGCGGGCGGCGCACGCTACAACACAACCTACATCCAGGGCGTTGGCGTCGGGACGATCACCGATGAATTTTCGGCGATCAAAAAGCATGTGTTCGAGGACAAAACCCTGAGCATGTCCGCGCTGTTGGATATACTGGCCGTTAATTTTGATGGCTTCGAGCGCGAGCGACAGATGCTGCTCAACCGCACTCCGCGCTACGGCAATGATGACGACCGCGCCGATGAGCTGATGGTGCGTGTGTTCAATGTTTATTTCAACGCGGTCGATGGACGCAAGAATCTGCGCGGCGGTGAGTATCATATCAACCTGCTGCCGACCACGTGTCACGTTTACTTCGGCTCGGTCACGGGACCAACACCGGATGGACGCAAAGCATGGACGCCGCTCTCAGAAGGAGTCTCCCCTGTCCAGGGCGCGGACCGCTGTGGACCTACCGCCGCGGTGCGCTCAGTAGCAAAGATGGATCATGCGCGCACGGGAGGTACGCTGCTGAATCAAAAATTCACGCCGCAAGTGCTCGCCAATGACGAAGGGCTGGATAAACTTGTTCAATTAGTGCGGACGTACTTCAAGCTCGATGGGCATCACATCCAGTTCAATGTAGTCGATGCCGCTACCCTGCGCGCCGCTCAACAAAACCCGGAACAGTATCGCAGTCTCATTGTCCGCGTGGCCGGATACAGCGATTATTTCTGCGACCTGAGCAGGACCCTGCAAGAGGAGATCATTGCCCGCACGGAGCATGAGGGGTTCTAGTTCATCATGTTTCACCGGCAGTTGAACTGCCGATGAGCTGGTGCTAATTAATTCAATCTTGTTCTGCCAGCAGTTGTACTGCTGGCAGAACTGTTTTAATTCAATCTCTCTGACCCGCCTCGTATCACCTGGCCCACTTTATTGATTTCCTGAATGCTGTTCATGAATTCCCTGTACAGCACAGGGTTATGCTGGGCATAGGCCTGCAGGCTGAGATCGATGGAAGAAAATAATTGGCGTGTCACATCTTTCACTTTCTCATACACAATGGGGTGATAAAGAGTGCGCTCGATGATTTCAAACGTCTCAGCCTTTTCTTCCTTCATTAATAATGTCACAACGCCTGCCAGGGACCTCATGATCAGAGGCACCGACTGCACAGCGAGGGCCATATCCAGCGCTTCTTGCAAATACTTGCGAGCTTCGCCATATTCTTCCAACATGAAAAGGAAAAAACCAAGATCCATGAGTGCGTAGGTAACCCCCATTTGATAACCCAGTTCCTGCCAGCTTGCAATTTCTCGTTGATAGATTTGCCGCGCCTCCTGGTATTCCCCCCGTCCCACCGCTACGAGAGCAAGATAACTTAATGTTGTCGCAATTCCCTGATAATCCCCGATTTTGCTGCAAGTGGTTAAACACTCCTGGAGAACGAGTTCTGCTTCTTCATACTTCCTCTGGATCAGTGCAAGGAACCCAAGGTCCATCAGGCACCAGGCGGTGCCCCATTGATCGCCGGTTTCTTTCGAGATCAGAACGCCTCTTTCAAGTCTCTGCCTGGCTTCAGAATACTCTTCCAGATACAGCGCGATGAAACCCAGGCTATCAAGGCAGCGAACAACCCCCCACTGATCATCGGTCTCTTTGTAGATTTCCAGACTCGCCTCGAACAAGCGTTTAGCCTCCGCATGATCCTCCAGGTCTAAGGAAAGCCGGGCCAGACCGCGCAATGGCATCGCCATTTCATGACGAATTCCTAGATCATGGAAAGTAAACAAGCTTTCTTGCAGTAACTCCCGGGCGGTATCATAGCGGCCAATTCTGTCATAAAAATAACCTTGACGGGCCAGCAGGCGGGCCAGGATCATGGCTTTTTGTTCAGAAGGTTCCTCTCCGTTAGCGACCAGTGAGCGTAATTTATTGACTGCCCGACCGAAGACATCCACGCCCTCATGAAGCCAGGAGCGCATGCTGTAGTACAGATACAGGCTTTCCTGAGATCGGTCGATATTTGCATGATTCCCCTGCGATACCATATATCGCCATGCCAGGCGAATATTTTCGATCTCTCTGGAAATCTCTTCGAGCGCCTCGATCTGTCGAATTCCTTTCAGCTGGGACTCACGCGCCTGAAGAAAATCCGCATAATATTCAGCGTGCCGGCCGTGCGTCTCTTGATGGGTTTGAGAATCTTCTTTGAGCTTTTCTCCCACAAATTTTCGTAACGACTCCAGGATTTCATAGCGGCCTGAGAGAGAGCGATGCAAAAATGATTTGTTCATCAGGCTGGACAGCAAGTCCAGGCTGGCCCCTGCCACCTGTTCTGCGGCTTCCCGCTGAAAACTGCCGTGAAACACGGATAATCTTCTAATTACATTTCTTTCCTCGTCAGACAGGAGCTGCCACGAGCGTTCGTAGACAGCCCGCAGACTGCGATGTCGTTCAGGGATATCCCGGGCAGAGACCGAGAGGAAATCCAGATCGCGTTCGATTTCTTCGGCGATCTCCTGGCACGAGAGCATTTGTGTCCAGGCGGCTGCCAATTCGATCCCCAGAGGCAGCCCATCCAGAAAACGACAGATACGAACGATATCCGCGCCATCTGCCGCCGACAAGTCAAAACTGGCATTGGCTCGGCGCGCGCTCTGCAAGAAAAGCTGGACCGCGCTATAACCTTCGATAGACTCCTCTTCATTGTCGGGAAATTGAAGCCCCCGAACTGGATACAACCATTCCAATTGCAGATTCAAACGCTCGCTGGAGGTGATCATCACCTTGACCCCGGGCGCCCTCTTTAATATCTCCACCACCAGGTCTGAGCCCTCGACGAGGTGTTCGAAGTTGTCGAGGATCAGAAGTGCTTTTCGATTTCGCAGATGGTTGAACAACTGCGTCCGAATATCCATCTCCCCTTCCAACGAGAGCCCAAGCGTATCCGCGATGGCCGGGGCGATGAACTCCGGAGAGGTAACGGTGACCAGGGGTGTAAACCAGACACCGTTGGGAAATACCGCGGCATGATCGGCCGCGATCTGAAGAGCGAGGCGGGTCTTCCCGATCCCACCTGGCCCGACCAGACTCAATAGCCGGCAAGCAGGGTCTCGTAGAATTTGAGCAATTTCCGCTAATTCCTTCTCCCTTCCCAGGAATGGAGAGGCAGAAACCACAGGGGTCGCTGCACGAGGCGGCAGATGCAGCAGATGGGTGGCAGTCGGGGGCGGCGGCAGCCGATATTCCTTGATCGCCTGGTAAAGTGTTTCGATCGATTCCGGGGGCGCTTCGCCCAGTTCCTTTTCAAGGGTATGGACATATTCCCGATATTGATTTAACGCCGCGTTGCGCTGACCGGACCAGGCATATAACTGCATCAACATCTGGTGTGCAGGCTCGTCGAACGGGTCAAACGTCAGCCATTGCTGAGCATAAGTAATCGCCTGGCTGAATTCGCCTTGCGCGGAATGACAATGCACCAGTTTCTTTAGCGCACTCAGCATTTCCTGGAGTAAGGCTCCATTTTGAAAGCGCTGCCAGTCATCAAAGGGAGGGCTGCCTTGAAGGGAGAACCCGGCTAAAAAGTTCCCCCGATACAGTTGGACGGCTTCTGTCAGCGGTCGGACGCAATCCATACAGGTGTCCATTCCCGAATGGCTATGCAACTGACATTCAGTTAGTAATTTGTGAAAGTGATGGACATCCACCCACACATTGGAATTGGTAGCCAGGCCGATTTGATCCCGGTCGACGCAGAACCATTCTTCTCCGAAGACCTTCCGTAGCGCATGGATGTTGACCCGCAAGGTGTTGAAGGCCGCATCCTGATTGTATTCCGGCCAAAATAAAGCCGCTAACGTATCTCGACTATGGCTTTCATTTGAAACAGCCAGATAAGACAAAAGAGCAAGCGCCTTTTTGAGAGGCACTTTGATCGCTGCCCCGTTGAGTTCAATGCGCGGCTGCCCCATGAAGAACAAAGCTAGATACGGCATGACGAGGTTCCCATTACATTCCGAGTAAGGTGACAGTCACTTTTAAAGTGACTGTCACCTGCTTCCTGCAATTAATGATCTCATAATGGTCTCGTAACTGCAAAAATGTACACTGATAGGCAAGCGCTTTCATTCGACAGGACAATATGAAAGGAGGAGTTCCGCAAAAACTCGGTACATCGATTGTTACTTTCATATCATCCGTATCTACCCATTCGAACCATCCATTCCGCTCCGAAAAGGAAGGAGAAATCACAATGAAAACAGTAAAGTTTGGTCTGGTTGCCCTGGTGGTATTGACGCTGATGCTTTCCAGTTGCGGAACTCCGGCCGCACCCACGGCGGCTCCAGAGCAGGAACAACCCGCTGCCTCCTCGCCGGAACCCACTCAGCCTCCAGCCGAAGCGACGGAAGCGCCGGCCCAGCCAAAGGCCATTGTTATCGGCCGCGGCGCCAACGATCCCAAGAGTATCGACCCGCAGCGCGCCGTCGATGCCCGGGACAGCGAACAGTCCGGTCATCTCTTCCCTGGGCTGATCATCCCCGATGTCCAAACCAACGAACTGATGGCCGGGATCGCAGAAAAGTGGGAAGTATCCGATGACGGCAAGGTCTTCACTTTCCATCTGGTTCCCGAAGTGCCGTGGGTCCGCTACAACCCCGATACTGACGCTGTGGAGGAAGTGAAAGATGATTCTGGTAACGTGCGATATGTGACAGCCCAGGACTTCGTCTTTGGCTTCACGCGCGCCCTGGATCCCGCGACCGCTTCACCAGCCGCTTACATCCTGGCTCCGTATGTGGTCGGCGGCGCAGAGTTCAACGGCGGGACGGGAGCTGCCGATGCGCTGGGACTCAAAGCCGTTGACGATTATACCTTTGAAGTCACCGCGCCCGAAAAGCTAGGGTATACGCTCGGCATCTATAGCATCATCAATGCCAAGGCGACTCCCGAGTGGGCGATCGCAGACAGTGGTGACGCCTGGACCGAGCCTGAAAATATCCACACCTATGGCCCCTACGCGTTGAAGGCCTGGGAGCACGAAAATAGCATGGTGCTGGTCAAGAATCCTTTCTGGCCGGGGTCCGAAGGCATTCAGCAGCCCAAAATCGACCAGGTCACCGTACGGTTCATCGATGCCGCGACCGCTCTGAGCGAGTTCGAAGCCGGCAACATGGATATGACTGTCATTCCATCCGACCAGGTGACCCGCGTTCAGGCCGATCCCGAGCTTGGGAATCAACTGAATATCGTGCCAGGCATGTGCACCCAGGCCTGGGGCTTCAACACCACGAAAGCACCGTTCGACAACGTGCACATCCGCCGCGCCTTCAACTATGCAGTTGACCGCGTAACCCTTGTGAACGATGTTCTGGCGGGAGGGCAGGTGCCCGCCGTCTTCTTCACACCCCCAAGCGTTGCCGTGGCTCCTGCCGGGCAGGCAGAATTTGCAGACCTCGGGGCCACATTCTACGACCCGGAGAAAGCCAAAGAGGAACTCGCGCTCGGGCTGAAAGACCTGGGGCTCGCCTCTGCCGATCAGCTTCCCGCCATCACGGTTGAGTACGGGACCAGCACCGAGCTGACCGCCGTTGCACAAACACTCCAGGCCATGTGGCAGGAAACTCTGGGAGTGCAGGTCACGCTTTCACAGATCGATGTGAAAGTCTACTGGGGCAAGCAGGAGTCGGATGCAGGCCAGATCTTCCGCGCAGGCTGGTGCCCGGACTACAATGAC
>Ga0073934_10007801_pt1 | contig 14633 bp, 9 predicted proteins | sample LarsenN4metaG_FD_76834 | JGI IMG/M metagenome (GOLD analysis project Ga0073934, IMG submission 76834) | Hot spring sediment bacterial and archeal communities from British Columbia, Canada, to study Microbial Dark Matter (Phase II) - Larsen... ...
AAGGCGCGCCGGTCGCTGTCTGTCGACTAGCCGCGACGCGCGGCTCAACTCCCCAGAAAGCGGGAGCGGCGATGCTGGTGTTCCCCGATGGCGCGCAGGCCGGCACGCTCGGCGGCGGTTGCGTGGAGGCCGAAGTCAAACGCCGCGCGCTGGCCGCGCTCTTGGCCGGGCGCGCCGAGATCGCCGATTTTCAACTCAATAGCGATTATGGCTGGGACGACGGACTGATCTGCGGCGGACGGATGGATGTCTGCATCGACCCGGTGCATTCGATCGCCGAGGCTGGGTACTTCATGCTATTGCGCGAAAGGATCGAGCAAGCGCAGGGCGTGACGGAGGCGATCGTTTACGACGCCGCGAAATCGGGGCTGCCTGCGCCTAGTTGTCTGCTGTTCGACGAGCGCGGGGAATTGATCGCCGAGCGCGGAGGCGTGGAGTCGCAGCCGCTGTCGTTCGCTCAACTGCTGGAACATCTCCGGCCGCTGGATTCGCGCCCGCGCCCCTACAACGCCAACGGCGTGGCCTTTCTGCCGCACTTGCCGCGGATGCGTCTGCTGATCGTCGGCGGCGGCCACGTCGGCCAGGCGGTCGGCAATCTGGCGGCGGAGTTGGATTTCGACGTGTGGGTGGTCGACGATCGCGCGGAGTTCGTCTCGCGCGAGCGCTTCCCGCGCGCCGAGCGCTTGATCGCCGGTCCGATTGGCGAGACGCTCCAGCAACTGGAGATTACGCCGTTCACGTTTTGCCTGATTGTGACCCGCGGGCACAATCACGATGAGGAGGCGCTGTATCACGTGGCCGATCGCGGTGCGGCGTATGTGGGGATGATCGGCATCAAGCGGAAGATTCGCCTGATCTTCGACGACTTGCTGGCGGAAGGATTCTCGCAGGAGCTGCTCGATCGCGTGCACGCGCCGGTCGGGATTTCGATTGGTTCGCAGTCCGTGATGGAGATCGCGGTCAGCATCCTGGCGGAGTTAATCGCGGTCCGCAATCTGGGCGCGACGATTCGCACCTAGAACGGCGCTCGTCACTCTTGAACCGCTGAGACGCGGAGACGCGGAGGGAAGAGAGGCGGGGAATGAAGTTTTTCCGAATCCGAATGTCGAATGCAATCCGGATCGCGCATGACTGATTGAGACGGCGCAGGCCTCGCGTCGCGCCGCCGACACTCGGCATTAAGATTTCGTCATTCATTCGACGTTCGGATTTAGAAATTCGCCATTCTTTGCGCCCCCACCATTAGGTGCCCGCCACCGCTTGTCCGGGCGCGGCGCGGGGCGTATCCTAAAAGGGCTTGTTGTTCTCGCCTGACCCGCGTTTCGTAGCCCACCTGCGAGTCGATCATGTTGCATCTTCGCACGGCCCGGCGGCCGTTTTCATGGATTTCCCTGGTCTGCGTTTCCGCCTGCGTTTCGCTTGCCAGCGCCGCCGATCCGCTCGATTGGCCCTCCTGGCGCGGGCCGGAACAAAACGGCATCACGCGCGAGTTGAATCTGCCCGATAAGTGGGACGATTCGACGCAAGTCTGGGAGAGCAAGGACGCGCCGACGCGCAGCACGCCGCTCGTCATGAACGGCAAGCTGTACGTGCTGGCGATCAAAGACCCGCTGACCGAGCGGCAGCGCGAGAAAGTGGTCTGTCTGGACGCCGCGACCGGCGAGTTGAAATGGGAAAACGTGTTTAACGTGTTCCTGTGCGACGTGCCTGATACGCGCGTGAGCTGGTCGTACTGCGTGGGCGATCCCGAGACGGGGCAAGTCTACGCCCTGGGCGTGCAGGGGATGTTCCAGTGCATCGACGGCGAGAGCGGGAAGACGCTCTGGTCGCGGTCGCTGGGCGAAGAGTTCGGCATGGTCAACGTCTACGGCGGCCGGACCAATGTGCCTGTGGTGTTCGACGACCTGGTGATCATTAGCGCCGTGACGACCGGCTGGGGCGATCAGGCCCGGCCGACGCATCGCTTCATGGCCTTCGACAAGGCCACGGGGGAATGCCGCTGGATCAACGGCACGCGCCCGCAGCCGGAAGACACCACTTACAGCGTCCCGCAACTGGCGGTGATTCGCGGCCAGGCGCAGATGATCTTCGGCTCCTCGGACGGCGGCGTGTGGTCGTTCCAGCCGCGCACCGGAAAGCCGCTGTGGAATTACACGCTCTCGCCGCGCGGCTTGAACTGCTCGCCGATGGTGGTGGGCGAAACCGTGTACATGGGCAACAGCGAAGAAAACCGCGACGACAACTCGATGGGCGCCGTGTGCGCGATCAACGCCACGCTCACCGGCGATGTGACGCAATCGGGCGAATTGTGGCGCACCAAGGACGTGGCCGTGGGACGCAGTTCGCCGGTATTGGTCGACGGCAAACTGTATTTCGCCGAGGACACCGGTTCGCTCCGCGTGGTGGACGCCCAGACCGGCGAAAGACTATCCAAGACGAAGCTGGTCGGCACGATGATGCGGGCGAGTCTGCTGTATGGCGAAGGGCGGATCTACGCCGCCACGACGAGCGCGTGGCACGTGCTGGAGCCGAACGACGACAAGGTCAGAATCACGCAGCGCAAGCGTCTGGAGGGCGAAGAGATTTACGGATCGCCCGTCGTGTCGCATGGCCGGTTGTACATCCCGACGACGACGCGCGTGGTTTGCCTGGCCAAGCCGAACGCCGGCGCGCCGCAGGCCGACGCGGCGCCCGCGCCCGCCGTGGAAACGGACGTCGCCGAAGACACGAAGCCAGCGCAAATTCAAGTCGTGCCCGCCGACATCTTGGTGAAGCCAGGCGAGACGGTTCGCTTCAAGACGCGGTTGTTTAACGCGAAAGGCCAGTTGCTTGAGGAAGCCCAGGCCGCGTACAGTGTCGACGCCGCGGGCAAGATCGACGCCGACGGCGTGTACACGGCCGACGCCTTGCCGGCGCATCGGGCGTCGATTATCACGGCGAAGGCCGGCGAGCTCACTGGCACGGCGCGGGTCCGCGTGGTGCCTGAATTGCCGTGGAAATTCGATTTCAGCGACGGCGTGGTGCCGGTCACTTGGGTGGGCATCCGCTTCCGCCACGTGGGCCTCGACGTCGACTTGTACGACAAATTGAAGGCGCAAGACCCTCAGGCGGCGAAGCTGTACGTCTACCTGCAAGGGGAATTCGCCGGACCGCCGCAGCCGTCGGTGAAGATCGACGATTCGACGCCGCAGAAGAAGTGGACGACATTGATTCGCAAGCTGGAGCTGATCGACAAGATCACGCAGCTCGACGAATTCAAGGCGGCGATGGACCCCAGCTTGAAGCTGCTCGTCGATGAGAAGGTGCTGGCCAAGTTCACGTGGGGCGCGTCGTCGCTCGGCGGACCATTGTTGGAAGTGCAACGCGGCCCGCGCAAAGTGGATGGCAACGGCGCCATCGTGAAAGCGACCACGATCCCCAAGGGGACGCGCAGTCAAGGTTGGTTCGGCGCGCCTGCGATGTCGGACTACGCCATTCAAGCCGATTTGCGCGGCGCAGTGGTGAACGACAAAGTGCCGGACATGGGCGTGATCGCCCAGCGCTACAAGCTATTTTTGATGGGCGCCAGCCAGCAACTGACGTTGCACACCTGGACGCCGCAGCCGCAGCAAAGCTGGAGCGTCCCGTTCGCCTGGCAGCCCGATGTTTGGTACACGGTAAAATTCCAAACCAAGAACGTCGACGGCAAGACGGTGCTCAAAGGCAAGGTCTGGCCGCGCGATCAACAGGAGCCGGAAGCCTGGACCATTGAAGCGGAAGACGACATTCCGAACACCATCGGCAGCCCAGGCCTATACGGCGACGCGACCAACGCGGAGTTGTTCGTGGATAATGTGCTCGTGAGTGAGGAGTAGAGGAGAAAAGAAGAAAAGGAGAAAGGGAGAAAAGGAGATTGGGAAAAAAAGCGATGAGCGTTTGAGCGCCAGTTGAGGGCGCATCCTATTCCGCACTCCTTTACTTCTTTACACCTTTACTTCTTTACTCCTACCCCCCCCTTACTCCTCCCGCCCCTTCGCAACATAACGTCCTCTCGGAATACACGCATGAAACGCCCCTGGTTCATTCTCTCGGTTGCCTTCGTGGCTGGTTGCGTGGTCGCGGCGGCCACCAATTTGTTCGCTCAACAGAATTCGCGGCAGCCGTCGCCGGCCCGAGCCAAGGCGGTCCTGGCCGCCAAGGCGCCGTCGAAACCCGCGACGCCGGTCAACGAAGCCGCGCTGGCCGGTCCTCGCGATTGGAATCAGTGGGGGGGCGGCGGTTCGCGCAACAACACGCCCCAAGCAACCAACATTCCCTCGGAGTGGACGATCGGCGAGTTCGACAAGAAGACCGGAGAATGGGATCGCGAGTCCAGCGAGAACATCAAGTGGGTCGCTCGCTTGGGTTCGCAGAGCTACGGCAACCCGGTGATCGCCAACGGCAAGGTGTATGTCGGCACGAACAACGGCGCCGGTTACCTGAAGCGCTATCCGGCGGCGGTCGACTTGGGCTGCCTGTTGGCTTTCAACGAGGCGGACGGCGCGTTTCTCTGGCAGGATAGCAGCGAAAAGCTGCCGACCGGTTTCGTCAACGATTGGCCGTTGATGGGCATTTGCTGCGCGCCGTACGTCGAGGGAAACCGCGCCTGGTTCGTCACCAGCCGCGGCGAAGTGGTTTGCCTGGACACGGAAGGCTTCCTCGACGACGAAAACGACGGCCCCTACAAGGCCGAGCCGAGTAACAATCAGGACGAGTCCGACCGCATCTGGGTCCTCGACATGATGAAGGACCTGGGCGTGTTCCAGCACAATATGTGCAGTTGCTCGATCACGGCCACGGGGGACATCCTCTGGGTTTGCACGTCGAACGGCGTCGACAACAGCCACGTCAACTTGCCGGCCTTGAACGCGCCCAGCTTCATCGCCGTCGACAAGAACTCCGGCAAAGTGCTTTGGACCGACAACTCGCCGGGCATCAACATCCTGCACGGTCAGTGGTCGTCGCCGGCCTACGCGGTGATCGACGGCGTGCCGCAAGTAATCTTCGCGGGCGGCGACGCCTGGATTTACAGCTTCAAGGCCGACGCCGGCCAGAACGGCAAACCGGAACTGCTCTGGAAGTTCGACGCCAACCCGAAGGAATCGAAGTACATCCTCGGCGGCGCAGGCACGCGGAATGAGATCATCGCCACGCCGGTGGTGTACAACGACCTGGTGTATCTGGCCGTCGGGCAAGACCCCGAGCACGGCGACGGCATCGGGCACTTGTGGTGCATCGACCCTAAGAAGCGCGGCGACATCAGCGGCGAGCTGGCTTTCAACGTGAAGGATTTGAAGACGCCGATTCCGCACCGGCGCCTGCAGGCGGTCATCGCCGAGGAAGGGGAAGTCGCGAGGCCGAATCCGAACTCAGGCGTCGTCTGGCACTACGACAAATTCGACCTCGACGGCGACGGCGAGTTCTCCTTCGAGGAAACCATGCACCGCACCTGCGGAACGGCGACGATCAAGGACGACATTCTTTACCTGCCGGACTTCTCCGGGCTGTTCCACTGCGTGGACGCCAAGACCGGCAAGCCATACTACACGCACGACCTTTTCGCCGCCTGCTGGGGCACGGCGCTCGTGGCCGACGGCAAGGTGTTCGTCGGCGATGAGGAAGGAAAACTCACGATCTTCAAAGCCGGGAAGGAAAAGGAAATCCTCGCCGAGATCGACATGGGCAACTCGGTCTACAGCACGCCGGTAGTGGCGAACAACGTCCTCTACATCATGAACAAGACGCACTTGTTCGCGATCACCGAAGGGGGGAAATGAACGAATGTCGAAGTTCGAAATCCGAATGACGAATGAAACTCGAATGACGAATGCTTAAGAGGACAGCCGCACATCGCGTAGGGCGCAACGTACGATGTCCTTGGAGCAAACTTTCGATCTCAACCATTCGACATTCGTCCTGCGGAATTGATTCGACATTCGGATTTAGGAATTCGTCATTCATCCCAGCGGCGCTGATCGCCATCCATTGCTGTCTCTCCCATGCCCAAGCGCGTTCTCGACGTCGGCCAGTGTCCGCCGGATCACGCGGCGATCCGCATCCTGCTCGAAGCCAACTTCGACGTGGAAATCGTGCGGGCGCACTTGCCTTCGGACACCCTGGCGCAGTTGCGATCCGGCAAGTTCGACCTGGTGCTCATCAACCGGAAGTTGGATGAAGACTACAGCGACGGCCTCGAGATCCTCAAAGAGATCAAGGCCGATCCGCGGATCGCCGCGACGCCGGTGATGCTGGTGACGAACTATCCAGAGCATCAAGCCGCGGCCGTCGCGGCGGGGGCGGAATACGGTTTTGGAAAGCTCGAGTTGCGATCGCCGGAGACGTTGGAGCGGTTGCGGAAGGTGCTGGGAGAGGAGTAAAGGAGTAAAGAATGTTGCGCGCGCACTTTGGTAGGATATTGCCCGCCCGTTGAAATAGGCCGCGGGCGCCTTCATTCTTTTCTCCTTTACTCCTTTTCTCCTCTCCCCCCGTGATCGTCCTGCTCCAATTCCTCTATCGCCTTGGCTTCGGACTCGCGTTCGCCATGGCGATCACTTCGCCGAAGCAGGTCACGAGCGGGTTTTTTCGGAATCACCTGTATGTGCTGCTGGGGTTCAACGTCCTCGCGGCCGCCGTGGCGTGGACCGACGACGCCGGACGCTTCACGCCCTGGATTCCCACGGCGGCGGCGATTATTTCCTACGTCGGCGCCGTAATGTGGCTGTATGAATTGCCGCACGTGGGTCGGCCGGCGATCGCGGCGGTGGGGCTGCTCGACTTGCTGGGCGCCTGGCAGGAGACGGTGCTGCCAACCTCGACAACACTCGCCGAGCGGCTGCTGTTCCGGCTCGACCCAGTCAGCGGCGGCTGGGCCCTCGGCCTCACTATCGGCGCCATGCTCCTGGGACACTGGTATCTGAACGCCCCGGGGATGAAGCTCGAACCGCTCAAGCAGCTCGTCCTCGGCATGGCGGCCGCGCTCTTGATGCGGGCGGTGGTAAGCGGCGCCGGGCTGGCTTTTACCGTCGGCAGCGACAGCCATGCGCTCGACAGCGGAGCATTTCAGGCGATGCTGGCCCTCCGTTGGCTGGCCGGGATCGTCGGCGGCCTGGTCGTGGCCGGCATGACCTGGCAGACGCTCAAAATCCCCAACACCCAAAGCGCCACCGGCATCTTGTACGTGGGGGTGATCACCACGTTCCTGGGAGAACTGACCGCCCAACTCCTCTCCCAGCGGACCCCGTTTCCCTTATGATAGATAGATGCAGATCACGTTTCCGTGTCCGAGTTGCGAGCAGACCGCACAGGCCGAGTGGAATCCCGGGCAGGTGCAGTTGCCGTGCGCCCATTGTGGGCTGAAATTGGATGTGCCGGCGGATGCCTGGGAGGATGGACTGCTGAAGCGGTGCCTGGCCTGTCCCAGCCACGACTTGTTCGTCCGGAAGGACTTTCCGCAGCGGCTGGGGGTGGCGATCGTCGTCACGGGGTTCGCGTTCAGCTCGGTCGCCTGGTATTTCTACCAGCCGATCTGGGCCTTCGCTTTTCTGTTCGCCACGGCGCTCATCGACGTGGTGCTGTACCTGGTGATGGGGGACGCAATCAACTGTTACCGCTGCGGCGCGCAGTACCGGGGCGTGCCGGAGATCGAACGCTACAGCGCCTTCAACCTGGAGACGCACGAACGGTATCGGCAAGAGAAAATCCGGCTCGCGGAAAGTTCCCACACCAGCCCGTAGCGCCAGCGAGGGGGAGTTGACGACGGTGATTCGTTGACTTGAACGCCAAGCCGACTTATTGACTTTGCCGGTATCGTGCTCACTTGTACGTGTGAGGTCGGCCTGGCGTACAAGGTAAACTTATCACCATCGTCAACTCCCCCTCGCTGGCGCTACGGGCTAGTGTGTTTCTATTGTCCACTCAACACTGAAAACTCACCCCCTCTTCCATGGACGATACGCGCCAGCGCATCCAAGACGATCTGCGAGGATTGATCGCCGGGGATGTTTACTGTGACGACGTGTTCGTCCAGATGTACGCCAGCGACGCCAGCATTCATCAGTTGCGGCCGCTGGGAGTGGTGCGGCCGCGGCATGCCGGCGATGTCGTCGCCACGGTGCAGTACGCGGCGGCGAACAAGCTTCCCATGCACGCGCGGGGCGCGGGAACCGGCCTGGCCGGAGAGTCGTTGGGGCAGGGGTTGATCGTCGATTTCTCGCGCTACATGCGGCGCCTCGTTCAGGTAAACGAGTCGAGCGTGCGTGTGCAGCCAGGACTGCCGCTCGGCCGCTTGAACGCCGCCTTGCGGCAGCAGGGGCGGATGTTCGGGCCAGACCCCGTGGCACAGGCGGTCACGACGATCGGAGGCGTGATCGGCGTCGATTCGGGTGGCAGCCACTGGCTGCGCTACGGTTCCGCGCGGGGGCGGGTCAAGGAGTTGGAAATCGTGCTCGCCGACGGGCGCACGATGCGCGTCGGCGACGAGCCGCTCACGGTGGGGCGCAGCCAGGATCCACGGGAAGACAAGCGGGAACTGTTGAACCGCGTGGCCGATCTGGTGGCCCGCCATCGCGAGTTGATCGAGCAGCACCGCCCGCGCAGCTTGGTGAACCGCTCGGGCTACCACCTCTGGGATGTGTTCACGGCCGAGCATCTGAATCTGGCGAAGCTGCTGGTCGGCAGCGAGGGAACCTTGGCGTTTGTCACCGAGGCCACGCTGGCGACCGATCCCATTCCGGCGCATCGCGGCGTGGTACTGCTGTTGTTCGACCGCCTGGAAAATGCCACGCGCGCCGTGCAGGAAGTGCTCACACTTAGTCCCGCCGCGTGCGACCTGATGGATCGCCGCCACTTGAGCCTGGCGCGCGAGACCGATGTGCGCTTCGACCTCCTCGTGCCGCCGGCGGCCGAGGCGGTGCTGCTCGTCGAACATGACGGCGACACGCCCGGCGAAGTGCTCGATCGGCTGCGCCAGGTCGTTGACCGCGTGTGCCGGCAGTGGAAGCTCGCGTTTGGCTTTCGGCAGACCGTCGAGCCGGATGAAAGCGAGGTGTATTGGAAGCTGGCCCGCAACGTGATTCCCACGCTCTATCGCGTCAAAGGGGCCACGCGGCCGGTGCCGTACGTGGAGGATTTCGCGGTGCCGGTCGGCGTGCTGCCGAGCTTTCTGGTCACCGTGCAAAACGTACTCAAGCGGCACCAGGTCACGGCGTCGCTCTTTGCCCATGCGGGGCATGGGCAGATTCACCTGCGGCCGTTCATGGACCTGACGAATCCGGTGCACGTCGCGACGCTTCCGCTGTTGGCGAGCGATCTTTACGAGGCCGTTTTCGAGGTCGGCGGCACGATCAGCGGCGAACATGGCGACGGCCTGAGCCGCGCGCCCTTCCTGCGGAAGCAGTACGGTCCGCTGTGCGACGTGTTTCGCGATCTCAAGGCGATCTTCGATCCGGATCGCCTGTTGAATCCGAACAAGATCACGACCGATTTTCCCTTGGAGCTGAGCCAGGTGATTCGGCCATCGGGCCTCCCGGTGGCGCCGACGCAGGAATCCGCGGCGGCGGCCAGCGGCGCGCCGGCGCCGCGCGAACTCGTGGCGCTGCAGCTCAATTGGAACCTGTCGGATTTCGCCGACGCGGCCCGAAATTGCAATGGCTGCGGGGCGTGCCGATCGCAGGAGGCGGAACTGCGGATGTGTCCGATCTTTCGCGCCGCACCGGGGGAGGAGGCTTCTCCCCGCGCCAAGGCCAACCTGGTGCGCGGCGTGCTGGCGGGCGAATTGCCGCCAGCCGCGCTCTTGCAAGAGAATCTCAAGTCGGTCGTCGATCTGTGCGTGCATTGCCATATGTGCCGGCTGGAATGCGCGGCGGGCGTGGACATCCCCAAATTGATGCTGGAAGCCCGCGGAGCGTACGTCGTCAATAACGGTCTGAAGGTGTCCGACTGGCTGATGAGCCGGGCCGACACGGTGAGCGCGCTCGTTTCGTCGTTCAGCACGGTCGCGAACTGGGCGATTGGCAACACGACCGCGCGGTGGCTGTTGGAAAAGGCGTTCGGCGTCGCCCGGGGGCGCAAGTTGCCGCGATGGGCCACGCGCAGCTTCATGCGCCGCGCGACGCGGCGGCGGTTGACGCGCCCCACGCGGCGGACCGATCGCAAGGTGCTGTATTTCGTCGATACCTATGCCAACTACCACGATCCGCAGTTGGGCGAGGCGCTCGTGGCCGTGTTGGAGCACAACGGCATCGCCGTTTACGTACCGCCGGGGCAACGAGCCGCTGGGATGCCGCTCGTGGCCAGCGGAGCGATCGACGAAGCCCGCAAGCTGGCCACAAAAAACGTCGCGATGCTGGCCGAGGCGGTGCGGCAGGGATATCACATTGTTTGCACGGAGCCGGCGGCGACGCTGTGTTTGACGCACGAGTACCGACAGCTCATCACCGACGAAGACGCCGCGCTGGTCGCCGAGAACACCAGCGACGCCTGCGCCTATCTCTGGAAGCTGCATGTCGAGGGCAAGCTCCGGCTCGATCTCAAGCCCGTTAACCTCGAGGTGGGTTATCATCAACCGTGCCATCAGCGGGCGCTACAAATCGGCGCTCCGGGCGAGAGCCTGTTGCGGTTGATCCCGGGTCTGACCGTGCATCGGCTGGAGCAAGGCTGTTCCGGCATGGCCGGCATCTATGGGATGAAACGCGCCAATTATCGGACCAGCTTGCGGGCCGGTTGGAAGCTGATTTCCGCGGTGCGCGGAGGCTCGTGGCAAGTGGGGACGACCGAGTGCTGTGCGTGCAAGATGCAGATGGAACAAGGGACGACGAAGCCGACGATTCATCCGCTCAAGCTGCTGGCGCTGGCGTACGGCGTGATGCCGGACGTGGCCAAATTGGTCAACTCGCGGTCGCGCGATTTGGTGATGACATGAACCAGGTAGTCCGCGTAAAGCTATTCGCGGCGGCCAAGCAAGTCGCGGGGGCCGAATGCGTCGAACTGACATTGCCCGAGGATGCTAAGGTTTCCGACGCGCGCGCGGCGTTGCTGGCCCAGTTTCCGGCGCTCGCCGGTATGGGACGGCTCTTGCTCTTCGCCGTGAACGGGGACTACGCCGGGGATGAAGCCGTGATTCCGAGCGGCGCTGAGGTGGCTTGCATCCCGCCGGTCAGCGGAGGGTAGAATCGGCGTGGCACGCTTCACGCCCGGCCCCGGATTGCCATGATCGCCCTGACGAACGAGCCCATTGATATCCCCGCCGTGCTCCAGCGCGTCACGACGCCGGCCGCGGGGGCCGTGGTGCTGTTTCTCGGCACGGTGCGGGAGTTCACTGGCGAGCGGCGGACCCTGGCCCTGAACTACGAATGCTATCCCGAAATGGCGGAGCGCAAGCTGGCGGAGTTGGAAATGGAGGCCCGGCGTCGCTGGTCGCTGGTCGAATGCGCGATCGTCCATCGCCTGGGGCGGCTGGAATTAACCGAGATTAGCGTGGCCGTGGCGGTCAGTTCGGCCCATCGGGCCGTCGCGTTCGAAGCCGGCCAATGGCTGATCGATACCCTCAAGGAGGTCGTGCCGATCTGGAAGCAGGAACTTTGGGCCGACGGCACGACCGAGTGGGTCCATCCGGGCGCGCCCTCGTAAGTCTAGCCACGTCCGCTCGACCGTACTTTTTCCTTGCGGATTGCGAAAGCGTCTGGCTAGGATGGAATGATTGGGGAGGTCCCCAGAGAGTTCCGCCATGGTCCCGAGATCACGGCGCTGGCGCCTGGCTTGGCCGAGTCCGTTGCGCCGGTTTCCGCGGGGCCCATGCGGAACTACGGCGCCTGGAACGGCGTCGAAACATGGCTCGTTGTCGCCACTTACGCTAATCGTCGTCCTCGGACGGCTCGCGGGATGCGGCCGGCTGGGAAGTTACTTGTCAGGCGCTTCATCACACGCTCGGAACCGTACGAATGTCGTCAGCCTTCAATCGCCTCGCCCGGACAATCGGTTGGCAAGCCAGCGGCAAAACGCGTCGCAAACCGTTGCGCCGTTCGCCGTTGCGCAACGCGCTGCAAGTGGAGTGCCTGGAGCATCGGCATCTGATGAGCGTGGTGCCGGTCGGGCTGGAGACCCGCGCCCATCCACTCATCACCACGCCGCAGGTCACCTGGCCGGAATCGCCGCAGGCGGTGGCGATGAACGCCAGCGGCAACGCGGTGATCGTGTTCTCCAGTCCCAACACGCAGCCGACCAATGACGACGGCGTCACCCAGACCGGCGTCTGGTTCCGCCGTGTACCGCCGAACGGCAACATTTCCACCACGTCGCCCGTGGAAGTGAACGTCACGAAGAACGGGCCTCAGGCGTTCGGCTCGGTGGCGATGGCGCCGGACGGCAGCTTTGTCATCGTGTGGAGCGGCAATGGCGTCAACACCGGCGGGCGTCCGACCGATTTGCCCGCTCAGGGCGCGATCGACGGGTCCGGCATTTTCTTTCGCCGGTACGACGCGGCGGGCAATCCGCGCGACGCCGGCGAGCGGATGGCGAACACCACCGTGCCTACCGGCGTCGGTCAGGACCCTGTGCAAGAGCACCCGACGGTCGCCATGGACGCCGACGGCAATTTCGTGGTCGTGTGGACCGTGAGTGAAACCAGCGGCTCGTTGAACTCGCAGCGCAACGTGTTCATGCGGCGGTATACCCAGGGTGGCGTGCCGATTGACTTGACGGAGGTGCAGGTCAACACGTCGACCACGCAAGTCGAGAAGCTGGCGACCGTGGCGATGAACGCGGATGGCGATATGGTCATTCTGTGGTCGTCGGCCAGCACCGTTAACGGCGATTTTGAGTTGCTCGGTCGGTATATGCGCTCGGAGGACGGGCAGTTCGGGCCGGTGTTCAATGCCGTGACGGGCGTCCTCAACGATCAGTACGCCTCGGTCGGCCTGGACAATGCCGGCGATTTCGTCATCACCTACACGGTCGGCGGGCTCGTGACCGAGAACCCCAACGACCTAACCGGGGATGCCGAGGTCTTCTTCCGCCGGTTCACGGCCCCGCTGGGCGTGGCCGCGGCGCCGGTCGCCAAGGATGCGGGCGATCGCTTCATGACCGTCACCAACACCGCGATTCCCGGCGTGCAACGCTTCTCGCGCGTGGGCGTGGTGCCGGAGACCGGCGATTTCACCATCGTCTGGGACGGACTCGGCCCGGCGACCGTCGACTTCAACGGCGATGCGGTGGCGGAGGAGACGATTGCCACGGGAGGCGGCGTGTTCGGCCAGCGCTTCCTCGCCAACGGCACGCAGGTCGGCAACTTGTTCCGTGTGAATACTTCGCTCGCGGGTCCACAGCGGTTGTCCGGGATCGGCGTGAGATTGCAGGAGGGACTCGCGCCCGAGAATCACAGCATCTTTGTCGCCTGGAGCGGCAACGGCACGCAAAACCTCACCGGGCAGGAAGACAGCCAGGGCGTGTTCTATCAGCGCTACCAGCGCCAGACCCCGGACGTGGCGTTTACCCTGCCGGGACCGAATCCGGTCCAATACTCGGTGCGGACGCCGACGCAGAGGATTCTCGACGCCCAAGCGACGGTGACCGCGCCCGCGGGTATCTCATACGCCGGCATTCGCTTGGCGGTCGTCCTCTCCACGCAAGGAACCGGCGCGAACGCGCTGGATCCGGCGCTTGAAACGCTCGGCATCTTCGATGAGGGGCCTGGCGTCGACACCGTGGACGTCAACGGCGCCAACATCTTTTTCAACAATATCCAGATCGGCGCCTTCACCTTTCAGGCGGATCCGAATGATTTGTTGAAGTTGCAGTTGGTCGTCACGTTTAACGCCCAGGCGACCACCGCGGGGGTGCAGGCCGTGTTGCAAAACGTGTTCTATCAACACGCGCAGCCGCCGCTCAGCCCGCTGCTGCCCGACCGTTTCACGACCTGGTTTTTCACGGACGCGGCGAATCTGACCACGAACACGCTATCGAAAACCATCCAATTCACCGACGAAACTTCCGGAGGCGGCGGCAGCCGGTTCCGCAATCGCGGCTTCTGCACCGTGTGCGGCATTCCGGCCCAGAATTACGCGGCCTCGCTTTACCGGGTCGTCTTGGAACGTGAAGGCAGCACGGCCGAGGTCACGGCCCTTTCCAACGCCCTGCGCAATGGCTATCCGCCGGCGAACGCCGTGGCGGGTTTCGTGAATTCCGTCGAGTATCGCCGTTGGCTGATCGCCGACCCCGTGAACGGCTTCTACTTCCGCTTCCTCGGCCGGCAGGCCGACGAAGGAGGCGTGCAGTTCTGGTTGAATGCCATGGCGCATGGCGTCAGCGAACCGCAGGTGCTGGCCGGCATTACCGGTTCCTCCGAATTCTTCACCACGCAAGGGGGCGGCACGAACGCCGGCTTCGTCAACGCGCTTTACACCAAGGTGTTGAATCGCGCGGCGAGCGCGGCGGAGGTGAACTTCTACGTCAGCCGCTTGAATGCGGGCGTGGGACGGGCCGATATCGCCAATGGCTTCATCCAGAGCCAGGAGTACCGCACCATTCTGGTGCGCGAATGGTACGACCACTACCTGGCGATCAATCCGGTCGACAACTTCCGGCTGAATCAGGCGCTCTCCCGGTTCGGCTCGAGCGGCAAC
>Ga0073934_10007802_pt1 | contig 14631 bp, 14 predicted proteins | sample LarsenN4metaG_FD_76834 | JGI IMG/M metagenome (GOLD analysis project Ga0073934, IMG submission 76834) | Hot spring sediment bacterial and archeal communities from British Columbia, Canada, to study Microbial Dark Matter (Phase II) - Larsen... ...
CGCTGGCTGCGCCGTTTGACCGGCCGCTGCCGCCGGCCGCGGCACCTTGGAGAACAGCCGGAAGAAGTTCTCCGTGGTCTGGCGCGCAAGCTCGTCGAAGCCGACCCTACGGGTCTCGGCCAGCACTCGTGCGGTCTCCACGACATAGGCCGGCTCGTTGCGCTTGCCGCGGAACCTGCCGGGCGCGAGATAGGGCGCGTCGGTCTCGACGAGAACGCGATCCGCCGGCAGCGATGCGGCGATGGCGCGTAGATCGTCCGATTTCTTGAAGGTCACGATGCCGGTGAAGGAAATCGACAGTCCGAGCGCGATGGCGCGGCGCGCGAGATCAGGCCCCCCGGTGTAGCAGTGCAGGACCGCCGGGAAGGCCCCCTTCCCCGTTTCCTCCTCGAGAATCCGGGCCGTGTCGTCGTCGGCATTGCGGGAATGGATCACCAGCGGCAGCCCGGTCGCGCGCGCCGCCGCAATGTGGGTGCGGAAGCTGCGCTCCTGGGCGTCCCGGGGGCTGTAGTCGTAGTGATAGTCGAGCCCGGCCTCGCCGATCGCCACCACCTTGGGATGGCGCGCGAGTTTGACAAGGTGGTCGGCTGTGACGTCGGTCTCCTCATGGGCGTTGTGCGGATGGGTGCCCACCGAGCAGTGGACGTCCGGAAATCTCTCTGCAATCGCAAGGAGATCGCCGTGTTTCCTCACCCTGGTTGAGATGCTGAGGATGCGGCCGACGCCGGCCGCGCGGGCACGCTCGACGATGGCATCGAGTTCGCCGGTAAAATCCGGGAAATCGAGGTGGCAATGGCTGTCGACCAGCATGGTCATGCCTTTGCCTGTTCGTCGGGCTCGACGTAGCGCGGAAACACCGGCGCCGGAGGCGGCAGTTTCGAGCCAGGCGCAATCCGCAAACCGCCGCCCAGGGCCGCAAAGCTCCGTTCGCCGGCCGGGATCGCCAGCAGATCGAGCAGCCTGCCGGCCGATACCGGCATGAACGGCTGCGCCAGGATCGCCACCTGCCGGATTACCTCGGCGGTGACATAGAGCACGGTGCCCTGCCGCACCGGGTCGGTCTTGGCCAGCGCCCATGGCGCCTCGCCCGCAAAATAGCGGTTGGCGTCGGCGACCACCGCCCAGGCCGCATTCAGCACCTGGTGGAGCTGCTGGGTCTTCATGGCCTCGCGCGCCTGGCCGACCATGGCGTCGGCCGCCGCCAGGATGGTCGTGTCGGCCCCACCGAAGCTGCCGGGCTGCGGCAGCACGCCGGAAAGCTGCTTGCCGATCATCGACAGCGAGCGCTGCGCCAGGTTGCCGAGGTCGTTGGCGAGGTCGGCATTGATGCGGTTGACGATCGCCTCGTGGCTGTAGGTGCCGTCCTGCCCGAACGGCACTTCGCGCAAAAGGAAATAGCGCAGCTGATCGACCCCATAGGCGTCGGCAAGCGCAAACGGGTCGACCACGTTGCCGACCGACTTCGACATCTTCTCCCCGCGATTGAACAGGAACCCGTGCGAGAAGATGCGCTTCGGCAGTTCGATCCCAGCCGACATCAGGAAGGCCGGCCAATAGACCGCATGGAAACGCACGATGTCCTTGCCGATCACGTGCAGGTCGGCCGGCCAGTAGCGGCGGAATTTTTCCGCCCCGGTGTCCGGAAAGCCGAGCGCAGTGATGTAGTTGGTCAGCGCGTCGACCCACACATACATGATGTGCTTGGAATTGGTGCCGGACTTCGCCGGTACCGGGATGCCCCATTCGAACGTGGTGCGTGAGATCGACAGATCCTGCAATCCGCGCCTCACGAACGAGACGACCTCGTTCAGCCGCTCCTTCGGCAGCACGAAGTCCGGAACGCGCGCATAGAGGTCGAGCAGCTTGTCCTGGTAGGCGGAGAGCTTGAAGAAATAGCTCTCCTCCTCGACCCACTCCACCGGCGTGCCCTGCGGGCCGAGCCGCTGGCCCTTGTCGTCGACGGTGGTCTCGTCCTCGTCGTAATAGGCCTCGTCGCGCACCGAGTACCAGCCGGAATACTTCGACAGGTAGATGTCGCCGTTCTGTTCCATGCGCTCCCAGATCGCCTGCGAGGCACGGTGGTGGCGCTCCTCCGTGGTGCGGATGTAATCGTCGTTCGAGCAGTTCAGACGCTGAACCATCTCCTTGAAACGTGGCGTGTTGCGCTCGACCAGCTGATGCGGCGTGATACGCTCGCGGGCCGCGGTCTGGAGCATCTTGATACCGTGCTCGTCGGTGCCGGTGAGGAAATAGACGTCGTAGCCGTCGAGGCGCTGGAAGCGCGCGATGGCATCCGTCGCGATCGCCTCATAGGCGTGCCCGATATGCGGCAAGCCGTTGGGGTAGGCGATTGCGGTCGTGATGTAGTAGCGGGGCTTCTCGGCCATCGGTGATCGTCAGACGTGCCACAAGGTGGTCATCATGCCCGCGGCGGCCGCGGGCATCCACGTCTTGAAATCTTTCGTTAGATCAAAGACGTGGATGGCCGGGACATCTGGTGCGAAGACGGCGCTTCGCGCCTGGCGCCCGGCCATGACGATTTGCCTCTAGGTATCAACCGCATCCACCCTCGGCAAGGTCGGCCGGCGCCGTGCTAGAGTGAAATCCCGCCCCGCGCAGAAGAGCCCCCGATGGCCGGATTCCGCGTCAGTATCGCCCTGGGATTTGGACTTCTGCCAGTCCTTCTCGCGGCCGCCGGCGCCGAACCCGTCGCCGAGTTCTATCGCGGCAGGACCGTAACGCTCACGGTCGCCTCCGGAGCCGGCGGCGGCTACGATTTCTTCGCCCGCGCGCTCGCCAAGCACATGGGCCGGCACATCCCCGGCAACCCGTCGCTGATCGTCCAGAACATGCCGGGTGCCGGCGGCGCCCGCATGGTCAATACCCTCTTCAACGTCGCGGCCCAGGACGGGACCGCGCTCGGCGTGCCCCTGGCACCGACCGCGCAGGCCCAGGTGCTCGACCCCGCCTCCATCAAATACGACGCCAGGAGGATCCACTGGCTCGGAAACCTGGAGAATTCCGTCGGCATCCTGTTCGTCTGGCATGAATCGCCGACGCGGACGATCGCTGACGCCACGACCCGGGTCACGCCGCTGGCGGGTTCCGGCAAGAGCTCGGCGACGTATCAAATCCCGGTGCTCGCCAATGCGCTGCTCGGTACGAAATTCAACGTGGTGCTTGGCTATACCGGCGCGGCCGATATGGAATTGGCCATCGAGCGCGGCGAGGTGGAGGGCCGGGCCGCGGTCTGGCAGACCTTGCATATTTCCCAGCCGCGCTGGTTCAAGGAGGGAAAGGTCCGCATCATCGTGCAGAGCGTGCTCAAGCGCGCGCCGCAGCTGCCCGACACGCCGACCTATATCGAGCTGGCGAAGACCGACGAGGCCCGGAAGATTTTCGAGTTCCTGGCGCTCCAGAACGTCACCGGACGCACGCTGATCGCGCCGCCGGGCGTGCCTAAAGATCGCGTCGCGGCTCTGCGACGCGCTTTCGATGCCACGGCCAAGGATCCGGTCTTCCTGTCGGAGATGACCCGCGCCGGAATGGTGATCGAGCCCTCGACCGGCGAAGAGGTGCAGGCCGTGGTCGCACGGATGATCGGCACCCCGCCCGACATCGTCGGCCGCATGCGCAAGCTCCTCGAATAGCCCGTCCCTCCCTCACCGCCTCCCGTCACATCTGCAACAAGAAGAAGCGAGACACGCTGCGATGAAGACCAGCACCGACCGAATCTTGACCACCCATGTCGGCAGCCTGCCGCGATCCGACGAGGCGCTCAGGCTCATTCGTGCCAAGGCGACCGGGGCCGATTTCAACGCCGCCGAATACGAAGCGGGGATGGGCAAGATCGTTGCTCAATCCGTGCGACGGCAGGCCGATGTCGGCCTCGATATCGTCAACGACGGCGAGCAGACCAAGACCAATTTCGTGGCCTATATCTGCTCCCGCCTGGGCGGCTTCGAATTCATCGACCCGACCACGCATCCCGGCCGGCCCCCGACGCGCGATGCCTTGGCGTTCCCCGCCGTCTATCAGGACGTTGCCCGGCTGACGGCCTATCGCCGCAAGGAACGGCCGCTGCGGCTCGACCGTACCTGGATGCGCTGCACCGGCCCGATCAAGTATATCGGCCATGCCGACCTGAAAGCCGACATCGCCTGGCTCAAGGCGGCGATCAAGGACGTGCCGGTCGAGGAGGCGTTCATGACGGCGATCTCGCCGTCGAATGTCGAGCTCGACCATCGCAACGAGTACTACCGCAGCGGCGAGGAATACCTGACCGCGCTCGCCGACGCGATGCACGAGGAATACAAGGCGATCGTCGACGCCGGCCTGATCCTCCAGATCGACGACCCGCGCATGGCGACCCATTATGACCGCACGCCCGGGGCGACCGTGGAGGAGTGCCGCAAGTTCATTGCGGTGCGGGTCGAAGCGGTGAACCATGCGCTGCGCGGCATTCCGGAGGACCGGGTGCGCTTCCACACCTGCTACAGCGTCAATATCGCGCCGCGGGTGCACGACTTCGAGCTGCGTCACTTCGTCGATTTGATGCTGAAGGTCAAGGCGCAGGCCTATTCGATCGAGGCCGCCAATCCCCGCCACGAGCACGAGTGGCAGGTGTTCGAGGACGTAAAGCTTGCCGACGGCAAGATCCTGATCCCGGGGGTCGTTTCGCACTGCGTGTCGCTGGTGGAGCACCCGGAACTGGTCGCCCAGCGCATCGTCCGCTTCGCCAATGTGGTCGGACGCGAGAATGTCATCGCCGGCGTCGATTGCGGCTTTGGCACCTCCGCCGTGCTCGACGAGGTCCATCCGGACGTGGCGTGGGCCAAGCTTGCCGCGCTCTGCGAAGGCGCAAAGCTCGCCGACAAGACTCTCTGGCGCAGATAGCGGGCCGTCACCCCCGCGCCGCCTCGGCCAGCCAACCGAACACCGCAAACACCAAGGGCTTGCGGTCGAGATTGTAGATGTCGGCATCGCGCGCGGCCTGATTGACCTTCTGCCAGGCGTCGGCCAGGCGCATGAGCCGGCCGTTATCCTGCGGTCCGGCGGCCGAGCGAGCCGCCAGCCATGCATTGACGCTATCGACAAAGGCTTCCAGGCGCGCCGGCTCCGAGCCCCCGAGTGCATCGCCCAGCGCGTGCAGCGCGCGGGCATCCAGCTCCGGCAAGCGCGCGAGCTGCTCCGTCACCTGCTGGCGCAATTGGAGCACCGGCCCTTCAAGCAGAGTCAGCGCGCGGCCGATGCTGCCTTCCGCCTGGGCGGCCGCGTCCCGCAGCTCGGGTTCATTGCCTTCGGCATTCATCACGCGGGCCACGCCCTCCGTCACCTCCGCGACCGACAATGACCGCAGCATCAGGCGCCGGCAGCGCGAGCGAAGCGTCGGCAGGAGCCGCGCCGGCGCATGGCTGACCAGCAGCAGAAGCGCATTGCGGGGCGGCTCCTCCAGGATCTTCAACAGTGCGTTGGCGCCCTGCGGATCCTGCAATTCGTCGGCGGTATCCACGATGCAGATCCGCCAGCCTCCCTCGCCTGCCGTGGAGCCGAAGAACGACACGGTGCGGCGCACGTCCTCGACCCGGATCACGGTGAAGAGCTTGCCGGTCTTCTCGTTGACGACCCGTTCGAGCACCAGCAGATCGGGATGCGCCTGAGCGGCGATCCGCTGCACCACCGGATGTTCGCGCGCAACCGCGAGTGAGATCGTCGACTGCACCGCTGCTGCGGTCGGATCGGGATGTGCCAGCGCAAAGCGCGCCATGCGGTAGGCCAGCGTGGCCTTGCCGATGCCGGCGGGCCCGCCGATCAGCCAGGCATGCGGCATGCGGCCCGAGCGATAGGCCTCCAGCAGGGTGCGCTCGGCGTCGGCATGCCCGATCAGATCCAGCGTCTCGCGGGGATGCCGATAGTCGCTCCCCTCGCCTACCTCGACCGCGGTCACGTGGCCGCACCCTCGAGCGCCACCGGCGCCGTTGCCGGATCGAGGCGATCGCTGATGACCTTCCAGATCTGGTCGGCGACGTCCGGCCGCTCACCGGTTGAATCGATCAGGACGCAACGCTTGGGTTCGAGCAGCGCCAACATGCGGAAGGCATCGCGCAGCCGCTCATGGTAGTCCAGGGCTTCGCCCTCGAACCGGTCGCTGGCCGCGCTGCCCCGGCGCATTTCCGCGCGCGCGAGGCCGACTTCGGCCGGCACATCCATGATGAAGGTCAGGTCAGGCTTGAGGTCGCCGACCGTCACGCGTTCGAGCGCGCGCAGGAGCGTGTCGTCGACGCCGCCAAGCTCGCCTTGATAGACCCGGGTCGAGTCGGTGAAGCGGTCGCAGATCACCCATCGGCCGCGCGCCAACGCCGGTGCGATGGTATGGCGGATGTGGTCGTCGCGTGCGGCCGCGAACAAGATCGCTTCCGCCTCCGGGCCGAACGGTTTCGCCACCCCCGAGAGCAGCACGTGGCGGATGATCTCGGCACCCGGCGAACCGCCGGGCTCGCGGGTGAGCACGACCCCGATGCCGAGCGCGCGCAGCCTCTGCGCCAGCATGGCGGCATGACTGGACTTGCCGGTTCCCTCGCCGCCCTCAAACGTAATGAAGCGTCCGCGCATCTCGGCATTCTGCGGTTACGGCCGTCACCCTGCGGTGCGTGCGAAGGGAGCCTCGGAGGGGTGGCCGCAGCATACCCTGCAAGCCATCCGTCGCGGACCGCGCGGCGCGCGGCCGTCTGAAGGACGGCAACTGGTCGGGGGCACTATAGCCGCTGGATGCCGGCCCGGAATAGTGCATAGAACAGCTCGGTCGCCGCATCGAGGGCACGCCGCGGGATGCTGCCCGGTTCGGCGGGCTCGGCGGCTTGCAGCGGTATCTCCAGCACCATGAAGTCGCCCCGCCAGACCTTGAGCACGCCGATGCGCTGCCCCTTCCGGACCGGCGGCTGGACCGGCCCCGAATAAACCACCCGCGCGATGATGCGTTCGCGCACTCCGCGCGGAACCATCAGCTTGACCTCGCGCGGCGCGACCAGCGGGACATAGCCGCTGCCGTAGACCTTGGCGTGGGCAATGACCTGTCCGTCCGGAAACAGCGTTCCGGTCTGGAAATTGTTGAAGCCCCATTCCAACAGCTTGCGCGCTTCGTCGGAACGCTCCTTCTCGGTCTTCAGGCCGTTCACCACCACGATCAGGCGAAGCTTGTTCTGCACCGCCGAGCCCACGAGGCCGAATCCGGCCTCCTTGGTATAGCCGGTCTTCAGCCCGTCGGCGCCGATGTTCAGCGCCAGCAGCGGATTGCGGTTGAACTGGCGAATCCGATTGAAGGTGAATTCACGCTCGCTGTAGATCTTGTAGTAGTCCGGATAGGTCTGGATGATGTGCCGGGCCAGGCGACCAAGCTCGCGCGCCGTCATCAGCTGCCGCGGATGTGGCAGACCGGTCGAATTCCCGAACGTCGCCTTCGCGAGCCCGATTTCGCGCGCCCGCGCGGTCATCAGCTCGGCGAACTTGGCCTCGCTGCGCGCGATGCCTTCGGCCAGCACGATGCAGGCATCATTGCCCGACTGGATGATCATCCCGCGCAATAGGTCTTCCACCGTCACGTGGCTGTTGATCGGCGCGAACATGCTCGACGTGCGCGAGGGGGCTCCGCCGGTGCGCCAGGCGTTGGCGCTGACGCGGAACTCCTTGGCGAGATCGAGCCGGCCCTGACGAAGTTCGTTGAACACCACCTCGGCCGTCATCAGCTTGGAGAGGCTCGCGGGCGGTGCAAGGTCGTCGGCGTTCTTCTCGAACAGGACCGTTCCGCTGTCGGCGTCGATCAGGATTGCAGTCGGTGCCGAGGTATTGAATTCGCCGTCGCGACGGCTTGGAGCCGCCCATGCGGCGGTTGCCAGGGACGCCAGCAGGCCGGCCACGATCCACGGTGCCAGCATTCGTCGTGTTCGGACTGTCGTCATTGCGCGAATGGTTTGGCGGTTGCCTGCGGCGGCGTGGCCGGCGCTCGGTGTCTGATAGCAAGTCCGATTTGCCGAAATCAATGCCGGCGATGCCGCACGGTTAGCGGACATGGCGCGCACGCGCTCAATAGAGGCCGCGTCCGCTCATCAGGCCGAGCGCGCCGGCCCGCTCGGCCGGAGTCGTCCCCGGTGCAGCCATGGTGGTCGAGTAGTCCGGCACGTAACTCACCGGCATGCGCGCGGAAGGTGCCTGCGCCACCGCCGGCGCCGTCCGCAACGGCGAGCGGGTTTCGCGGTTCGACGCCACCCGTACATTCGGCGGTGCCGGAGCCGGACTTCCGTGCCGCAGGCTCGCCAGCAGCGCATGATCGTCACTGCCCGCGATCGATGCGCGGCCCACATACTCGACACGCACCCGCGCGAGACCCTGACCATGCGTCCCAAGCGCGCGCGCGGCGCCGATCGACAGGTCGATGATGCGGTTGCGCGCATAGGGTCCGCGATCGTTGATCCGCACGATCATGGAGCGGCCATTCTCCAGATTGGTCACGCGCGCATAGCTCGGCATCGGCAAGGTCGGGTGCGCGGCCGAGATGCCGTTCATGTCGTACACCTCGCCGTTGGCGGTCCGCCGGCCATGGAAGTCACGGCCGTACCAGGACGCGATGCCCTCGGCGCGGTAGGTGGGATTGTGCTCGGGAAAATAGGTGCGGCCGTTGATGGTGTAGGGATTGCCGACCTTGTAATTGCCGCCGCCTTTGGGGATCGGCTCGCCGTCGGCGAGCACTTTCGGGCTGTAGTTGGTGTTTCGGAAGCGATCACCGCCGCCTGAGCAATTGGCCAGGACAAACGACAATGCGACGGGCGCGCAGATGCGCAAAGCCCGCCGCAGGCCAATCCTTTCGGACTGCTCCCCCATCACACCCCGACCACCCCTTCCGTTAAGTATATCGCCACCCGATCGCGGCCGGAATGGGGCTGCCGGCGGGAGGTATGGGAGGGTTGGTAAACGCCCCGTTGCGTCACCCGCCATACGCTGCCCGCCCGAGTGTGCACGAGCAAAGCTGTGTGATGCAGCCCTAACCGCCTTGTAACGCGGCCACACCCGGGTCCAGGATCGATCCGCCAGCCGTCAAGACGATCAGGGAGGTACACATGAGGTTCAATGCCGTAAGAGCGCTGCAACTGTCGGCTGCCGCCGTGGTGGCGACTGCTCTGGTCTATGGCGGCGTGTCCGCCGCCGAGAAGAAGAAGGAAGCCGCCCCCAAGATGGCGGCCTGTCGGACCATCATGGCCGAGGCGGATTGCGGCAAGCGCGAGGATTGCACCTGGCGGGACGCGGTGAAGAAGGGCGACAAGATCGTCCGGCGGGCATCCTGTGCCGCCAAGCCGAAGCCGAAGCCGAAGGCCAAGCCTGCCGAAAAGAAGAAGGCGTAGCTGTTCAGGCGCGTCCGTCGTCTTCGGCGCTCTCCAGCTCGAACCGGGCGACCACGCTCGGCTGGATGACGCGCGCGTGCAGCGTCAGCAACACGAGCCGCGCGTCGAGGCTGTCGCCTGCCACCAGCGCCGCCTCGATGCGGCGTTCGACCGCAAGCGCCAGTTCGGCCTCGTTGGCGCCCGCAAAGGCGTCGGGCCCGACCATGCAATAGGCGATGATCTCGGCCGCCGGCCGGTAGCTGTGCGGCGGCGGGTCTTCGCTGTCCGCATCCTCTTTCAGGAGCGCGCAGACCGTGAGCTTGACCGCCTCCGGAACGAGCTTCGGGTGCAGGTCGAGCGAGCGCAGCGCCTGGTCGAACTGGCGCAGGTCACTGGAGCGACCGAAGGTGCCGAGGAACCCGAGCGACGAATTGCGGCGCGCCATGGCGATGGCCTCGTGGCGGAAGGGGTGGGATTCGAACCCACGAGAGGCGTGAACCTCTGCCGGTTTTCAAGACCGGTGCCTTAAACCGCTCGGCCACCCTTCCGTGCTGAATCGCCGGTGAGTTAGCAGACCCCGGCCAGCGCGGGAAGCGTTCGATTGCGCAGCACGATGCGCTATTCGCCCGAGATGGTGCGCGCGGCTTTCACCACCTCGGCCGGTGTCTTGTAGAGGGCGTTGATGAAGTCCTCCACCTCCACGCCGGTCATGGCCGTCACGATCAGGCGTTGCTTGGTCGCATCCGCGATGAAGTCTGCGTCCTTCATGGTGGCATCGAAGGCGCCGCGCAACGCCGCCAGCCGGTCGGCTGGGGTCGCCTTGGGCACGATGTACGGCCGCCCGATCAGGGCGGATGCGGTCAGGAGTTCGAAGGTCTGGCGCTTGTGCGGATCGGTCAGCGCCGCGCGCGCATCGATCGCCGCTTCCGGCATCCCCGGCACGAGCGCGCGGGAGTACCGGATATGGACCGTGATCTTGTTGTCGCGCAGCCACTCCTCCGGCAGGCTGGTCCATGAGCCGCAATCGCCGTCGAGCTCGCCGCGCTCGATCGCGATGCGCTTCTCGGCGCTGCCCGGGTATCCCATCACCTGGTGCAGTTTCACGCCGAAGAGGTCGCTCAGGATGCGGTTGTCGATATAGGCCGACGTGCCGACGCCGGTGTTGCCCACGGTGACCTTGGGCCGCGCGAGCAGGTCCTGCCATGTCCTGATGCCGGTCCCGTTCCAGGTGTGGCACACCCGGAAATCCTCGCTGATATTGCCGACCCAGCCGACATCGAGAAAGTTGATCCCCACCTTTTTCGGCACCGTCAGCGATTGTGTGATCAGGCCGGGATTGAAGGCATTGATGACGGTGCCGTCGGCCGGAGCGGCGGCGGTGAGAAATTTCACTGAGTTGAGGCTGGCCGCGCCCGGCATGTTCTGGACGATGACCGTCGGATTGCCCGGGATATGGCGCCCGAGGTGACGCGACAATACGCGGGCGTAGTGGTCGTAGCCGCCGCCGGCGGAGAAGCCGACCACAATGCGAACGGTTTTGCCTTTGTAGAACGACGCTGCGTCCTGCGCTGCGGCTGGCGCGCCGACGAGCAGGCAGCTGGCGAGGGTCGCGAGGTATCTCATCGGGGGCCTTTCAGTTGCGGATGTCCTGGAGGAACCATTCGGTGGGGATTTCGCGGCCGAGGCCCGCGCGCCGGGCGGCCTCGTAGACGCGTCCGGCGACCGCGAAGAACTGCGCGCCCTGCAAATTGCCGCGCTCGGAATAGGTGATCTGGTCGGGCGAGGTACGCCCCTTCACCCGGCCCGCGACCAGATCGGCCAGCGTGATGCGCCTGTCCGGCAGCGCATTGCCGTGTTTCCTGCGGCCGCGGCGGCCGTCGCCGTGCTTGGCTTGCGCGGGCCGCGCCTCGTAGCCGATGTGCTCGGCATCGGTGGCAAGCTCCGGTCGGCCGACCGGCGCCGGCGTGTCGCCGAAGCGCAGATAGACGTCGACCTTGCGCAGGCTTTCCTCGTCCGGGCGGCCGGTGCCCCCCACCACCACGATATGCGCGCCCTTCTCCAGCAGGCTGCCGTCGGTCACCTCTACTGCTGAATCCGTCAGTGCGGCGACGATGTGGGCACCCTTGTAGATGTCCTCGGGGCGATCGCAGACCTGCACCTCGATGTTGTACTTGGCCGCCATCTCGCGGCCGAACGCTTCCCGGTTTTCCCGGGTCGGGCTGAACACCTGGAGCTTCTTGATGGTGCGCACGCGAGTGAAGGCCTGCATGTGGGTGCGCGCCATGCCGCCGGACCCGAGCATCCCGACCACCTCGGCGTCCTCGTTCGCCATGTACTTGACGCCAATGCCGCCGTCGCCGCCGACCCGCATATGCTGCAAATGCCCGTCATTGATGAACGCGAGCGGCTCGCCGTTCTCGACCGAGGTGAGAAGGATCAGGCCGCAGAACAGTCCGGGCCGCGAGCAGTATTTCTCCTGCGTCACGACGCCGTTGTATTCGCTCTCGTAGACGATGTCGGACTTCATGCGGATCGCGAAATAGCCCGCCGTCGAACCGCCCTCCATCGTGCCCCATTGATAATTCCGGGCCGGATCGCTGGTCGGGATGCGGATGTCGATGCGGGGACGGCAGACGGCTTCCTGCGCGGCGAGCTGGAGATAGGCGTCTTCGAGCGCCGCCAGCGTGTCCTCCATGGTCAGGAGCCGTTCGACGTCGTGGTTGTTGATGATCAAGGTCATGCTGCGGTACCTGCCGGGACTTTGCATTGGTTGAGCATCGGCAGTCCGGCCTTGAAACGCCGCAGATTCTCGGCGAACAGCCGGCGCTGTTCCGGATAGCCGGTGGAGCCCTGGCCCGCGACATGCGGCGTGACAATGACGTTCGGCATGTCCCAGAGCACATGGTCGGCCGGCATCGGCTCGGTCGACAACACGTCGAGCCCGGCGCCGGCGAGCCGTCCCTCGCGCAGGGCCGCGATCAGCGCCGCTTCGTCGATGATGCTGCCGCGGGCGACGTTGACGATGACCGCCCCCCGCTTCATGGCCGCGATTTCGGCCGCCCCGATCAGCTGGCGCGTCTCGTCGCCGCCACCGGTGCAGATCGCAACCGCGTCCGCGATGGCGAGCGCGTCGCGCAGGCGTTCGCGCGGAAAGACCTGCGCCACCGTCTCGTCGGCCTCGGTGGTGCGTGACACGGCAACCGGGCGGGCGCCGATGGCTTTGAGTTTGCGGGCGAGTTCGCGCCCGATGGCGCCGCGGCCGACGACGCACACGACGGCATCCTCCAGGGTCGTCATCTCGCGGGAGAACTGCGCCCGCAGCCACTCGTGGCGGCGCTGCGCCGCGCCGATCAAATGAAGCCGCCGGGCCAGCGCCAGCAGCAGCAAGAGCGCGTGTTCCGACACCATCCCGGCCTTGATGCCGGTGGCGTTGGTGACGATCACGCCTTCGGGGATGCCCATGGCAAGGCCGTTGTCGATGCCCGCCGAGGTGAAGTGCATCCAGCGCAATGCGCCGGCACCGTGGCGGCGCAAGGCTTCGCCGGTCGCCGGTTTGCAGGTGCGGTTGCTGGTGACGTAGATGGCCGCGCCGGGGGCGGCGCGTGCCACCTCCTCGGGCGAGCCTACCAGCGCCCAGTCGAGTTCCGGAAAATCCTTGATGAGCTCCACCGACGGTTCGGTCGGGCTGAACGGAAACAAGATCGCCTTCATACAATCCTCGCGGAGACGCCCCGGTTTGCCGCGGTTGGCGAGGCTTTCTTGCATTTTTCCGGCCGGACCACTAGCTCTCGGAGCGCCAGGAACCCCTTGAGCCGGATGACCGATCAACGCCTTCCCAAAGTGAGCTTCGTCTCGCTCGGCTGTCCCAAGGCGCTGGTCGATTCTGAGCGTATCATCACGCGGCTGCGCGCCGAAGGCTATGAACTCACGCGCCGACACCAGGGCGCAGACCTTGCCATCGTCAACACCTGCGGGTTCCTCGAAAGCGCGCAGGCGGAGTCGCTCGACGCGATCGGCTCTGCGCTGGCCGAAAACGGCAAGGTGATCGTCACCGGCTGCTTGGGCGCAGAACCGGACAAGATCCGCGCGCGGTTTCCGAACGTGCTCGCGATCACCGGCCCGCAGCAGTACGAAACCGTGGTCGAGGCGGTGCACCGCGTCGCACCTCCCCGCCACGACCCGTTTCTCGACCTGCTGCCGCCCGAGGGCATCAAGCTCACCCCCCGGCACTACGCCTACCTAAAGATTTCAGAGGGTTGCAACAATCGCTGCACCTTCTGCATCATTCCACGATTGCGCGGCAACCTGGTCTCGCGGCCGGCTGCCGACGTGCTGCGCGAGGCCGAGCGACTGGTCGCTGCGGGGGTGAAGGAACTGCTGGTGATCTCCCAGGACACCTCGGCTTACGGCGTCGATCTTGGCTACGTGGGCAGCCGGTGGAAGGACCGCGAGGTGCGGGCGAGGTTCCTCGACCTTGTGCGCGAACTCGGCACCCTGGGCGCCTGGATCCGCCTGCATTACGTCTACCCCTATCCGCACGTGGACGACGTCATCCCGCTGATGACAGACGGCACGGTGCTTCCCTATCTCGATATCCCCTTCCAGCATGCGAGCCCCGACGTTCTGCGCCGCATGAAGCGGCCAGCCGCCCAGGAAAAGACGCTGGACCGCATCCGCCGTTGGCGTGAGATCTGTCCGGACCTGACACTGCGCTCGACCTTTATCGTCGGCTTCCCCGGCGAGACGGAGGCGGAATTCCAGATGCTGCTCGACTGGCTGGACGAAGCGGAGCTGGACCGTGTCGGTTGCTTCCGCTACGAGCCCGTCCGCGGCGCCGCCGCCAACGAACTCGCGACGCCCGTTCCCGACGAGGTGAAGGAGGACCGCTGGCACCGCTTCATGGCACGGCAACAGGCAATCTCGAAGCGTCTGCTTCGTCGCAAGGTCGGAACCCGCCAGCAGGTCATCATCGACGAAACGGGCGCCGGCGGCGGCAAAGGCCGCAGCAAGGGCGATGCACCGGAGATCGACGGCGTCGTCCACGTGGCAAGCCGGCGCCCGCTACGGGCCGGCGAGATCGCGACCGTGAGGATCGAGCGCGCCGAGGAGTACGACCTGTACGGCACAGCGGTCGGGTTCTAGTACCTGGAATCACTGTTCCGCGAAACGTGGTTTGAGGCGCTTTTGGTAGACCTTGGCTTTGGTCCAGACGAACGGTTTGGCGTGCTGATTGTAGGCCTCGATGAAGGCATCGATATGC
>Ga0073934_10007803_pt1 | contig 14631 bp, 17 predicted proteins | sample LarsenN4metaG_FD_76834 | JGI IMG/M metagenome (GOLD analysis project Ga0073934, IMG submission 76834) | Hot spring sediment bacterial and archeal communities from British Columbia, Canada, to study Microbial Dark Matter (Phase II) - Larsen... ...
ACAAGTACTGGCCATACGTGTTCGTCTGGGCTCTGCTGAACAGCGTCGTGCTTTCGTTCATCCTGTTCTACGCGCTGTTCCGGCTTAACGACCGCAAGTGGGGGACGAGATAATGTACAAGCGCATCTACCTCCTGAAATTCAATTTCCTGCTTGTCACGGCGATGCTCGCCGCGCTGATGGCCGCAACCGCGTGGACGAGCCACAACGCGTTCGCGCACTTCCCCTACGCCGAGAACCCCGGATTCGTCAGGATGGATATGAGGTACCTCGCCTACATGCCGGAGGCGCGGAAGCTCACCCCCGCGCCCATCGAGGGAAACGCAAAATCGGTTCCGGTGCTGATGTACCACGGCATCACGCGCACCGATGACTCGCCCATCCCCGCGGACGGCTACAGCGTCTCACCCGAGACATTCAAGGACCACATGTTCGCGCTCAAGCGCGCGGGATACACCGCCATAACAACGACGGAACTGGAAGGATTCCTCCTCGCGGGCAAGGAACTGCCGGACAGGTCCGTGCTCATCACGTTCGACGACGGGCGCAAGGACAGCTTCTTCCCGGCAGACCCGGTATTGCGCGCACTGAACTACAAGGCCACGATGTTTGTCATCACCAAGTTCTCGCTTTACAACGAAAGCGTGTTTTACCTGCACGACCGCGAGCTCGAATATATGCACCGCAGCGGGCGCTGGGAACTGCAGTCGCACGGCAAGGACGACCACGAGCATTACGAGATCAATGAAGACGAGGAACAGGGAATTTTCCTCACGAACAAGCTCTGGCTGCCCGGCGAAGGCCGGCTGGAGACCGATGACGAATACCTGAGGCGCGTCCGCGCCGAACTGGAGATCTCCAAGCAGGAGCTCGACGACCGGTACGGCATCAACGTGACTTCCTTCGCGTTCCCGTTCGGGGACTTCGGCGACCGCGAGACGAACTATCCCGGCTCCAAGGATGTGCTGATGTCGCAGGTCAGGGCGGTGTACAAGCTTTCGTTCTTCCAGCACGGCGCTGATACGCGGTTCACGCACAACCATCCCGCGCAATTCGCGAACGACACGTTCGCGCACGTCTACCGCGTCACGGTGAACTCGACGTGGAGCGGGGACAAGCTCGTCTCATACCTCGAGCAGGGCCGCGCCAAACCCCTCCCCTATCATGACGCGATGGATACTGACGCCGGCTGGATACGCGCGTGGAACAACGCCCATTTCGCCGACAGCAGAATGAGGCTCACGCCCATCGCAACCGAGGCAGGCGCCGGAGCCGTTCTTGACGGAACGTATACGTGGGGCAACTACAGCCTGCGTGCTGATGTCGGGGTCAATGACGGTACGAGCGTTTACGTCTGGGTGCGGTTCCAGGACGACGCGAACTTCGCCGCGTGCAACTTCGGCGACGGCTTCCTCCACATCGAGGAATCGGTTGGCGGTGTCAAGAGGGTTATTGAAGGAACGCGAGAGGTCGGAGATCTGCCCAACAGGACGTTCACGGTTGGCGTTGACGTTGTCGGCAGGAACGTCACGTGCCTGATTGACGGCGTGCCGGTGATTTCGACCCAGTACCTCGACCCTTCATTGTCGCACGGCGGCATTGGATTGAAGACCTGGAACGACCAGGTGAATGTCGCGAAGATGGACGCGTATGGGCTTTCGGTCGTGCCGCTGGATGTCGGATAAGGCGTTTGAGCTTTACAAAGCCACGCAAGGGGCGCAGCTCATCAAGGTAGAGCAGTCGAAACCTTTATAAACCCCTCCTTGGGTTCTCAGGAGTATGGCCCGACTCTACTTTGGGCGCGCAGTGGTTCTTGATTCGCTTTCTAATGTCCTACGAAAGTCCGTTACGGCTTAAGTAATGCGCTAGCTTCTGCTGGAGGTATGGAAATGAAAAGATATCTTCGGCATAACATGAACGTGTTTGAGAAGATTGAGTGGCTCAAACAGCTTGCTGCCGACGCTATTGGGGTAACAGATTTTTTGGTTTTGCGCAGGATGATCAGCCGGTTGCGGCGCAAGGGCACTGCGGAATTCAGGAAATATGGCGTCCTGAAGTTTACGCAGCAGGAGCTTGTGTTGGACCAGATTTTGAAGGCAAATGAGGTTAGCCCCAAAACCGCCTACAGGTGGTTTTTCTTGCTGAAAGCGCCGAAAGAGGTCATCGAAAGCGGACAGCAGGATCGCATTTCTCAGAACGAAATGTTACGACGTTATAGCAGCGTCCGCCGAAAGTCCGACCCAGAACAGGACAAGCTTGGCCAGGAAATAATCCAGGACATTCTCAAACTGATCGAGGTGATTTAGGATGGATACGCAGCTTTTGTATCAGTTTGCCAGGTTTCATAAAATGGGCAATTTGGAAAAGCGCCAATTGTTCACCAGGCTGGCGAGCGAGCGCCTTGGCGTATCATGCGAAGCTCGTATTTACCGCGTTCTTGTTCGTTTGACGTTTCAGAGCTTGCGCCGGAAGTATGAGGAGCAGTTCAATTTTACCCAGGACGATAAGCGGTTTGATGTTTTGCTTCAAGAGCTGGGGCTTTCGCCATCGACGGCGGTTCATTGGTATTATGTGACGGTAAGAACGCAACCATTGAGCTTAGCGAAGGATGAGTGCAAGGATCTTACCACAGGGAATATTTGTGAATGCTGCATAAGCGATAAAGTCCGCCAACAGCTAGAAAATAATTATGAGTATCGTTTGGCTTCGAAACGATTGTATCAAATCATAGTAAGGGTTGAGGTTTTCAAGGGCGTCCTGGCACAAGAGGGCATCCTGATTAACGACGAGGAGTTGCGGCTAAGCTCACGACGCATTTGTGAGCAGGAATACTACTTGCACCGGTACTATAAACGGAGAACACGCTTTCACCTCAGGGATACTGATCGCAAAATACAGCAAGTCCTAGGGAAGATAAAGCTTCGTCCGATAACTCCGTTGAAATGGCTTTATTTGCTCAAGCATCATCCTGAACTCATCAAGAAAGCGCAGCAGGGCGAGATTGCCCCTGATGAAATCTTCGTGCGCACCATGCAGGTTCTCAAAAACGACGTATTCAGAGGAGGTGTATTTTGATGCAAGCAGCAATGTTTGTAACCGAGCCAAAGACCGACCAGCGCTCAAAGCTCGCAAGCGCTGTCTACAATAGCTATGCGCAACTAATAGAGGAGATCGCCAAAGTTCTCCAGGACAACCATTATTCCGCCCACGAGCTCTACGAAATCCTTATTTACAAAAGCTATCTCAGGCCAGCATATTTCAAGGACTTTCAGAAATTCCTGCGCTGGGCTATCCGGGAAGGCTACCTCGACAAGGGCAAAATTGTGTCGAAAACGATACAAGGCATACGGATTCCAAACCGTTTCACCAAAGAGCAATTGCTAACCTACTTCCGCACGCTCAAAGACCCGCGAGTAGCCGTCGCAAGCTTCCTGGGATTCTGGTCTGGCTTGCGCATCGGCGACGTGATTAAGCTTAAAATCGAGGACTTTGATTTTGAGGGCGAGGTCATCAAGATCGTGCAAAGCAAGCGTTCGAAAGACCGCATTGCGCCATTCCTGCGCGAAGGACAAGTTGTTATCGAGAAATGGATTAAGTACTCAGGAGCCACAGAATACCTCTTTCCTGGAGGCGGCAGCCACAGTATGGCAACCCTGCACACGCCCCATATATCAACAAAGCTGATATCTGACGGGTTCAGCAAAATCGTCCGTGAAGCAAGCCTCCAACGCGTCGACGAGCGTTATGCCGCGCTGCCGGGCAGAAGAAAGAACTTCACTTTCCACACCTTCAGGCACACCTTTTGCACGTATCACCTTGAGCACGAGGTTTCGCCAGCTTTCGTAGCCAGAGCCGCAGGACACGCCGATATGAAAACAACCGTCGGCGTTTATGGGCATATGGCTACCGGAACCATGATGCGCGCCTTCAGGCGCTCATTCGAGCAAGGCAGGAGAAAGTCCATAGAAGCCGATCCCAAGCTCCAGCAAAAACCAAGAAAAGCCGAGAAAGGCGCCCTGGCGCAGCTTGCAGAAAAGTTCATTTCTGGCGATATGAGCGAGGACGTATTCCTCAAGAAAAAGCAGGTTCTCCTCGACGCAGGCCTGAGCTGAATTTTAAAGCTTTAAAAAGACACCCAGAAGGCTATTTAAACGAGCAAAACCAACACCTTAGTGGAAGGCGAAAACAATTAAGAGTACTCTGAAAGCGTCTTTAGCCAAAACGTTCAGCTCCACAATCTTGTGAAGTTCGTTACCAACCTATCTATTGGAGCATCTTCATATCCTGCGACTATCTTCCTCAAATGTTCAGCCTCGCAGAGACTGTATTTTTCATTCGTCTGATGAACAAAGCCGTCTTTGAGCAAGCGCTGCATGTGCCAACTGATTGTTGAAGGGGCGAGACGTGTTTTGTGCGAGAGTTCTTTGTTTGTCAACCCGTCTTTTTGGCTCAAAAGCACCTCTATCAATGCTCTGGTAGACGTGCTGCGCACAAGCGCAAGACAACGCTGGTCAAACAAGCCAATCCCCACAGGGAACAAATGCTTGTTCTTCCTGAACCGCAACATCGTTATCAACTTATTCTCGGCAAGAATATGCGTATGATAATTAAGCGTCCCGCTACCAAGACCAAGATTTCGCGCAAGCGCACGAAAATGAATCCCTGGATACGAGCGCACATACCCTAAAATGGCATCACGCGCCGATACCTCAGTCACGCTCATTTTCGAACCACTCCGAAGAAAAACAGCAACAAGATAGCTCCTGCGATAACATGTATAATAACAACAAGATTCTCACTATGCACATAAGAAACCTCTAAGAAGGTGAGCACTTGGTGCACTACAAAAAGTCCAAACGCGCAACACACATAGATCAACTGTGGTCGCCTCTCACGAACATACGCAACAACAGAAATGACGAAAAGAACAACAGCAAGAGCAACGATGATCCCGTGCAGTGCAAAATGTGAAGCAAGAATATCCATACGCCGTTAATTGCTCGACCTCTTCATTAACTTTGCGAAAATCAATTACGCCCCGTTCTATGATTGTTCCACAACAGATATAAAACACAACTACGCCAACAAAAGCTATGAAAAGAGCGCTCTATTCGTTTGATCATTCACCACTTGCTTCAGTTGCACTCCTACTCATCCTTGGCGTACTGCTCATGCCGATGGCACTTGCAAGTGAAGACGATGAAGAATCAACCGAGCACGAGTCAGCGTCCCACGAGCAAGGACATGGAGGGATACTTCCGCTTCTGACAGGAGTTGTAGCTCTCATTCTTTCAACAATCCTCATCGTAGCGAACAAGTTCATGCCCCTCGCAAGAAACAAGTCAATCCTTCCTGCAGCCATATTTGCGCTGTCATTAGGTGCGGGAATCATCCATTTACTCTTAATCGAAGCGCACATGGCAGAAGCATTCGCGTGGGGCGTCTTCTTCACCGTTGTTGGAATCCTGCAGGCAGCATACGGCTTTGCCTTCCTCAAATGGCAAGGCACAAAAATGCACTACGCAGGAATTCTTTTGAACGCTGCGGTCGTGCTCGTTTATGTGCTTGTGAGAATCTTTGTTCCACCATTCTCACCAACAGGTTTGCCTGTAGATGAATTAGATATGACCGGACTGCTCGCGAATATTATTGAGATCGCAACCATCGTTGCACTCGTCTACAACTTGAGAAAGAACCGCTGACGAAAAATATGATAAAATGCCGCATATTTTCAGGGTTCCGAAATGCGGAAAATTTAAAAAGAATAGCTTTACATAGAAGGACCAAACTATGAAAAAACTCGCATTTATTGCTGTTGCTTTGCTACTCTTAGCAGCATGCGGACCAGGCAAATATGACGAATTCGCACAATGCCTCACAGACAAAGGAGCAACATTCTACGGCGCATACTGGTGCCCCCACTGCGCAAACCAAAAAGAAATGCTTGGAAGCTCAATGAAAAACGCAAACTACGTTGAATGCTCACTGCCAAACAAAGCAGGGCAGACACAGATCTGCATAGACCAAAACATAACAGGATATCCAACATGGGAATTTGCTGACGGCAGCAGAACAAGCGGAGTGCAAACCCTGCAACAGCTGGCTCTCAAAACAGACTGCAAGCTACCGGAGTAACAAAATGATGCTCGTCCCAGCAGTAAAATACATACTAAGCGGCTTGACAGTTCTAGGAATAGCAATAACGTTATTCTACCTTGCAAGCAGGCCATTCAGAAAAACAAAATTCATAAAAAAAGTTGAAAGCTATTTCGCAGAACACGCCATAACAGCAAGCCTGATAGTTGCAATCATAGCAACAATCGGAAGCCTGTTCTTCTCAGAAATAGCAGGATACGACCCGTGCAAACTATGTTGGTATCAAAGAATAGCAATGTACCCCCAAGTAGTCATACTGGGAATGGCATTAATCAAAAAACTAAACCCAAGACCGTTTATACTTCCATTAAGCGTGATCGGCGCGCCAATAGCAGCATACCACTACGGACTCCAAATATACGCAAAACTCACGCCAGGCTTCGCAGATACCTGCGCAGCAGCAGGAGGAATAAGCTGCGCTGCAGCACCAAACATGACATTCGGTTTCGTAACAATACCGCTAATGGCACTGGTCGCATTCATACTCATAATAATATTCTCGACAAGAAAATGAGAGGAACTTATCCATAAAAATATTCTTTGGCGTTTTTTATTTAACAGAAGGTAGGGGATTCTGGGTATTTCACACCACAGATTACGAGCTGTTGCACGCTTCTTGACCGCGGCAGGTTCGGCAAGCAACATGTGCATTCGCGAGCGGTTTTAGCATGCCGAACAATCGCGCGCCTTCTGGACTGAGTTGGTACTTGTTCTGGTGTTTGATACTGCACCCTGCTTGCACCGCTTTGCGTAAGCAGGAGGAAAGCATCTTGCTCGTAACCGGGTTCAGTGCCCGCTTGAGTTGGGAAAAACTTGTTGGGTTGCGTTTCAATTCTGCAAGCAACGGAAAAGCCCATTGCGAGTGCAAGGGCAGCACGAGGTTTCCTACTGGACATTGCCGGACAGCATATTTTTGCATAGTTTCCCTGATGATACTGCTGTTTTTTTAAACCTTCCTGCTCTTAAACTGTGTATGAGGATGAAATTGACGTTTCTTGTTTTGCTGCTCACTTTTGTATCTGCTTGCGCTCCTCAAAACCAGATCATGATAAAAGATGAAGCGCCGTGGTATTTCCCCGCGGTGCTTGAAGTTGAGCCTGGCACAACTGTGACGTGGGATAATAGCATGGCAGTTGTCGTGCACCCAGTAAACACTTTGAAGGGGCCTGAACAGTTCAGCAGCGGGCACTTCACCAAGACTTATGAATACACGTTCACCAAACCCGGCATCTATCACTATTATTGTCCGGTCCACCCCTACATGCAAGGATTTGTCGCTGTTGGGATGAACGTTCCTGAAGAACTGCTGCCGCTTTGGGTCAAGCAATGGCCTCCGGAAACAGCAGATGATCCGATTCCTAGCGGTTTGCCAAAGGAGCCTGGTGTGGGCGAGGTTTGGCTTGACGCGCAGTTCCAGATGGTGCCGGGCAAGGAAAAACCTGGAACGATTGTGGTGATTGATGCTGAAACGTGGAACGTGAAGAAAGTCATTGATGACAAGCGGCTAAACAACCCGCACAACGTCTGGCTCAGCGAGAATGGAAACCATGTTCTGCAGACCAACTGGTTCGACAAGTACCTGAGCGTGATTGACCGCTACAGCGGCCTGCTCCTGAAGCACATTTATGTCGGTGAAAGCCCGGCACACGTCATGACCGCGAATGGAAAAGTCTATGTGACATTGCAGGGTGATGATGGCATCGCGATTCTCGACGGCACAACATACGATGTGCTCAAGACTATCCGGACTGTTGAAGGCGAGCACGCGCACGGAGCCAGTGAGGAAGATGAGCACCGCGAACTCGGCAGGGGCCCGCACGGGCACTGGATGAGCGCTGATGAAACGCGCATGGCAGTCGCGCATACCGAAGGCGGCAGCATTAGCGTGTGGAACCTTGAGACTGATGAGAAGATTTTTGAGCACGAGGTTGACCCGCTTCCATTGATGGCAGGCATTTCTGCTGATGGCAAGTTCGTGTGGACTGCCTCGCTGCTGACGGGGAAATTCACGGCGTTGAATGTTGAAACGAAAGAGGTTGTGAAAGAATTTGTTGTGGGCAAGGCGCCGATTCAGGCAGTGTCGAGCCCTGACGGGAAATACATTCTTGTTGCCCTTACTGGCGATGCGGCGGTGGCTGTTCTTGACGCAAATTCATTTGAGCTTGTCAAAACCCTGCCGAGCGGCGCTGGCGCGCATGGCGTGATTTACGGGCCAAAAAAGAACGGAGGCTGGTATGCCTATGTGAGCAACAAATTTGTCACATGGATTACGGTTATTGACATGGACAAACTAGAGGTCGCCGGATACGTGCCGCTACCGAAAGATTCATTAGGAGGGCAAGGAATCCTTGCAGTGTATGATTGATATGAAAAGACCTTTTGTGCTTGGCATAGCCGTGATTGCGTTATTGTCCGTCATGGTTTTTGCGCGTGTCGAAGAGGAAGCTGTGCTTCCTGCTGGGACAACGCAGGACAGCCTCCATATCAAAGGCTATGACGTCACCTTTTTGCGGCCTGAAAAGTTTCACGTCAACAAGGATTTGCAGCTCGCGATTGAGATTCTCGATTCTGAAGGCAAGCGAGCGGAAGGAATGGATGTCCAGGGCCAGATTCTTGACCCAGAATTCGGCAAGGAAATCTTCTATGCCGCAGTCTCTGAAATTGCTCCGGCACGATACGCGTTCACGTGGAAGCCGAGCTTTGCCGGTGATTACTTCGTACAATTCGTCTTCCGATCAGTTGAGGATGAAATACTGCAGCCATCGTTTGCCGTTCGCGTAGACGATTCGCGCGGTCGGTATGCATTTATTGCAGGAATTATTGTCGCAGTGCTCATCCTTGCTGTTGGATTGTATGCCTCACTCCCCTGGAAGGGCAGAAAATTCCGCATCAAACCGCTGCTGACTGGCATCGTGCTCGGCGTGGTATTCTTTGGATTGGGCTACAGCGTCTCGTATTTTTACCAAAAAGGTGGCGAGCGCGGCTTTGTTATCTGCGGACCCGAGGGCTGCGAGCTTGCCGCACACTGGCACAGCCAACTTGAAATGAACGTATGCGGCAAGCCGTACCACCTGCCATTGGAATTAGGAGACTTGAACAAGCAACACACGCACAAGGAACGCGACAAGCTGCACTTCCACGCAACGATAAAAACAGACAAAACAGGAACCCAACTTCTCGAGCCTGAAAAGCTTAAGGTTGGAGAGCTTTTTGCGCAGCTGAACATTCGCTTTACGAAGGATTGCTTCACGGATTATTGCAACGGCGACGCTTGCGCTGACGGACTACCTGGAACACTGCGCATGATGGTCAACGGCGTGCCGAACGACCAGTACGCGGATTATGTATGGAAGGACGGAGACAAGATGAGCATCACGTTCGGACCATGAGCTCGTTCAAAACATGCAAGTATTGCAGAACACGGTCTCGCATGGTTGGCTTGGCGGCCGAGCGGCATGGATGATGTGGTACACGATGACGCTATGAAAGGTCACCCTTCTTAATCGGTCGAGAAAGTAGAATTTTTTGACACAGTTCAGCGTTTCCAGAAACATTGTTTTTATATTACGCTCACTTAGTATATCGCATGAGGCTTGAAACAAAGCAAAGTTTGAAACAAACTGGGGGTGGAAGCATATGAAGTACGTCTACATTTGTCACCCATTACGTGGTGACGTTGAAGGAAACCTGGAAAAAGTCAAAAACATCGTCCGACAGGTCTGTTGCGAGGAAATCGTCGCCTTCGCGCCTCACCTGGCGTTCGCGCCGGTGTTCAACGACAACGTTCCAGAACAACGAGCCAGAGGCATCAGCACCGATCTGGCACTCTTGCGAAGCGGGAAGATTGACGAGCTGTGGGTTTACGGCGAGAAATTGAGTGAGGGAATGAAGTTTGAAGTCGAAGTGTGCCTGGAGCACAACATTCCCATCAAGTGCAAATCGCCAATACTGAATTACACAGTAAGCTTATACATTCGCGCCGTTTCCCACGCGAGACAAACCCAGCAAACCAAGGCGCTGGCGACGCCGGTAATCGCCAGCGTTCCTTAATTTTTTTTGAAGATGATTCAGGATGAACGCAATGATACGGGCAAAGCTCTCGCGCACCACACATGCCTACACAAATCGCTATACAAAAAAGTGATGAAACAAGAAACCCGAATCAAGCTAGTGGAAGAAGTCCTGTCTGTTTTGAAGGAGTCGGCTGGAGAATCCGCCTGCAACAAAAGCGAGGCTACTTCTTCATCACCCTTGCCAAGGAGATCATTGTTGGCAACATGCTCAAGAAAGGCCATCCGCTGTACTACTACCTCGTGGATTGTGGTGGAAGAAAAGCAGTACTTACCTTCCTGGATGGCAAGGAACGGCCGCCAGAAGACAGTTTAAAGCTTAATGGAGCTGCATTCTTGGCTAAAAGATAGTTAAACCTGTCCATTTTGGTCGGCTGTGCGCTCGTTTCTGAAATAGCGTGCGCCCGTTTCCGATTTTGCATGGAATCGTGCGCCTATTGCTGTTTTAGATTGCAATTGACGAAAAGATTTATAAATGCCCGCTAGACCAAGCCGTATTATGGCAGAAATTAGCGTATTAAGCACGGATTCGACTGGACGTCAGGAAAGGCTCGTCGATAACCACTGTGCGCCTGGGGTGTAAAATGGCCCGCTTACGAAAGTTTGTCGCATACCGAAGCTTGAAGCGCCCCTATACGCGCTTCAGCAAGTACAAGGCGAAGAACTACGTACGCGCGCGTCCGGGCTGCCGCGTCGTCCGCTTTGACATGGGTGAGCAGCGCTCCGACTATGAAGTCCATCTCCAGCTCGTCCCGCACACGGAAGTCGGGTTCCAAATCCGCGACAATGCGATTGAATCCGCGCGCCAGGGTGCGAACCGCGTCATGGAAGGCGCGCTCGGCAAGAACGGCTACTTCCTGCGCACCAAGATTTACCCGCACCACGTCATGCGCGAAAACCCGCTCGCTTCAGGAGCAGGCGCGGACCGTATGAGCACGGGAATGGCCCACAACTACGGCAAGCCCATCGGCGTCGCCGCGCAAATCAAGCCCGGCCAGGCGGCATTCGAAGTTTTCACGTTCAAGCAGCACACCGACCTCGCGAAGAAGGCATTGAAGCGCGCGTCATACAAGCTGCCGAACTCCTACTTGATCACGTACAAGGAAATCAAGAAGGCGAAGAAGTAAATTTACGCCGCCCGTTTCTGTTCTGCATACTCGTTCCTTGCCAAGTCGTATGCGCTGTTCACCAGGTGCAGCGCAGGCTTGAGGAGCATTCCCGCGGAATGCCTGAACGCGAGATTGAGGATGATTTCCTGCAGTTTCAGGTCCGCGTCCAGCATTGATTTCTCGAACTGCTTGCGCAGGTGCTCATTGTAAATCGCGCCTGCGATGTTTCTTGCCTGCATGGACTCAGGAACGATGAGCGTGCTGTTGTGCATCGCGTCGAAAAGGATGACGGTGTTGTCGAAATGCAGCTTGAATGACGCCCAAATGCTGAACGGTTTGCCGTTGACCTCGCGATAGAAGTCCTTGACAAGCCGTACGATGCCTTGTTCCCGTGAAACGACGCTTGCGGCCCGAAGAACGTCTTCCGCGTCCTGCATCGTGATGAGATTCATCAGTACGCCTTCGCAAAGTACGCCATCGCCGTCGCGTCCTTGCCGCACTGCACGCACTTCGCTCCCTTCTCGGCTTTCTTGCCGAAGGGGATGCATCGCGAAACCGCGCCCTCGGTCCTTTCCTTGATGTAGTCCTCACAGCCGGCCTCGCCGCAGAACGGCACGAGCACCATTTTTTTCTGCTTGATGCGGGCTGCAAGGTCGTCCATCGTCCGCGCTTCCGCGAGGTTGGATTCGAGGAACTTCCGCGCCTTCGCAAGCATGTCGTTGTGCATTTCCTCAAGCGACGTCTTGATTGCGTCCTTGAGGTTCGCGAGATTGATGAATTGCTTCTTGCCCGTGTCTCTCCTGACGATGACGCACTGGTGCTTTTCCAGGTCCTTCGGGCCAAGTTCGATGCGCAAGGGAACGCCTTTCAGCTCCCACTCGTTGAACTTCCAGCCAGGGCTGTATTCCTCCCGGTCGTCGAGGTGGACGTCGTAGTGGTGCGCCTCAAGGTCGTGCTTGATGTTGCGCACGGTATCAAGGACCTTCTGCTTCGAATCTTCAAACAAGATGGGAACGATGACTGCTTGGAGGGGCGCGACACGCGGAGGCATCACCATTCCCTTGTCATCGCCGTGGGTCATGATTGCTGCTCCGATGAGCCGCGTCGTGATGCCCCACGAGTTATACCACGGGACGTGCTCCTTCTCGTCCTTGCCGAGGAACTTCACGCCGAACGCTTCCATGAAGCCCTGGCCGAGGTTGTGCGACGTTCCCATCTGCAGCGCTCGCCCGTCGGGCATCAGGCTTTCGAACGTGTACGTCCTCTTGGCGCCGGCGAACTTCTCCTTGTCCGTCTTGACACCTTTGATTGAAGGGATTGCGAGCAGGTCTTCCGCGAGCTTTGCGTACTCATCCAAGATGAGGAGGACGTCCTTTTCGCAGTCGGCCTCGTTCTCGTAGACGCAGTGGCCTTCCTGCCAGAGGAATTCTCGGGTGCGGAGGAACAATCGCGTCTGGTTTGTCTCCCAACGCACGACGTTCGCCCATTGGTTGATTTTCAGCGGCAAGTCGCGCCAGGAACGCACCCACTTCGCGAATGAGTCCGCGATGATGGTTTCTGACGTCGGGCGGACTGCCAAACGCTCTTCGCCCTCATCCTTGTTTCCGACCCACGCGACTTCGGGCGAAAAGCCCTCAGCGTGCTTGGCCTCCTTGTGGAAGAACGATTCGGGCACGAAGAGCGGAAAGTACGCGTTCTTGACGCCGTGCTTCTTGATGACGGGGTTGAAGTAGTCCTGGATTTTCTGCCAAATCGCGTAGGCGTTCGGGCGGACAATCATGCAGCCCTTGACGGGCGAATAGTCCGCCATTTCCGCCTTGACGACGATTTCCGGATACCACTCGGCCAGATTCTCCTTCTTGACGGTGATGCCGAGCGTCTTCTCCTTCTTTTCCATGGCAGAGGCGTCAGGAATTGCATTTATAAACATTTGCCCGCCCCAAAGCTTTTAAATCATCATTCTTAAACAAAGAACTATTGGACCTGTAGCATAGCAGATTCAGCCACAGTCAGCCACAGTCCTTCTCGTCGAGAAAGTCTATTTCTTGATGTTCCGTAAGCGCCTCACCTATTTATTCTTTTCTGCATTTGAGTCCATAGATTGTGCGGATGCAGTGCGTGCTCAAATATGTTTTCCATGTGTGCGTGAACACGTGATAGCACGTGTGCCGTCGGTAGTCCGGAAAGCTTAAATAGAAGTTATACCTGTATAACTCCCATGATTGACCTCAAAACAAGAACCAAGCAATGGGGCAACTCAGTAGGCGTCATCCTGCCGAAAGACCTCGGAATCGGTGCCGATGAGGAAGTACGCATCCATATCGAGCGCGCCTCGGGTGTCAGCAGAGTCAGGGACCTCTTCGGGAAGTTCAGGACGCGCACACCGACCCGCGACTTGATGAGGAAGATCGACCGCGAGCTGGACGCCTGATGTACTTCTTTGATACCTACGCGCTCTTCGAAATACTTAAGGCCAACCCGGCCTATCAGCGCTTCGCGGACGAACCCATCATCACCACCAGCCTGAACCTGGCCGAGCTCTACTATGGCCTCCTGAAGCAGGACAAGTCCAAAGCAGACGCGCTCTTCTCAAGCATCAACCCAGACCTCCTCGAAATCACCCCCGACATCGCCAAGACCGCGATGAAGTTCCGCTACACCCACAAGAAAGCCAAGCTCAGCATGGTCGACTGCATCGGATACGCGCTCGCTCGGCATCACAACATTCCCTTCCTCACTGGCGACCAAGGATTCTCCAAAATTGAGCACGTGGAGTACGTCAAGTAGACTACCATAATCAATATAAGCATGCATCGGTCTGCATCACGCATGGCCGGTTCCCCTGATATGGATGTTTACCTGCGTGACGAACTCCTCACGCCTGAACAACTAGCCCGTCGTCAAGAGGTCCGAGCATACTTCCATCGCACCGCTTACCTTCCGGAGAGGCGCAATCTCTTTGACGTAACGCTCTTTGGCTATCGGTTGACTATTCAGTCACGTCCACGCTATGAACGGAATAGCTCTCCTGATAGGCTAGAATAGTTAGGTGCAGACTCCAGATGCGGTTCAGGTCACTCAAGTTGTCGCCAATGTTGCGACTACGTTGGCACTTCTTTTTGGAGCTGTCGGCGTATGGTTTGCAGTTCTTAGCTACCGTGCATCGCTACACCAGAAACGTCTGGATATTACTCTGACGTACGTTACCCGATGGAACCAACTCGACTTCAACCGTATGCGCAGAGAAGTATGGCTATTCTATCGCGAACTCGAAGGGTTGCATCCGGACGAGCAAAT
>Ga0073934_10007804_pt1 | contig 14627 bp, 8 predicted proteins | sample LarsenN4metaG_FD_76834 | JGI IMG/M metagenome (GOLD analysis project Ga0073934, IMG submission 76834) | Hot spring sediment bacterial and archeal communities from British Columbia, Canada, to study Microbial Dark Matter (Phase II) - Larsen... ...
AACCGCGGCAGGGGTAGCCCAAAATTGGTACCGGATCAACTTTGCGCAGACCTTTAGCCAGACGCCACGGTTTATGGCGGCCCTGGCCGCTTTTAACAATGTCGATTGCGCCCATCTCCGGGCCAGCTTAGCTGCCGCCGGAGCCAATGTGATGGTTGAGGAAGATACCAGCCCCGGTGCTAAAACGAAGCTTCCGGCGGAAGTAGTTAATTATCTGGCCATAGCGGGAGATGGCGAACTGGTGGCTGCCTCCCGGTAAAATGACGACTTTGGAATTGATCAAAGGTCCTATGCAGCATCAGTACCCCATCTTCCTGGTCATCCTGCTAACGCTGGCAGGCATGGGCTGGTTGTCTGGCCCGCCGGGGCATGTTTTTCTGGGCTGGGCTATGGTAACCGCAGTGATTTTCTACCTGGGCGGCCTGGGCCTGGCCCGGATCTGGTCGGGCCTGCGCCGCCGCCGCTACCGCTACCTCCTGGGCCTGTTGGGGCTGGGGCTAAGCCTGGGTTTGTACGGCTGGTTCTTGGTCTGGTTTTTGCGGCCCGAACTGCTGCCCCATCGCCTCGTTTACGATTTTATCGCCCATCGCCGGGTGACCGAACGACTGGTAGACCCGGAGCTGTTTAAGACAGAACAATGGGACATCATGGACCGGCGTCATCAAGTGTTGTTCGTTCACCCAACCTCCGCCGGTAACACGACCCTGGTCTACCCGGTTCGGGTCGAGCCGTATACCCACCTGCGCGCTCATCTGGCCGTAGCTCCCGAAGCTTGGAGTAAGGAAGGGGATGGCGTCACCTTCTCTGTTTATGTCGAGGACGAAGCGGGGATCCACCTGCTCTACAGCCGCTATGTGGACCCTAAACATCACCAGCAGGATAAACGCTGGCTGCCGCTCCAGGTCGATCTATCAGCCTTTGCCGGAAAGCTGGTCCGAATTATTTTGGTCACCGGCAGCGGGCCGGCCGGCGACCAACGCTATGATTGGGCCGGTTGGGGGGAACTGCGCCTGGAACGGCCCCTCTGGCCGTGAAACAACGATGATGAACGAGAATCATCAGTCTGCCAACCTTGGACTGTTAAGCGGTGGCTGGCTTTGGCTGGTCCTGGCCAGCTTGATGCTGGGCGGCATGGCGCTTATCGTAAGCGAAAAAACGATGCGCCTGCCCGAACCGACGCCGGCCGTCACCGCTCCCCTCCGGATCGAAACTACCCCCTGGCAGCTAGGCGCGGCCGTAACCTTGACCTTGCAATCAAACGCCGGTCAAGCCGGGCAGGTGATTTCGATCACCTTGCTGGCGCCGGGGGCGGACCCACCCCACCCGGCCCCTCACGCCCCCGAATTTTATGGAATGTCCGGGGTACAACTGCTCTGGCTGCCGCCCGAAGACCAAGAAACGGAAATCGCCCTGGCCGCGGCGGCCGGGGCTGAATCGATTGGCCTGGACTTTGACTGGCGGCGGATTGAAACCGAGCCAGGGCAGTATGACTGGGCCGAGACGGATCGGGTTGTTGCCCTGGCCCGGCGTTACCGGTTGCGCCTGGTCCCGATGCTGCTTTACACGCCGCGTTGGGCCTCCAGCGCTCCCTTTGCCCCGTTGGATTATTTCCGGGCCCCGCCGGTTGACCATCATCATTATCGTAATTTTGTCTACGCCGTCGTCAGCCGTTACAAGCCGTATGGCGAGTCGCCGCTCACGGCAGAGGGATACGGCATTACCGACTGGATCATCTGGAATGAGCCGAATGTGCAAACCGGCGGGCAGGAGCCGCAGCCGGCCGATTTTTGGCTGGGCAGCCTGGAAGCTTATGTGCAGTTGCTCCGCGCCGGCTATGAGGGTGTCCACGCCGCCGACCCGAGTGGTAACGTCTTAAACGGGGCGCTGGCCGACATCTATTGGCAGCCAGGGGAATTGGATTTGGTGACCAGCCTGGAGCGTTTTTATGACCCAAACGGCGATGGTGATGCCGCTGATGGCGGCCGGCCCTTCTTTGATACCCTCAATATCCACACGTACCAGGGGGGCCGGCCCACGGCCGCCTGGTACCGGGAACGCTTGGCAACCGTATCGCAGGTGATGGCTCGTTTTGGCGATGCCCAAAAGCCTATCTGGATTACCGAGACAGGTTATGGCTCGATTGCCAGGCAGCGGATGCCGGCTCAAAAGACCTCAGAACACGCCTATGTGGACGAGGCTACACAGGCCGAAGCCGTGCGGCTGGTTTATGAGACGGTAGCCGCTTATCCCCAGGTCGAACGGCTCTTCTGGTGGAATTTGCGCGACTATTACTATCATAATGGAGCCGGCAACCCGGCGATGGAGGCCCACTATGGTCTGCTGCGCGCCAACTTCGAGCCCAAACCGGCCTATTTGGCCTACGCCCGGCTGACCGGCCGGCCGGTGCGGCGTTTGACCGCCAGGCTGGATGAACTGGGCCAGGCACAGGTCACAGCGCCGGCTTCATTTATCAGCCAAATGGGGGATTACACGGTTTTAGTTACGCTAGACGGCGACAGCCAGGCCACTGTCACGACCTATCGTCCTGCCCCCAAAGAGTAAGAGACAGCAGCCGGCGCGTGGACACAGGCTTACAAAGCCCCGGAGTCTGGCTGAGGTGTATATTTATTTTTTATGGGACCTTCACGTTACTTTTACAGACATCCTTTCCGCTTCATGCTAAAGTTTAATAAAAATCCTGGGAATGACGATTAAAATGAATCTTTTCCTCTGGGGCAGCACCTTCTTTTTGGCAGTGGCGATCGGCGTTGGGCGGTGGTTTCTCAAACGTGAGCCTATTTCGCCGCCGGCAATTTTGTTTGCCCTTTTTCAAATGGGGATCATCACCTTATTAACTCAGCAAGCGCTGGCGGTTGAGAAGACCCTGCCGGTTATAGACACAATCCGCACCCTACCGGGTCTCACGCCCTTGTACTTGATTCTGCACTATTTTCTGATCATCCGGCTGGTTCTCGGCAAACTGCTGCCATTCCATCCAGCCGCGATCTGGCTGGCGCTCTTTTTGTACCCGTCTTATCTCTATTTCCGGAACTTCTTTGCGCTGGAGCAAGGGGCCTTCTATCCTCTTATCTATGCGTTAGTTTTGGTCCTTCTGTTGTCTTCATCCTTTAGGCCGCGCTCCATCTCTTCCACTCTAGCGCTGCGGCCTGGCCTGGCCCTGGCCGCCTTTCTCTTGCTGGCCGGTGCGGCGACCGCTCTCTCGGCTGCCCCGGCTGAAAGCTTGAGCCAATATTTTCAGATACTCTGTTTTGCGCTCCTGCCCTTCCTGCTGGTCCGCTATTTAAGCAGTGAGCAGAGCTGGCGGACCGGCGCCATCTGGCTCATCACGGCAGGTGGGGCGGTTTGGGTCGTCCTGGCCGGGATAAAATTTGGCCTTTTAGCTGCTAACGTCGGGCTGTATCCTGCCCTGCGCCATCGGTTGTTCATCGCCGATGTTGGTCCCAATTGGCTCTCGCTGCCCCTGGTTGCGCTGCTTCCCTTGAGCATCAGCTTCCTGTTGACCGCCTCGCGCCGCTGGCAAAAACTGGGCTGGGGACTGGCCAGCTTTGGCATGCTCTTAACCATAGCCTATACCCAATCCCTCTCCGGCTATAGCGGCTGGGTCGGCTTAATCCTGGGGTTGGGCAGCCTGGTCCTCTTGCTGAAACAAGAGGCCGTTGTGAACTGGTGGCAGCGCCATCCCGGAACCCGTCTCCCGGCTGTCAGTGTTGGCCTTGGCTTACTGGTCAGCCTTGGCTTGACCGGAGCCTGGCTGGCCGCTAAGATCAATCCCCTCTCGCTTTACACTCGCCTGTACGGATGGGGCGTCTTGTTCTATCAGTTGGCCGATCAGCCCTGGTTTGGCGCCGGGCCAGGGGTACGCCACATCACCGCTCAATATGGCGACCGGCTATCCTGGGGGGATGTCGGCGCCTCGGCGAGTTGGTTGGCGGAAGCGCCGCTCAATCAGTCGCTGCAACAATTGCAATTGACCTATCACACCCATAACCTATTTCTGGAATTGGCGATCGGGGCTGGCCTGCCGGCCTTGCTGGCATTTTTGTGGTTCTTGTGGGAGCTCGCCTGGTACGGCCTGGCCACCCTGCGGCGCAGCAGCGGTTCAGCGCGGGTCCTTATCAGTGGTTGCATGGCCGGGATCGTGGGCGCGCTCAGTTGGGGTTTCATTGATGTGATGGAGTTCTCACCGCCCTTCTTCACTTTTCCTACCTGGGCGCTCATTGGCTTCCTCCTGGCTGCGCCACACGCCTTCAATGTCAATCCTGAAAAGTGGCCCGGAAATGGCGCCTGGCTTCAGCGTGTTCCAACGCTGCGCAGCATCCCTTACCTCTCCTTTATCGGCTCGCCGGGTTGGCAAGGTTATTTGTTACGCTTTGCCCTGTTAGCGATTCCGGCGTTTGTGGCTATCATTGCGCCTATTGCCGGCAACAGCCACTATCGGGCCGCCTACACGGCTTACCAGGAGCGCCGCTGGCCGGCTGCCGCCGGGGAGTTGGCGCAAGCAGCCCGGTGGGAACCACTCAATGCTAAATATCTTCAATTACGAGCAGAGGCGCTCATTAATTTGGATCATTACCCGGAGGCCAGCGCCGTCTATGAGCAGGCGCTCCGTCTCAAAAGCGATTTTGCCCCTTATCATGCCCAACTGGGCTGGCTTTACTGGCTGCAAGGCGATCTAAAACAGGCCGCCGGCCATTTTGAGAAAGCGGTTGAAATGGATCCCCGCGAGGCCTGGCGAAAGGGGCTGCACGCAGATCTGGCCTTGGCCTATACCAACAGCGGGCGTTTTGATGAGGCGCTCTCTTTATTCAAACAGACCATCGAACTGGATCCGCAACTGGCCCTTGCCCCTTATTGGATACCGGTTCAAGGGGCGGCCGGGCAGTTTGATCTCATTCTGGATCCGGTTTACCTGGAAAAAGAGGTGGACCATAGCCCGCTCCGAACCCGTATTTTAACCCATTTAGGTAAAGCCGATTATACACCGCGCTTATTTATACCGGCTCCCGATGCAGATAGCCCTCTCTCCTTCAGCCAGGTGCTGGGAGCGGTCGAAGAAGATTATCTAAGAGCTCAAATGGAGCCAACTCAAGCAGGCTCTCAGCTCCTGGCCAGCCTGGCTGCGGCGGCCGGCGCGGCCGGCTTGCAAGAGCGGGCCGAAATGGCCTACCTCGGCTTTCTACAAGCCTATCCCGACAGCGCCTATGGCTATCGGGAATTGGCTAACCTTTATCAAGCCCTGGGGCGCTTGAAAGAAGCCCAACGCATGGCAGAGCAGGCGACGCAGGTCGATCCAGAGGATACCCTCTCCTGGCTGGGCTTGAGTCAATTGTATTTGGATAACGCGCTGGAGCATGAGGCGCAACAGGCTTTAGTGGTTGTCTACCGCTTGAACCCGCTCCACACCCGGCGATATGAACTGCAGGCCCGGCTTTACGGCCAACAACAAGAGCCGGTCCAGGCGGCTGAGACTTTACGCCAGTCTTTGTTTATCCGGGAGTCTCTCCCTAACCGGCTGGCCCTGGCCGACCTCTATTATGAAATCGGCGATGCTCAACAGGCGCTGGACCAATGTCTTCAGGCAGCCGGAACAACCTCACGGCTTTGGCCGCGCCCGCTGGCTCCGGAATTGTGGCAGATTGGGACCTGCCTGGCCGAGTTACATATCGATTATGCGGGGACCGATCTTCTGCCTGGACAAGACCCTGTACTTTACCATCTGCTCCTCGGACACACGTATTGGCAGCAAGAACAATTAGATAAGGCTTTAAACGCCTACCGGCGGGCTGTCGAGGCTCGCCCGGATGAAGGTGCGCTGCACTACTTCCTGGGAAATATCTATCAGGCCTTGGGGCAGCCCGCTGCTGCGGCGAACGAATACCGCCAGGCCGCCTCGCTCTACCGCTTCGAATCGCGCCCGCTGCTGGCCCTGGGCCGGATGCAGTGGGCGCGCGGAGAAAGGGAGACCGCCCTACTGAGCTTTCGGGCGGCTACCGCCGCAACACCGGGCTGGGGGCAAATGCATATGGTGCTGGGGAATGCCTTGTTAGCCATTGGTGATCGGCACGGCGCTGCCCTCCATTTTCAACAGGCACAGCGCCTGGATGGCGGCATCCGCGAAAATAATTTGTTTGATTTCAGTGGGCAACTGGCCACAGCCGATATCGAAGCGCCTGGAGCGGAATATATCCAGAATGATTACTTTACCATCGACGGCCAACAGCGGCGGGTCTTGTATATGCATCCTGATTCTAAAGCCCATTATGTCGTTAGCTTACCGGATGCCGATAGCTCATATGCGAGAAGAAAGGTGCAACTGGTTTTTGATGTGGCAACATTGCCGTCGAGTTGGGAGCAGCCCGGCGATGGGGTAGCTTTTAATGTTCAAGTGACGACTGAGAAAGGAATAAAACAACTCTTTTCTACCTATATTGATCCCAAAAGTAATCAGGCTGATCAACACTGGCAATCTCACACGGTCGATCTTAGCGCTTATGCCGGGCAGACCGTCAGCCTCACCCTTGAGACCGGCAGTGGACCTGCGGGTAACAATCAGTTTGATTGGGCCGGCTGGGGTGAACCCCGCCTGGTTCTGGCCAATGCTGATCGCACTCAGGAAACCACCCTTTTACCTGAGGAATAAATTCTAATCATCACTTATGCAACAAAACGACTACCGGGCAACCTTAATCGTCATATCTGGTCTGGCCGCGGCGACCGTAACCGGATTTCTGCGCCAGGCCGTGACTGCCTACCAATTGGGCGCAGGGCGTGGCGCTGATATCTATCTAGTCGCCTTTGCCATACCCGAGTTCATCTTCATCGCCCTGCCTATTGTCCTATGGCCGGTCTTTATCCCCCTGTTCACCCAATGCCGGCAGCAAGGTGGGGAGGCAGTGGCCTGGCGCTTTGCCTTACGGGTCGTTGGGGCTTTGTCGGTGGTGCTGGCGATCTTCACGATCGGGGCCGACCTGGCCGCGCCGCTTTACCTGCGCTGGCTGGCCCCTGGCTTTTCGGCGGCGGATCACCATCAAACCATCCGGGCCATCACCCTGATGCTGCCCGCCTTAAGCCTGATGAGCCTGGCCACCTTGATCGGAGCCATGCTCCAGGTCTACCGCCAATTTGCCCGCCCGGTCCTCATGGTGGCTGCTTATAACTTAACCTTCATCCTGACCCTACTGGCGCTCCCTTTGGCCGAGCCGTTAGATCGCGCCGCCTGGGGAGTCACTCTTGGCGCCGCCGCGGCTTTGCTCCTCCAACTTCCCCTGTTGTGGCGCCATCGCCCTCCGGCCGCCTGGCTAAAAGCCAGAGATGGAGTCGAGCCTTTAGGCGGGGGCCCGCCTAAAGGCTCGACTCCATACGCCCCTAATGCAACAATAGGTTCCATAACAGATCAAGCCAAACGGGCTAAAACGGTTTCGCCCCATCTAGTCCAGGTGGCCCGGCTGGCCGGACTGCTGGCAGTTGGCTACGCGATACATCACCTTATTCTCTTGATCGACCGGGCCTGGGCGACCAGCTTAGGAACCGGCAGCGCGGCGGCGCTCAACTACGCCTACCACCTGGCCCTGGTGGCCGGACAGATCAGCGGGCTGGCCGTCTCCACCGTCCTATTTCCCCGCCTGGCCGAACAGATCAACACCGGCGATACCGCCGCCGCCCACCGCAGCCTGGCCGATGCCCTGCGTCCGGTCTGGCTCATTGCACTGCCGGCCGGCGCGGCTCTCATTGTGCTGCGCGTCCCTCTGATCCGCCTACTCTTAGAACGCGGCGCTTTTGATCAGGCCGCGACGGCTGCCGTAAGCGCCCCCCTGGTCTGGTACACCCTGGCCGTGCTGGCCGATGCCCTCTGCCAGCCTCTTTGGCGGGTGGTCTATGCCCAACAGGGCGCGAGGACAGTCCTGGTAGTAAACAGCTTACAAACAGGGCTGCGCCTGGCCACTAATTTTGCTCTTATTCCGATCTTTGGCTACAGCGGCCTGGCCATTTCAGCCTTCCTCGGCCTAGCCGTCCAGGCGATTATCCTGGGCGGGTGGACCCAACACCGCTTAGGAAAATATCTCTCCGGCGCCTGGTGGCAAGATGCCGGACGAGTGGTCTTGGGCACAGCCGCCAGCCTACTGGCCATGGCCACGCTCAGCAACGGCTTGTTGGGCAGCGCATCCCCCTGGCTCCAAATCCTCCTGGCCGGTTCGCTAGGTGGATTAGTCTATCTGGCGGCCCTGTGGCTGCTTGGTCTATTAAAACGTTCTGATATCGCCACCTTAACCATCTGGCTACCCTGTCTAAAGGATCATCCTAGCAGGACCTATCGCGCGAATCCTGCCAACCTGGAGCAACATTCATGATCTTAAAACCTTTACCCTCTCGCTTTAATCCGGAACTTATTGGGCTGCTGCTCTTCCTGCTCCTGCTGCCCTTCCATCTGGTCATCAAAAAGCTGACGCCTCCTCCATGGGGAACCTACTGGAAAGAGGGGTTGTTAGCTCTATTACTGGCCTGGTGGGCCTGGCGCTATTTGGCCGCCGCCCTCCGCCAGCGCCAAGGCTGGCCTAAGATATCCCCCCTCAACCTCGCCGTGCTGCTCTACCTCGGCCTGCTGCTGCTCCGTTTCGGGCTGGACCGTTCAGGCCAGGTTGGCGCTTGGGGCCTCTATATCTCGGTGATGTACCTGCCGCTCGTTTGGCTAGTCCCGGCTGTACTCCGCCGCCATCCAGAGTGGGAGATGCGGCTGGTAACCTTAACCGTCGGCGTTGGCGGGTTCATTGCTTTAGGTGGGCTAACCGAATTTATCCTGGATGTCCCGCTTTGGCCTTCGGCCGAGCTGATCCAACGCCAGGGTTTTCCGGATGTCTTTATCTATGGCGCCCAAGTGCGGCGCGTCTACTTTACCTTTGACTCGCCCACAGCCCTGGCCAATACCCTGGCTTTGTTCCTCCCCCTGGCCCTGATCCTGATCCTGCTCAGCCGCCGTATCTGGGCGCGCCTAACTGCCGGCCTGGCGGCCCTCCTGATCATCGCTTGTATCATCGTCACCTATAGCCGGGGCATCTGGGTCTCGGCGGCCCTGGCCATCTTCCTTATGGCTGCCCTCATCTGCCTGGTTCAGCGCCGGCGCTGGCTTGTACCGATAGGGGCAAGTCTGGTCGTGTTGATGATGCTGAGTTGGGGCCTCTTTAACCTCTTGCAACCCGGCCAGGCAGAGGCCGCGAGTGAAAGCGTGATTGAACTCCCGCCAACGGCTTATCGCTTTGCTCCCCTTACCGGTATCGATCAAGAATTGTTAAAAAGCACGCCGCTTCACGGTCAAGCGGTTATTGAGACCTGGTCTTTATTCGATCCGATCAGCGGGCAACATGATACCCGGCCGGTCCTCTTTGAGCGTCCTGCAGCCAATGGCAGAGAAGAGATCACCTATCAGGTGTCCGTCCCTCCGGCCGGCGCCCTGCGCTTTGCCATCGTCCTTTCGCCGGAGGTTTGGTCGACGGAAAAGGGCGATGGCGCCAGCTTCCATGTTCATCTGGCCGAAGCCGGAATGGCCATTGAAGGTCAATCCATTTTCAACCGCTACATTAACCCAAAACATAACCCCAGCGACCGTCGCTGGCGCAACTTTTTAGTTGATCTATCCCCCTGGGCGGGTCAGGTCGTCAATCTCCATTTTATCGTCAAAGCTGGCCCTACCGGCGACTCAAACTTTGACTGGGGCGGCTGGTCCGAACTGCAACTGGTTACGGTTGAGCCAGACCTTTTTAACGCCAAGCCGGCCGAAAACATCTTGGTGCGCCATGCCGGCTCCACCCTCGATTGGAGCGGTGATGAAACCAATCGCGACCGGCTCCTGGCCTGGAACCTCGGCCTGGACGCCTGGCAAGCGGCGCCGTTCTGGGGCAATGGGTTGGGCACAACCGGCGTAGCCGCACTGCGCACCAATCCTGAACAGGCCTTTGTCACCGAAAGCCAGGTCCTCAAGGCCCTGGTCGAACTGGGCTTACCCGGCTTGTTAGCGCTGGGCTACTTATGGTGGCAAATCGGGCGCACCGGCTGGCAGAGTTACCATTTGGCCGATACGCCGGCCGGCCGGGCCTTATTGCTCGGCCTTTTAACCAGCCTGTTGATCATCTTTATCGAAGGGTGGATCTATCAAAACCTGGAAGTCAAACAAGTCAATGCCTACTTCTGGCTCCTGGTCGGAATGCTGGCTTTTTTAAATGAGCAGTGGCGTGAAAAACAAAACCATCACCACCATCATCATTAATTGGAACCACGGCCACTTTCTCAAAGATTGTTTTACGGCCCTACTGGCCCAGAACTACCCTTCCTTTGAGATGATCGTGGCCGACAATGGCTCAACCGATGGCTCGCCGGAATGGATTGCCCGGCATTACCCCCAGGTCAGCCTGCTAAGATTTCCTTACAATCGCGGCTTTTCCGAAGCCTTCAACCGGGCCGTGGCCGCCGCCGACAGCCCCTTCATCCTCTCCTTAAATCCGGATGTGGTTGTCGCGCCCAACTTTCTCCACGAGCTGCTGCAAGCGATCAACCAGGATGAAGGCATTGGCATGGCCGCGCCAAAACTGCTCCAGGCCGGCAACCCGGCCATCCTCGACTCGACCGGGCTGTTTATAGATCGGCGGCGGCGACCTTATGATCGAGGCCAGGGCGAGCCTGACCTGGGCCAGTACGACGCCCAGACCGCTATCTTCGGCGCTTGCGGCGGTGCGGCGCTGTACCGGCGAACGATGTTAGATGATCTGGCGCTGGATGGGGAATACTTTGACGAAGATTTCTTTGCCTATTACGAAGATGCGGATTTGGCCTGGCGAGCCCAGGGGCGCGGCTGGCGCTGCGTTTATGCCCCCCAGGCCGTCGCCAGCCACCGGCGTGGCGCCGGCGACACCTTGCGCAAACAAAAGGACCGCCCCCACAGCCTGGGGCCAAGACTGGCCTTATGTAATCGGTACCTCATGTTGCTCAAAAATGACCACCCCCTCCATCTTCTTGTCGATCTACCCTTGATCCTGGCTGCGGAACTACCCCGGTTGGCCTACATGGCGCTCAAGCTCCCCCACAGTTTGCTCGGGCTGGAGGATTTAGCCCGAAAGTGGCCCTCGGCCTGGCGTAAGCGCCGGCAGATTCATCAACAGCGCACGACGGCTGGGGCCGCTCTCAGGCGCTGGTTTATTCGCCCGCAAAAGGAAACGGTAAAGGATCTAAAGTAGATGTTAAAGATTCTCCTCATCTATTATGAACCACGGCCCAGCGGCCAGACTACCCACGTGTTGTCATTGATCCAGGGTCTGGACCGCCAGAACTATCACCTGACCCTGGCCTTACCACCTCACCTCCAGCAGAGTCTCCCGCGTTTAAACCGGGCGAATCTTGATATCATCCCCCTCCCAATCCGTAAACTCATCTGGGGGCCGGGCCTGATCCGCTCTCTAATCCGGTTGATTCGCCGCCACAAGATCGATATTGTTCACGTTCACAGCCAGGAGGCCGGCTTGCCCATGCGCCTGGTCGCCTGGCTGGCCGGAACAGCTAAGATCATCTACACCCCCCAAACCATCGATATCCGGCGCGCCAACTGGCAGGGGGTATATTTACAAATCGAGCGAATGCTGGCCCATTTGACCGATCTGATTATTTCGGTAAATGAGTTTGATCGAAAGCGGCTGATCAGCCTCAGTATTTCAGCCAACAAGGTTGTAACCATCCCCAACGGCATCGACCTGACCCGCTTTGATGCGCTGATAAACCCTAGCCATATTCGGGAAGATCTAGGGCTGTTGGCCGGCCGGCCATTGATTATGCAGGTGGGCCGGCTAAGCCCTCAAAAAAAACCGCTGGCCTTTTTGAAAGGGGCGGCGGTAGTAGCCCGCCGCTATCCGGAAGCCCAGTTTGCGCTCATCGGCGAAGGGCCGCTGCAAGCCGCATTGGTTCAGCAGATTCAGGCGCTTGGATTGCAGGAACAAGTTCACTTGCTGGGCTGGCGTGATCAAGCCTTCAAGCTTTTAGCCGCGGCCGATATCGTCACCTTGACCTCACAGTGGGAGGGCACACCCTATGCTTTATTAGAAGCAATGGCCTGGTCACGGCCAATTGTAACCACTGCGGCCAACGGCTGTTCGGAGGTCGTCAATCATGGGGTTACCGGCTATTTGGCGCCCGTAGGAGATATCGACGCCTGGGCTGATGCGGTGATCAATTTACTAGATGACCCGGCCAAAGCGGCCACGATGGGCCAACAAGGCCGATACCGGGTAGAACAATGCTTCTCGTTAGAGCAGATGATCCGGCAGATTGAAAGCGTGTACGAGCAGGTAGCGAACCATTAACCCGCTACCTTTTGGATAGATACCCAAAAAGACCCAACAAGAAGCCTAAACCCAAAGCCCAGGCTCGTACAAACAGCAGGATAGGCGCGGCCAAAGCGACCTTGCTATCCCGGCGGCCAATCTTGCGCAAGAATGGAAGCCCGCTAAACCCAACTAACAGCCAGCTCAACAGTCCGGCCACTGCCAGGCGAGGTTTAAACAGGCTGCCGATGATAAACAATCCACTTAAAGCCGCCAGCCCAATTTGCAGCTTGAGCGCCTGGGGCGTGTGGGAGTCGCTCACCAGCTTATCCGGGTAAGCGCGCATCACCCGCACTTTCCAATACCCAATCCAAAATTTACGGCGGATATATTCGGCCAGAGTCTGATCGTGCAGGTGATAAACCCGGGCCTGAGGCGCAAAAACTAGCCGCAGGCCGGCCCTGGCCAGCCGGAACGAAAATTCCTGGTCCTCTACTGAGGCTTTGGGAAAAATTGTGGCAAAGCCACCCATCCGCAAAAAAATATCGCGCCGGTAACCGGCGGCATAAGTATCGATAAAATCAATCTGATTGAACTCCCCCATCCGGTCATAGCGGTCCTCATACTCAAGCTGAACAAAACGAGCCACAATCTCCCGCTGCCGGGTACCATAGACCCCTTTAACTCCAGCAACTCCGGGATCTTCAAAAGGCCGCAGCATCTGGGCAATCCAATCAGGGGCCGGCGCGCAATCAGAGTCGGTAAAGAGCAAGATCGGAGCGCGAGCCAACCATGCTCCGTGATTACGCGCAGCGGCGGCGCCGGCATTGGCTTGAGAAACAACCCGAATGCTAAAATCCTGGGCAATTCGAGCCGTGGCATCATTGGAACCATCATCTACCACGATAATCTCGTAGGCAGACCGAGGCGTCGTTTGCTTCGCTAAGGCTTCCAAGCAGGCCGGTAAAGTGGCAGCGGCGTTATAGGCCGGGATAATCACAGAGGCCAACAGAGAAGATCCGCTCATTTGGCGCCTTTGGGCAGCGCAGAAGCGGTCGAATTTGACACTGATGGGCGAAATAGATATTTGATAAAGCTGTGAGCTGATTTAATCGTTCGCCGCGCTTCACGAGGTTGGGAAAACATCTGCCACATCTTATGGATGATATAACGAGGGCGAAGATAAAACGAGCGGCGCGCTTCATCACACCAGGCCGTCAAATCCTCGGCCGATAGCCCCGGCTGGCTGACGATACTGCGATGCAGCCCTTCGGAAGTTAGCCAATCTCGAAAGTCAGCCGTATTGATAAATCCCTGCCGCTTGGCCCAGTCATAAGCTTCAGTACCGGGATAGATCATGATCGGGAAGAATTGGGCCGTATCTGGATTTAACGACTTCGCCAGGGCCAGCGTTTTAGCCAGAGACTCACGGGTTTCACCCGGATTGCCGGCCATAAAGCAGCCATGCACCAATACGCCTGCCTGCCGCGCCCCTTCCCGAAATTCATAAAACTGCTGCACGGTAATACCTTTACGGATGGCGTTTAAAAGCGCTTGATCTCCGCTTTCAAAGCCAACACACAGCAAACGCAGACCGGCTTGTTTTAACCAATGGAGTGTTTCATAGCTTACGTCAGCCCTGGAATTAGCGGTAAAAGGCAAGCAATTTCCTCGCCGGATTAGCTCCTGGCTCAAATCCAGGCAGCGTTTCTGATTCACGGTCAGGGTATCATCTTCAATAAAAACTTCTTTGACCTGGGGAAATTCACGGGCAATAAATTCAAATTCATGGGCTACGTTTTCAACGCTCCGCCGGCGATAGCCATGTCCGGTCAGCGTTTGCGGCCACATACAGTAGGTACAATGATAAGGGCAGCCGCGCCCGGTAATAATCGTTATTTCTGGATAACGAGTGATCGAATAGAAATAATCTTCGACCTTGAGATGGCGTTTATACACTTCACTAACCAGGGGCAGCGCATCCAGGTTCTGAATAAAAGGGCGATCAGCTTCATGAACGATTTCACCGGCCCGGCGATAGCTCAAACCCAAAACTCCTTCCGGTTCCGCCCCACCTTGGAGGGCCAGGGCTAAATCGCGCAGCGTGTAATCATACTCCCGGCGGGCGACCGCATCTACGGCCAAACTCAACTTCAAGCTCTCCTCCGGCAGCGCCGAGACATGCGCACCGACCAGAGTGAGAAAAACGTGTGGAAAACGCTGCTTGATCGATTCCGCCACTGCTATATCGTTATGGATACTGGGCGTACTGGTATCAAGCACGATCAAGCCCGGTTGCCAGCCCTC
>Ga0073934_10007805_pt1 | contig 14625 bp, 12 predicted proteins | sample LarsenN4metaG_FD_76834 | JGI IMG/M metagenome (GOLD analysis project Ga0073934, IMG submission 76834) | Hot spring sediment bacterial and archeal communities from British Columbia, Canada, to study Microbial Dark Matter (Phase II) - Larsen... ...
CTGACGGTGATGATTACCGGCGAGTCCGGCACCGGTAAGGAATTGGTGGCCCGCGCCCTGCACAATTACGGCAAGCGCCGCAATGGCCCCTTCGTTGCCATCAACATGGCGGCCATCCCGCGTGAGCTGATTGAAAGCGAGCTGTTCGGCCACGAGAAGGGCGCCTTCACCGGGGCCAGCGCGCGGCGCGAGGGCCGCTTCGCCGAGGCGCGCGGCGGCACCCTGTTCCTGGACGAGATCGGCGACATGCCGCCCGACGCCCAGACCCGCCTGCTGCGCGTGCTGCAGCAGGGCGAGTACACGCCGGTGGGCGCGCGCGGCACCGTGGCGGCCGACGTGCGCATCGTGGCCGCCACCAACCGCGATCCCCTGCGCCTGGTGCGCCAGGGGCTGCTGCGCGAGGATCTCTACTACCGCCTGAACGTGGTGCCCCTGCGCGTGCCGGCCCTGCGCGAGCGGCGCGAGGACATCCCGGCGCTGGTCGCGCGCTTCGTCGAGCGCTGCGCCGACGAGGGGCTGGAGCCCAAGGTGTTCGGCCCCACGGCGCTGGCCCGGCTGCAGGCATACGACTGGCCGGGCAACGTGCGCGAGCTGGACAACCTGGTGCGCCGCCTGCTGGTGCTGACGCCGGGCGCCGAGATCGCGCCCGACGCCGTGGACCGCGAGCTGCGCGCCGCACCCCAGACCGCGCCGGCGGCGAACGGCGAGGGCGGGGGCGGGCTTGGCGGCAGCGTGGAACGCCATCTGCGCGACTACTTCGCGGCGCACGCGGGCGACCTGCCCTCGCCGGGCCTTTACGACCGCGTGCTGCGCGAGGTGGAGCGCCCGCTGATCGAGATGACTCTTTCGGCCACGCGCGGCAACCAGCTGCGCGCCGCCGACGTGCTGGGCCTGAACCGCAATACGCTGCGCAAGAAGATCCGGGGGCTCGGCATCGCCATCGGCCGCGGGTCGCGCGAATGAGCGACGCGGCCCTGTCCCGCGGCCAGGCGTGGCTGGCGTGGATCCGCCTGCGCCGCTGGGCGCGCCAGGCCCGGGTGTCGCGCCGGCTGGCCTATGCCCTGGCCGCGGCGGCGCTGGCGTGCAGCATCGCCACCTACGTGATCTGGACCGGGGCGGGGCCCGAGGGGCCCAACCCCGACGTCGTCCTGGTGCTGCTCAACATCGACCTGATCCTGCTGCTGTCGCTGGGCGCCGTGGTGCTGCGCCGCCTGGTGCTGCTGTGGATCGAGCGCCGGCGCGGCCTGGCGGGCGCCAAGCTGCACGCCCGGCTGGTCGCCCTCTTCAGCGTGGTGGCCATCACGCCGACCATCGTGGTCGCCGTGTTCTCGGCCATGTTCTTCAACTTCGGCCTGGACGCATGGTTCAGCGAGCGGGTCAGCACGGCGCTCTCGGAATCCGTGGCGGTGGCCGACGCCTATCTCGAGGAGCACCGCCAGAACATCCGCGCCGACGCGTTGGCGGTGGGGCGCAGCATCAGCCAGCGGGCCTGGGGCCTTACGGGCGATCCCTCCCAGGTCTCCGAGCGCCTTAGCAACCTCCTCGAGTACGAGATCCGCGTGCGCGACCTGACCGAGGCCGTGGTCTTCGCGCGCGACGGCAGCATCATCGCGCAGACGGCTCTGTCCTTCACCGCGTCGCTCGAGCCGATCTCGGACGACCTGCTTACGCAGGCCTATGCCGAGGATGCGCTCAACGACGTCTTCCTGCTCTCCACCGACAGCGAGGACCGGGTGCGGGCGCTGCTCAGGCTCGACAACTTCCTGGATGCCTACCTGGTCGTGGGGCGCTTCGTCGACAGCCGGGTGCTGGCGCATGTGGACCAGGTCCACAGGGCCTCGGACGCCTACGTCCAGATCCAGGGCAAGCGCTCCGGGCTGCAGCTCACCTTCGCCCTGATCTACGTCGTCGTGGCGCTGCTGCTGCTGCTGGCGGCGGTGTGGGTGGGCCTGACCCTGGCAACCCGGCTGGCCAAGCCCATCAGCGGCCTGGTCGAGGCCGCCGAACGGGTGCGGGCGGGCGACCTCACGGCCCGCGTCGTCGACGTGGAAAGCCGCGACGAGATCGGCATGCTGGGCCGCGCCTTCAACCGCATGACCGACCAGCTAGCCGCCCAGCGGCGCGAGCTGATCGAGGCCAACCGCCAGATCGACGCGCGCCGGCGGTTCACCGAATCCGTGCTGAGCGGCGTCTCGGCAGGCGTGCTGGGCCTGGACGCCGAGGGCCGCATCGAGCTGCCGAACCGCTCGGCCCTGCGCCTTCTCGGCATGGCGGCGGACGAGCTGGTGGGCCGCCCCCTGTCGGACGCGGTGCCGCCGATGGCGGCGCTGCTGGAGACCGCGCAGGCGGCGCCCGACGGCCGCGCCGAGGGCCAGGTCGAGGTGGCGGTGGGCCGGCGCACGGCCACCTTCTTCGTTCGGCTGACGCGCGAGGAGGGCCAGCCCCAGTCGGCCGGCTACGTGCTGACCTTCGACGACATGACGGCCCTCGTGGCGGCGCAGCGCACGGCGGCCTGGGCCGACGTGGCCCGGCGCATCGCCCACGAGATCAAGAACCCGCTGACCCCCATCCAGCTTTCGGCCGAGCGCCTCAAGCGCAAGTACCTGCGCCAGATCGAGCAGGAGCCGGAGGTCTTCACCGCCTGCACCGACACGATCGTGCGGCAGGTGGGCGACCTGCGCCGCATGGTGGACGAGTTCTCGGCGTTCGCCCGCATGCCCGCGCCCAGCTTCGCCGAGGAGGACCTGGGCCAGGTTGTGGAGCAGGCGGTGGTGCTGCAGGAGGTGGCGCACCCTGCCATCCGCTTCGAGCGCTCCCTGCCGGTGCAGCCGCTGCGCGCGGTGTGCGACGGCCGCCTGCTGGCCCAGGTGCTGACCAACCTGCTGCAGAACGCGGTGGATGCCATCGAGGGACGCGAGGCACCGGCCGGGGAGGCGGCGCCCCCGGGGTGGATCCGGGCGCGCTTGAGCGCGGAGGGCGGGCGGGCCATCATCGAGATCACCGACAACGGGCGCGGCCTGCCGACCCACCACCGGGACCGGCTGACCGAGCCCTACGTCACGACACGGGCGAAGGGGACGGGGTTGGGCCTGGCCATCGTGAAGCGGATCGTCGAGGACCACGCCGGCACCCTGGCGCTGGAGGACGCGCCCGAGGGCGGCGCCACGGTCCGGGTGGTGTTCCCGCTCGTCCGCGCCGTACCGACGGCCGAACGCGACGCCCCGGCCGTGCGGGAGGCCCGCCATGGCGCATGACATCCTGATCGTCGACGACGAGGCGGACATCCGCTCGCTGGTCGTCGGCATCCTGGAGGACGAGGGCAACACTTGCCGCGCCGCCGGCGACAGCACCCAGGCGCTGGCCGAGATCGAGATGCGGCGCCCGGCCCTGCTGGTGCTGGACATCTGGCTGCAGGGCAGCCCGATGGACGGGCTGGAGGTGCTGGACCTGGTGCAGCGCGACCATCCCGACCTGCCGGTCGTCATCATCAGCGGCCACGGCAACGTCGAGACCGCGGTGGCCGCCATCAAGCGCGGCGCCTACGACTTCATCGAGAAGCCGTTCCAGGCCGACCGCCTGCTGCTGGTGGTGGAGCGCGCCATCGAGGCCGCGCGCCTGCGCCGCCAGAACCAGGAGCTGCTGGCCCGCTCGTCCGTCAGCCTGGACCTGATCGGCTCCAGCGCCGCCATGACGAACGTGCGCAACGCCGTGGCCCGCGTGGCGCCCACCGGCAGCCGCGTCCTGGTCACGGGCCCGGCGGGCTCGGGCAAGGAGGTGGTGGCCCGCCTGATCCACGCCAGCTCGAAACGCGCGGGCGGCCCGTTCGTCGTGGTCAACGCCGCCACGATGGCGCCCGAGCGCATGGAGATCGAGCTGTTCGGCGTGGAGGCGGGCGTGCTGGGGGCGGGCACGCCGCGCAAGACCGGAACCTTCGAGCAGGCCCACGGGGGCACCCTGTTCCTGGACCAGGTGGCCGACATGCCGCTGGAGACCCAGGGGAAGATCCTGCGCGCCCTGCAGGAGCAGACGTTCCAGCGCGTCGGCGGCGGCGCCCAGGTGCAAGTGGACGTGCGCGTGGTGGCGGCCTCCAGCCGCGACCTGCCGCACGAGATCGCCGCCGGCAGCTTCCGCGAGGATCTCTATTACCGGCTGAGCGTGGTGCCGATCCGCCTGCCGCCCCTGCGAGACCGGCGCGAGGACATCCCCGAGCTGGCGCACTACTTCATGGCGCGGGCGGCCGAGGCGGCCGGCCTTCCGCCGCGCGCCATCGGCAGCGATGCCATGGCCGCGCTGCAGGCCTGCGACTGGCCCGGCAACGTGCGGCAGCTGCGCAACGCCATCGACTGGCTGCTCATCATGGCGCCCGGCGAGCCGAAGTCGACGATCAGGGCCGACATGCTGCCGCCCGAACTGGGCGTGCGCGCGCCCGACGCGGTCAAGCCCGACCGCAGCGGCCAGGTCATGGCCCTGCCGCTGCGCGAGGCGCGTGAGATGTTCGAGCGCCAGTACCTGGAGGCGCAGCTCGTGCGCTTCGGCGGCAACATCTCGCGCACGGCCGCCTTCATCGGCATGGAGCGTTCGGCCCTGCACCGCAAGCTCAAGTCGCTGGGCGTCGCCGAGGACGCCCGCAGCCCGGCCGCCGCGGCGGCGAGCGGGGGGAAGTAGGTGTTTCTCAAGGTTGCGGCTTGACCAACAAGAATATGCATGCGAACATACAGTGAACATGGTGTTCGCATGCAAAAGTTTGGTGGAACCTGGACCGATGACAAGCTTAGGCGGGTGAGCGCCTATCTGAAGGCATATAACATAGCTCTTCAGTTTAAGCCTTCCCGCGCGAAGCCATTTCAACGCATTTATATTGATGCATTTGCAGGTTCTGGCTATCGGGTTACCTCCGCTAGTACAGAACCCAGTCTGTTAGACGAAGATACACAGGTCTTGGCTAAAGGCTCGGCGCGCGTCGCCCTCGAAGTTAATCCTCCGTTCGACCGTTACATTTTCATAGAGCGAAGTGCTGAGCGCTTTCAGGAACTCATACGACTAAAGAACGAATTTTCGTCTCTTTCTGGATCGATGGTGTTTCTCAATGAAGACGCGAACCTATCTATACGCAAGCTTTGTGCTGAGACGGACTGGCGTGTGACGCGAGCCGTAGTGTTTCTTGATCCGTTTGGCATGCAGGTGGATTGGGCGACTGTGCAGGCGCTCGGGGCGACAGCGGCAGTCGATCTCTGGTACCTCGTGCCAACCGGAATGGGCTTGAGCAGGCTGGCTCGGCACGATGGGCTCCTTCCTCCGGCATGGCAGCAGCGCATGGAGCGGATGACGGGCGACCCTAATTGGAAGAGTGCGTTCTACCGACATCGGGACACACTCACACTCTTTGGGAAGGAGGCGACGACGGAGCGCGATGCCGGTATCAAGAAGATAGAAAGCTACTTCTTGCATCGGCTGGGCACGTGCTTTGCGGGTGTGGCGCGGCATGGGGTAACGCTTGGGCCAAAGGGCCGGGATATGTACTTGCTTGCCTTTGCTTGCGCCAACGAGCAAGGCAAGGAGATCGCGCTTCGCATCGCCGGTCACATCATCGGCCGTAGGCGACCGTAGGATGGCTGGTCTATCGGACATAGAGTGGACCGACGCGACCTGGAATCCCGTTTCCGGATGCGCGATCGTCTCGCCGGGTTGTACGCATTGCTATGCGATGCGGATGGCTGCGCGTCTGCAGGCAATGGGGCACCCGAAGTATGTGGGCTTGACGCGGAAGAGCGGTCGTCGCTGGGTCTGGACGGGACGTGTTCGGATTGACCGTGGAGCCCTGGACGTGCCGGTCCATTGGAGAAAGCCACGGCGCATCTTCGTCAACTCCATGTCCGACCTGTTTCACGAAGACGTTCCAGAAGCCTTCATTCACGACGTATGGAACGTGATGCGGACTGCGAGGTGGCACACGTACCAGGTTCTCACAAAGCGGCCGGACCGCATGGCGAAGGTGCTTGCCGAGACGGCACCCGAAGCTCTCCCAAATGTTTGGGTCGGCACTTCTGTGGAGAACTCGGAGTACGTCTACCGCATTGCCGAACTAAGGAGGGCGCCTAGCGCTGTGAGGTTCGTATCCTTCGAACCTTTGATTGGCCCTGTGGGCAAGCTGAATCTGCAGGGCGTCCATTGGGCCATTGTTGGAGGAGAGTCGGGCCCAGGCGCACGGCCCATGGACTGGGCTTGGGTCGACGAGATACGTGCAGCATGCAGGCGGCAGGGTGCCGCATTTTTCTTTAAGCAGTGGGGTGGCGTTCGGAAGAAGCAGACGGGACGTGAGTTGGATGGCAGAATCTGGGACGAGTATCCTGGCGCGCACCGTCACGCGGACTAGGAGCGATCCCCAAGCATGTCGCGCATCGCCTATGTGAACGGCCGCTATGCGCCGCACGGCCAGGCCGAGGTCCATGTGGAGGACCGCGGTTATCAGTTCGCCGACGGGGTGTACGAGGTCATTTACGCGATCGGCGGGAGGATGATCGACGAGGGCGCGCACATCGAGCGCCTGGAACGATCGCTGCGCGAGGTCGAGATGGCCATGCCCATGAGCGCGGGCGCGCTGTCGGCCGTGATGCGCGAGACGATCGCGCGCAACCGGCTGGAGGACGGCATCGTCTACCTGCAGGTCAACCGCGGCGTGGCGCCGCGCGGGCACGCCTTTCCCAGGGAGGGCGTGAAACCCACCGTCGTCGTCACAGTCAAGCGCATGCCGCTGCCCGCCACCTCGGAGGACGCGCCCGGCGTGGCGGTCATCACGGTGCCCGACATCCGCTGGCGCCGCGTGGACGTGAAGACCGTGGGCCTGCTGGCCAACTGCATCGCCAAGCAGCGGGCCACCGAGAAGGGCGCCTACGAGGCGTGGCTGGTGGACGACGACGGGCTGGTGACCGAAGGCAGCTCGACCAACGCCTGGATCGTGGACGCCGAGGGCAGGGCGGTGACGCGCCCGCTTGGCAACGACATCCTGCCCGGCATCACGCGGGCCACCGTAATGAAGCTGGCCAGGCGCCACGACGTGCCGGTGGTGGAACGGCCCTTCTCGGTGGCCGAGGCCAAGACGGCGCGCGAGGCGTTCCTGACCAGCACCACCTCGTTCGTTCGTCCGATCACGAGGATCGACGACGTGATCGTGGGCAACGGCCATCCGGGCAGCGTGACGCGACGCCTGCTGGGACTGTACCTGGACTACGCCCGCGGCGAGGGGACGGCGGGCTAGCCGCATCATGGCGCCCGACGCCCCGCCGAAGGCCGTCCTGCTGGACTGGGACGGCACGCTGGTCGACGCCTGGGGGGCCATCCACCGGGCGATGACCGAGACGCTGCTAGAGCACGGCCTGGAGACCTGGCCGGCCGAGGAGACGCGGCGGCGCATCCGATCGCTCAAGGAGTATTTCCCCCAGGCCTTCGGCGAGCGCTGGGACGCTGCCCGCATCGCGTTCCGCGACCGCTATCGCGCCGTCCACCTGCAGGAGCTGCGCGTGCTGCCGGGCGCGCTGGACCTGGTCCGGGCGGCAGGGGCGCTGGGCGTGCCCATCGCCGTGGTCAGCAACAAGACCGGCGAAGCCCTGCGCCTGGAGGCCGCGTACCTTGGCTGGAACGCCCATTTCCACCGCCTGGTGGGATCGGGCGACGCACCGCGCGACAAGCCCGACCCCGCACCCGTATCGGTTGCACTGGAGGGTACCGGGATCGCGCCCGGCGCGCGCGTCTGGCTGGTGGGCGACAGCCCCATCGACGTGGCCTGCGCAACCGCCGCGGGCTGCCTGCCCGTGGTCGTAGGCGAACCGGACGGCCTGGACGAGGCGGATTTCGGGAGCGCCTGGCGGGTTGGGGACTGCGGCCGGCTGGCCCGCATCCTGCGGCGCTACCAGAACCCCGTGGCATAGGACCGCGAGACTTCCTATATTTTGCGGCAGACGGGGCGATTGCGCGCGGGCGTCAAGGCGCGCGGGGCCCCTCTGGGGGAGGGCGTCGCGGCCCGCGAACGAAGGCCGCGGCGGGCCTTTAGGCCGTCAACGAACGATAGAATCGAGGGGGGACGCCCATGTCGGTCGAGAAGTCGCAGAACGTCCAGGACGTGTTCCTGAACCACGTCCGCAAGAACAAGATGCCGGTGACGATCTTTCTCGTGAACGGCGTGAAGCTGCAGGGCGTCATCAGCTGGTTCGACAACTTTTCCGTGCTGCTGCGGCGCGACGGGCACGCGCAGCTCGTGTACAAGCATGCGATCTCGACGGTGATGCCGGCCTCGCCGGTGCATCTCTTCGACAGCGCCAAGGAAGGCGAGGAGGCCCACTGAGCGCGTGACGGGTTCCATCCGCGACGACATCACCATCGGGACCCGCACCCTCGTCCTGCATCCGGCGCCGCACGGCCCGCAGGGGGCCGGAATAGCCCGTTCGCCCGAGGCGCGCCTGGCCGAGGCGGCGGGCCTGGCCGAGGCCATCCGTCTCGACGTCGCCCGCCGCCTGGTCGTGCCGTTGCGCGCGCCCCGGCCCTCCACCCTGCTGGGCAGGGGCAAGGTGGACGAACTGGCCGCCCTGATCGGGGAGGCGGGGATCGAGCTGGTCGTCGTGGACGCACCGCTCACCCCCGTGCAGCAGCGCAACCTGGAGCGGGCCTGGAAGGCGAAGGTCATCGACCGTACGGCACTGATCCTGGAGATCTTCGGGGAGCGCGCCCGCACCCGCGAGGGCCGGCTGCAGGTCGAGATGGCGGCACTCACCTACCAGCGCAGCCGCCTTGTGCGGTCCTGGACCCACCTCGAGCGGCAGCGCGGCGGATTCGGCTTCCTGGGTGGCCCGGGCGAGACGCAGATCGAGGCCGACCGCCGCCAGATCGACGAGCGCCTGGTGCGCCTCCGCCACGAGCTGGCCGAGGTGGCCCGCACCCGCGGCCTGCACCGGCGTGCCCGCCAGCGGGTACCCTATCCGCTGGTCGCCGTGGTGGGCTATACGAACGCGGGCAAGTCGACCCTGTTCAACCGCCTGACCGGCGCCCGCGTATTCGCCGACGACCAGCTCTTCGCCACGCTGGATCCCACGCTGCGCGCGGTCGAGCTGCCGTCGGGCCGGCGCATCATCCTGTCCGACACGGTGGGGTTCGTCTCCAGCCTGCCCACCCAGTTGGTGGCCGCCTTCCGCGCCACGCTGGAGGAGGTGGTAGAGGCCGACCTGATCCTGCACGTGCGCGATGTCAGCCATCCCGACACCGAGGCCCAGCGGGAGGACGTGCTGGCCGTGCTGCGCGAGCTGGGCCTGGGCGGCGCCATCGACGAGGAGAAGCTGCTGGAGGTCTGCAACAAGGCCGACCTGCTGCCGGCCGAGGAGCGCGCGGTGCTGGCCAACGAGGCGCCCAGGCGCCCGGCCCGCGTCGTCCTTTCGGCGCTGACGGGGGAGGGGATCGACGACCTGGCGGCCGCCATCGCCGCCCGCCTGGTGGACGGGCGGCGCGTCGTGGACGTGCTGGTGCCCTTCCGCGCCGGCGCCGCGCTGGACTGGCTGTACCGCCACGGCGAGGTGCTGGAGCGCAAGGACGAGGCGGGCGGCGTCCACCTGCAGGTGGGGCTGGATCCCGACGACCTGGCCCGCTTCCAGCGGCGCTGGAACCTCGGGGCCTAGGGCCGGCTGAACGTGTTCACAGCTCCCGCCGAGGACGCGCCGCACGCCCGCACCTGGATGGGCTGGCCCTCGACGCCCGCCATCTATGGCGGCGCCGGCGCCTACTACGAGGCCATGCAGGAGACGATCGGCAGGCTGGCCGCCGCCATCGCGGCGCACGAGCCGGTGGCGATGCTGGCCGATGCCCAGCACCACGCCCTTGCGCGCCGCCTGTGCGGCCCGGCCGTGATTCTCGTGGACGCGCCGACCGACGACATGTGGCTGCGCGATTCCGGGCCGGTCTTCGTGCGCGACGGCACCGGGCGCCTCGCCGCCGTCGACTTCAACTTCAACGGCTGGGGCGGCAAGCAGCGGCACGAACGGGACGGCGGGGTCGCGGCCGCCGTGGCCCGGCACGCCGGGTGCCCGCGCCGCCGCTCGCGCCTGACGGGGGAGGGGGGCGGCATCGAGTACGACGGCGAGGGAACCCTGATCCTGACCGAAAGCTGCTGGGTCAACGACAACCGCAATCCCGGCATGACGCGCGCCGAAATCGAGGCCGAACTGAAGGCCGACCTGGGGGTGGAGAAAGTCGTCTGGCTTCCCGGCGTTCGCGGCCATGACATCACGGACGGGCACATCGACGGCACGGTGCGCTTCGTGCGGCCGGGGGTGCTGGTGCTGGGCAGCTATCCGGGCGACGCGGCCTCGGTGTGGGCGCAGGCCGAGGCCGAGACCCGGGCAATCCTTGCCAGGGCCACCGACGCCCGCGGCCGCGGCTTCACCATCGCCGACATCCCGAGCGCGCTGGACGTACGCTCGACCAAGGCCGACTTCTTCAGCGGATACGCCAACTTCTATGTCGGCAACGGGGCGGTCTACACGCCTGCCTTCGGCGATGCCAAGGCCGACGCCCATGCCCAGGCGACGCTGGCCCGGCTCTACCCCGGACGGATCGTCGTGCCCTTGGAAGTGGATCGGATCTACGAGAACGGCGGCGGCATCCACTGCGTGACCCAGCAGGAGCCGGCGGCCGGCTGAGGCGAGGCGGCTAGGTGGCTTGGCCTCGCTCGGCGCGCTTGGCCGCCTGCCAGTAGGATTCCAGGGTATCCAGGTCGAGGGCGCCCGGATCGCGCCCGTCGGCCTGGGCCCTTCGCTCGACTTCCCTGTAACGTCGTTCAAACTTGGAATTGGCTTGCCGCAGCGCCTCTTCGGCATCTCCCTTTAGGTGCCGCACCAGGTTGACGACGGCGAACAGCAGGTCGCCCAGCTCTTCGTGCGTAGCGTCGTCCGGTCTGCTAGCGCTGGGCTCGCTCGCTGCCAGGGCCTGGCGCAGCTCGGCCACTTCCTCCTCGATCTTGTCCAGGATCATGGCGATGCCGTCTGGCCCGGCGGGCCAGTCGAAGCCGGCGTCCGCAGCGCGGCGCTGCAGCTTCTGGGCGCGCATCAGGGCGGGCAGGGCGGCCGCCACCCCGTCCAGCGCGCTGGCCGCGCCCACGGCGGCCCGGCGGCGCTCGGCACGCTTGTGGGCTTCCCAGGCGTTGTTCTGGGCCGCTGCATCGGCCACGCGCGCCTCGCCGAAAACATGCGGATGGCGGCGCACCATCTTGTCGACCACCGACCGGACGACATCGTCGAAGACGAAATGCCCAGCCTCGGCGGCCATTTGGCTGTGGAACACAACCTGGAACAGCAGGTCTCCCAGCTCGTCCCGGAGACCCTCCAGGTCGCCGGCCCGGATGGCCTCGGCCACCTCGTAGGCTTCCTCGATCGTGTAGGGAGCGATGGTGGCAAACGTCTGTTCGCGGTCCCACGGACAGCCGCCGGCCGGATCGCGGAGCCGCCGCATGATGGCCAGCAACTCCAGGAGCGGTCCGGCTGCGCGATTCATCGTGTCCTTGGGCATGCCGGCAAGACTTAAGCCAACCGCGCCGCCGGAACTGAGGCCGAGCCTCACGGAGGGTGCGAGATGACGGCCCCGGTGACGCCGGAGGGGTAAACCCTGGCGGCGCCTACGCATGGCGCCCCTCTTGTATACAGGGCGACATGGGAGCGGGGCCGGCGGGCAGACGCTATTCACGCAGCCCCGGGAGGTCAACTGCCTGGCACCGCCGATCCCGGCAGAGACGATCCTCAGAAGCAGAGGCAGCGGGAGGAGGGACCGGCAAGGTTGTGCGGTCTGCCGGCCCGTCGGCGCCGAACCGCACGTAGAACCATACTGCATACTCCGCATAATATGTATTATGGAAAAACTCGATCTTGCGATCCTCGCGCTTGTGACTGCCGAAGCCGTTGGTACACCGTCTCCGACGGCCACCGCGCTGCCGTGGAAGCCCATGCGGGCCCTTGCCCAGATCGATAAGGTGGCCCGCGGCGGGCTGGTTTGAAGCCCAGCACGGTGCTCTGGCCCTGCTTGGCCCTGGATCCGGCGACGGGGAGACAGGCCGGCGGGCGGATTGACGCTGCGCGCAGGCCAGTACGGGCTTGCGGAGAGCCCCTAGATTTCGATCACCAGGCCGTCGCGGGCGGGCTCGACGCCCGGCGGCAGCTCGGCGGCGAGCCGGGCGTAGTCCAGTTCGTGCCCCATATGCGTGAGCACGGCCCGTCGGGGGCGCACCCGGTCGATCCAGGCCAGCGTCTGGGCGACATGGGAGTGGACGAAGTTTTCCTTATAGCCCTGACTGTCGACCACCCACGCCTCGACGCCATCCAGGACCGAGAAGGCTTCCTCGGGCAGGCGGTCGACGTCGGTCGAGTAGGCGAAGCCGCCGATGCGGAAGCCGAGCGTCGTGGCGCGCTCGCCGTGGCGCTGGCGAAACGGCACGACGGTGAGGCCCGCCGCCTCGAACGGCCCCTCGATGGGGCGCGGGTTCAGCACGGGCCGGAACCAGGCCTCGTCGGGGCGCGGCGGCACGAAGCAGTAGCCGAAGCGGCGGTCGAGCTCGGCCAGGGTGGCCGCATCGCCCCAAACGTCGAGCGGGCGGCGCATCAGGCGCACGATCAGGCGCAGGTCGTCGATGCCGTGGCAATGGTCGGCATGGGCATGGGTGAACAGGACGGCGTCGAGCCGCATCGTGCCGGTACACAGCAGCTGGTCGCGCAGGTCGGGCGAAGCGTCGATCAGGAGGGCGGCGCCCCCCTCCTCCACCAGCACCGACGACCGGCGGCGCCTGTTGCGTGGATCGCCGGAGCGGCACACCCCGCAATCGCAACCGGGCAGCGGCACGCCGCCCGAGGCGCCGCAGCCCAGGATCGTGACCCTCACGGCCGGGGGCGGGCCTTGGCGAACAGCCGGTGGAAGTTGGCGGTGGTGGCGGCCGCCAGCTCGTCCTCGGGCACGCCGCGCACCTTCGCGACGAGAGCCGCGGTGTGGGCGACGAAGGCCGGCTCGTTGCGCTTGCCGCGCATCGGCACGGGCGCCAGGTAGGGGGCGTCCGTCTCCACCAGCAGCCGGTCGAGCGGCGCCATGCGCGCTACCTCACGCAGTTCCTCGGCGTTGCGGAAGGTCACGATACCGCTCAGCGACAGGTAGAAGCCCAGGTCGAGGCAGCGCCGAGCCATGGCGCGGTCCGAACTGAAGCAGTGGATGACGCCCGTCGCCCCCCTGCCCTCCGCCAGCATGGCCACCGTGTCGTCGTCGGCGTCGCGCGTGTGGACGATCAGCGGCAGTCCGGTCGTCTGCGCCGCCTCGATGTGGGCCTGGAAGCTCGCCTTCTGGGCCTCGCGCGGAGCGTGGTCGTAGTAGTAGTCGAGCCCCGTCTCGCCCAGGCCGATCACCTTGGGGTGGGTGGCGCGTTCCGCCAGGCCAGCCGCGTCCACGGCCTCGGCGGGCTCGCCCGCGTTGTGGGGGTGCACGCCCACCGAGCACCACACGTCCAGGTACGCCTCGGCCACGGCCAGAACCTGGTCGAACTTGGTCATGCGCGTGCAGATGGTCTGCAGGGCGCCGACGCCGGCCGCGCGGGCGCGCGCGATCACCTGATCGCGCTCCGGCGCGAATTCGGGGAAGTCGAGATGGCAATGGCTGTCGACCAGCATCACGAGGCGGCCTCGACGAAGCGGGGAAAGACGGGCTGCGGCGCGGGCAGGGCCGTGCCGGGCACGAGCGCGCCGGCGGGACCCAGGCGGTCGAAGGCACGGGCATCCGCCGCCACCGCAAGCTGGTCCAGCATCCTTCCGGCCGCCCCCGGCGTGACTGGCTGGACCAGGATCGCCAGGTGCCGGACCGTCTCGGCCAGCACGTACAGCACGGTGGCCATGCGCGCGGGGTCGGTCTTCTTCAGCGCCCAGGGCGCCTGCTCGTCGACGTAGCGGTTGGCGCGGCCCACCACATCCCAGATCTCGGCCAGGGCCTGGTGGAACGCCTGCACGTCGAACGCCGCGCGGGCGCGTTCCAGCAGCCCGTGCGCGGCGCCCAGCAGCGCGTCGTCGGCCTCGCTGAATGCGCCGGGCTGGGGCACCGCGGCCGCACAGTTGCGCTGGATCATGCTGAGCACGCGCTGCGCCAGGTTGCCCAGGTCGTTGGCCAGATCGCCGTTCAGGCGATTGATCATGGCGCGGCGCGAGAAGTCGCCGTCGTTGCCGAACGGCACCTCGCGCAGCACGAAGTAGCGCAGCGGATCCAGCCCGTACTCCCTGACGAGGTCGCGGGGGTCCACCGCGTTTCCCAGCGACTTGGACATCTTCTGCCCCTCGACCGTCCACCAGCCGTGGGCGTAGACGCGCCGGGGCGTGGGAAGACCCGCCGCCATCAGGAATGCCGGCCAGTAGACGGTGTGGAAGCGCAGGATATCCTTGCCCACCATGTGCAGGTCGGCCGGCCAGTAGCGTCCGTACAGCGCCGCCTGCTCGTCGGGGTATCCCAGCGCGCTCATGTAGTTGGTCAGCGCATCCAGCCACACGTAGATGACGTGGGTGGGATCGCCCGGCACCGGGATGCCCCACTTGAAGCTGGTGCGCGACACCGAGAGATCCTGCAGGCCGCCCC
>Ga0073934_10007807_pt1 | contig 14617 bp, 9 predicted proteins | sample LarsenN4metaG_FD_76834 | JGI IMG/M metagenome (GOLD analysis project Ga0073934, IMG submission 76834) | Hot spring sediment bacterial and archeal communities from British Columbia, Canada, to study Microbial Dark Matter (Phase II) - Larsen... ...
CCCTGGTCGTTGCCGAAATGGGTTTCGAGCGTCACCTCGCCCCGCCAGTGGCAGAGCGGGCAGGTGAAGCGGAAGTGGAGCGTGTCCGGGACGTGCGGTTTTTTCATGCCACCCTCCCTACGGGGCGCAAAGCGCGGCGGACGACCTGGCGCAGCTCGGCGAAGTCGAGCGGCTTGGGCAAGTACTCGTAGACCCCGAGGCGGAGGGCCTCGAGGTAGCTCGAGGCGTCGGGGGCGGCGGTGAGCACGATGAGCGGCAGCTCCGGGTCTCGCCGCCGCAGCTCGCGCAGCAGCCCGAGACCGCTCTCGTCGCAGAGCTCGAGGTCGGCGATGACCAGGTCGACGGGGTCGGCGTCGGCGCCCGCCTGGGCGAGAGCGGCGGCGCGGTCGGCGGCCCGCCGCGTGCGGTGGCCGTCCTGCACCAGCAGGCGCTCGAGCGCCGTCAGGAAGCCGGCGTCGTCATCCACGAGTAAGATAGTGGCCATCGTCGTTTCTCTATTGCAGCCGGAACGTTACCGTCACCACCAGCACCACCGGCACCGGCTGCTCGTTCAAATAGGTGGGCTCGTAGCGCCACTGCGTGACCGCGCCCAGCGCCGCCTGCACCAGCAGGGGGTGGCCGGAGAGGACCTGCATCTCCACGACGTTGCCCTCGGTATCGATGATGGCGTCAATGCGCACGTCGCCCGCGATGCGGGCCTGCTTGGCAATCGTGGGGTAGACCGGCTCGACCCGTTGCAGCAGCCGCGGCGGGCGCAGCTTGCCGCCGACGCGGATGGGTTTCTGCGGCGGCGGCGCCGGCCGCGCTGTGGCGTGGGGCACGCCGCCGATCACGCCGCCCAGGACGCCGCCCAGCTGGCCGCCCGGCACCCCGCCGGGCACGCCGCCGGGCACGCCCTGGATGTCCAACTCGTCGGTCTCGACGATGCGGGCGATCTCTTTGGGGATGGAGCGCGGGGCGACCAGCTTGCCGGTCATGGTTTGAAAGATCGGCTTGACGCGCCGCGGCGCCTGCGCGCCGGTGGGGGCGGGAGGCGGGGGCGGCGGCGGGGGCGGCGCCACCAGCCAGACACTAGAGAGTTCGCGCAGGTTCAGCGTTTCGGTGAACATCAACGGCACCAGCAGCGCAATACCCAAAAGCAGGGCGTGAATCACCAGAGCCGTGAAGGTCGTCCCGGCCTTGCGCTTACCCTCGCCGGGCAAGTCCAGAACAAACTGGAAGCGCACCGGCACGGCTTCGACGGGCGCGGGCGGCTCGGCCAGGACTTCGCGCACCAGCTCCGGCAAGGCCTCGGCGCGCGCCGGCCGCGTCAACACCAGGTCAAACCCGCTTTCCCGCGCCTGCGCCGCCACGCTTTTTTCCTTCGCGCCGACCAGCAGCACAAAACGCGCTCCGGGCGAGCCCGCCCGCAGGGCGCGGAAGGCTTCCAGGCGGCTGCCCTCGGGAAAGACCGCGGCGTCGGTAACCACCACGTCGTAGGAGCCCGACTGGCTCAAGTCGGCCGGGCGCAGCCGGCCCAGCGACACCACGTCGCAGGCGGCCCGCTCGAGCTCCCGGTGCAGGCGGAAGCGCAGCCAGGGATCTTCGGCGACCACGAGGACCCGCTTGGTCCCGGTCGGCGTCAGGATGTGTTCGACCACTCTCGCCATGCTGCACCTTCGTGGCTTTCCGGCCCCGCCCGCTAAGGGGCACGGCAGCTTCCACATTGCGCCTCATCTTTTTCCCGGCATCGCCAACAAAACAAAGAAGAAAACGCAGCGGTGGCGGCCGAGAAGGCGAGGGGGAAGACAATTTGTCGGGACGGCGAACCCCCGGCCGGGGGTTCGGACAATTTTTCCGGAGCGCGCGGCGACGCTTCAGCTTTCCGGCGTGTCCTTCAAATGGCGGCTGATGGTGCGGGGATGGATGTCGAGCAAAGCGGCGGCGGCGCCGCGGTCGTTCTGCGTGTACTCGAGCAGGGCGCGGATGCTCAAGTCCTCGATGTTCCGCATGCTGGTGCCGACGGGAAAACTCAAGGTGATGATGGAAGGCCGGTCGGGCCGGGTCGAGTCGCCCGGGGTGGCGCGGAAGGCCACCGGGTTCAGCGCTTCCGGGAGCAGGTGCGGCTGGATGACCTCGCCTTCGCAGAGCACGACGGCGCGCTCGATGACGTTCTCGAGCTCGCGGACGTTCCCCGGCCAGTCGTAAGCCAGCAGGCAGCTCATGGCCGCGGGCGAGATGTCGCGGATGGTCTTGTGGTTGCGCGTGGCGTAGAGCTGGCGGAAGTGGTGGGCGAGCACGGGGATTTCGTCCTTGCGGTTGCGCAGCGGCGGCAGCGGAATGGTGATGACGTTCAGGCGGTAGTAGAGGTCTTCGCGGAACTTGCCCTCCTTGACCGCCTGCTCGAGGTTGCGGTTGGTGGCGGCGATCAGGCGGACGTCGGAGTAAAGCGTCTCGCGGCCGCCCAGCCGCTCGTATTTGCCGTCCTGGAGCACCCGCAGCAGCTTGACCTGGGTCGTCAGCGGGATATCCACGATCTCATCGAGGAAGAGCGTGCCACCGTGCGCCAAATCGAACCGGCCCTGCTTGCGGCTGACGGCGCCGGTGAAGGCGCCGCGCTCGTAGCCGAACAGCTCCGCTTCGAGCAGGGTCTCGGGCAGGGCGGCGCAGCTCAACTTGATGAGCGGCTTGGAGGCGCGGCTGCTGGCCTGGTGCAAGGCCTCGGCCGCCAGCTCCTTGCCCGTGCCGCTTTCGCCTTCGACAATGACCGGGGCGTTGCTCGGCGCCACCTGCTCGATCAGCTTCTTCACCCGCTGCATGGGGGCGCTCGAGCCGACGAGAATCCGGCCAATGGTCTGCTGGCTCAACTGGTAGCGCAGCGAGCGGTTCTCGCGCTGCAAGGCGATCTTCTCCAGCGCCTTCCCCAGTGTGGTCAGCAGCTCGGCGGTGTGGAAGGGCTTGGTCAAGTAATCGTAGGCGCCCCAGCGCATGGCCTCGACGGCGCTCTCGATGCTGCCGTAGGCGGTCACCACCAGCACTTCCGTCTCCGGCTGGGTGGCTTTGATTTCGCGCAGCAACTCCAACCCTTCGGCGTCGGGCAGCACCAGGTCGAGCAGGGCCACGGCAAAGGCCTGGGCCTCGAGCCGGGCGCGCGCCTCCTGGGCGTTCTCGGCGGCCACGACCTCGTAGCCGTTCTGCACCAGCACGCGCTCGAGCGAGCTGCGCAGGGCGCGGTCGTCGTCCACCACCAGCAGCCGCAACGGCCCGGCCGCCTCGGTGCTGGTTTGCGGTTCGCGAAGCGATTCAGCGGTAGCCATGGCTTACCTTCCTTTCTCACTTAGGGAGAATTCCTTTTCGGTCTCCGCCTTGCCCGACTCGGGCTTGCCCGACTCGGGCGCGCCGGCGGCCGCCGGCAGGCGGAGGAGAAACGTCGTGCCCTGCCCGGGCGCGCTGCGGCACTCGATGGTGCCGCCGTGCTCTTCGACCACGCGCCGCGTGTGCGCCAGGCCCAGACCGGTGCCGTCTTTCTTGGTGGTGAAGAACGGGTCGAAGATGCGCGCCAGAGCCTCGGGCGGGATGCCCCGGCCGGTGTCTTCCAGTTCCAGCTCCCAGGCGTCTTCGCGGCGGCGCAGGCGCAAGCGCAGCGTCCCGCCCTCCGGCATGGCCTCGAAGCTGTTGCGCACCAGGTTGAGCACGGCCTGGCGGAAGAGGTCGGCGTCGAGCGCAACCACGGCGGGCTCGCGACCCAGGTCGGCCTCCAGACGCACGCGGCGCTCGCGGGCCTCCGGCTCGAGGAAGTCGAGCAGGCCCCGCAGCAACTCGGCCAGCGATTCTGCGCTCGGCGCCGCTTGCGGCAGGCGGGCGAAGCGCAGGTAGTCGTTCACCACCCGCTTCAGCCGGTCGATCTCCTCGGCGATGGCGTCGCTCACCTCTTCGATTTCCGGACTCCCTCCGCCCAGCCGCCGCGCCACTTCCGTGCGCAGATAGGCCACGTTCAGGCCCAGGGTGGCGAGCGGGGTGTTGATCTGGTGGGCGATCTGCGAAGTCATCTTGCCGATGGAGGCCAGCTGCTCGCTCTGGCGCAATTGGCGCTCGAGGGCGGCGCGGCGCTCGGCGTGCCGGGCGCGCTCCTCGGCCCGGCGCCGCTGGACGCGGTATTGCAGCGTCAGCGTCACCGCCGCGGTCCCCACCGCGAGCAGGAGCCCGAGCAGCAGCGTGATGCCGCGGAAGCCCCGGCGGGTGTCGGCGGTGATGGCGCTGTAAGGCTCCGAGAGCGCCAGCGACCACCGCCGCCCCAGCATGCGGGCGGGCGTGAAAGCCACCAGCGCCAGCGGCTCCCGGCCGACCTGCAATTGTTCCGCGCCCGCCTCCCCGGCCACCATCCGCCGCTCCAGCGCAAAGCCCGTGTGGCAGGGCAGACAGCTCTGTCCGGGGCCGGGCAACTGCCGGCCGATCATTTCCGGATGGCGGGTGTTGGCCACAACCTGGCCGCGCTCATCGAGCAGCGACAAGCTCAAGTGCGCCGGCTCGGCCCCGCGTGTCACCAGGGTTTCAACCAGTGGACCGAAGGGCAGCGTAAAGCCTACCTGGGCCGGCTCGCCACGCTCGCTGACCAGCGGCAGCAGCAGCGCCACCTGGCTGTTTTTCCCGGCGGGCGGAAAGGGATTAGTCAGGACCGGCCCGGCGGCGCCCCGCCAGGGCAAGACCGCGGCTTCGAGAAAATCCAAATCTCTTGGGGCGTCCCGGAAAAAGAGCCGACCGTCGGCGCCGACGAGAAAGACGGTCCCCCCGGGCGCCAGCGGCGGGATTCGGCCGAGCGCCGCTTCCCGCTCCTTCCCCGAAAGTGGGCGCAGCGCAGCTGCCAGGGCGTCGGCCTCGTGCAGGTAGGTGTCCACGCGCTGGGCGAGCGCCGTGGCCGCCAGCTCCGCCAGCAGTTGCTGATCCTGGCTGTGCTTTTCGACGACGCCGCGCTCGGTGCGCTCGTAGAGGGCGAGCGCCAACAGGGCAAAGACCAGGGTCAGCACGGCTGCCGCCGCCGCCGCTGTCAACCAAGTCCTGGACAGTCTCGCCATTTGATGCACGCGTCCCGCGAACAAGCTGTGCACCCGGCTTGCCAAATTGTCATGCCCGCTAATCTATTGAAAGGAAACGCGGTGGCTGTCGGCAGCGGCAGGGCTGGAGCGCGCACTTGTGCTTTTTCGCCCAAGAAACTCGGTGTTTTTCGGAGCTTTTTTCGCGCCTTCACAGTGGCATGTGGTAGGCGGGGAGGACGCGGCTCGCTGACTTCAGAATCGAAAGCGGATAGCAAGAGGGTTGCCCCTCGACTCGTCCCGACTTCGTCGGGACTCGCTCAGGGTACTCCCGTGAAGAGCGGAAGTAGGGGGCTGGGGGGATTCGAACCCCCGACCCGCGGTTTAGGAAACCGCTGCTCTATCCAGTCTGAGCTACAGCCCCGTCGCCGGTATTCTAGCGGGTTGCGGGGCGCGAGTCTATGCGCGCGGCCGAGCGCGCCGCCGGCGGGCGGTAGGGCGTCACCAGGCCGAGCCGGGCCGCCAGCGCCGCCGCTTCGCTTTCGTAATCGTCCGCCACTTTCCGGTAAAGCTTGAGCGCGGCCTCGCGCTCGCCGCGCACATCGTGCAGGCGCGCCAGGTGCAGCAAGACGCCGGCGCGCAGCCAGTCGGGCGAAGAGCCCGGCTTGTCCGCCAGGCGGCGGAACTCGCCCTCGGCCTCCGCCCACTCTCCCCGCAAAAAGCGCAGCCGGGCGAGCCGGTAGCGAACCTGCGGGTCGTCGGGGTGGAGCTGGCGTTGCTGCTCGTAGAACTTCTCCGCCAGCTCGGCGCGGCCTTCGGCCACCAGGCGGTTGCCGGGAATGAGCTCGGCGTAACGCGCCGCCTCGCCGCTCGCCTGCCGCGCCGCCGCCCACTCGAGCTGCCGCCGCGCCGGCTCGTGCCACTTGTCTTTCCACCGGGGCTCGGCCAGCACGCGCCGGGCGTCAGCCTCGGCGTCGGGCTGGTTGAGCAGGGCGCGGTAGCGTCCGCGGGCGAGCAAAGCGCGGGGCAGCGCCCAGGCCGGGTCCGTGGGACGCGAGTCAATCACCGTTTCCAGCAGCGTGATGGCCGCTTGCAGCCGCCACTGCTGGGCGCGCACTTCGGCCAGAGCCAGCAGGGCCTGATAGCGGATGGCGGCGGGGTAGTGCGGGTGACGCGCTTCCGCGCGCTCGAGGACGCGCTCGAGCTCGTCGGCTGCCGCGCCGTAGTCCTCCACCGCCGGGCCCGCGTAGAGGCGCGCCAGGCGCAAGCCGATTTCGGGGTTCTCGGGGTAGGCCTGGGCCAGCGCTTCGGCCAGCCCCACCGCTTCGTCCACCCGCCCTTCCAGCCAGCCGTAGATCTGTATCAACTCCAGCTTCGCCTGCGGCGCCCACAGTTCGCCCTCGCGGGCGGCGCGCTCGAGCTGCTCCAGGCCCAGGGTGCGGTCGCCGCCGGGGATGAAGAGCAGCAGGCGGAGAAGCTTCAAGAAAGCCGGGGCGATGTCAGCGTAGTAGTTATAGAGGCCCAGGGCGATGTAGGCGTCGGCGCGGCCGGGATCGAGCTGGACGTACTCCTCGCTGTAGTGCTTCGACTTGGTGGCGTCGCGCACCGCGCCGAAGAAATCTTTTTGCCGCTGGAAGCGGTAGCCGGCGCGCAGGCCGTGGGTCTGGGCGAGGTAGAAGAGGGCTTCGGGGTCGCGGGGATTGCGCTCGAGGCGGACGGCGGCGCGGCGCAGGAGGGAGTCGGCGCGCTCGTCGAACTCCGCCTCGAGCGTTTCTTCGGTCTGATCGCGGACATAGAGGGCCGAGAGCGCGCCGTAGGCGGCGGCGAGGTTGTCCGGGTCGCGCTCGGCCAGGGCGCGGAAATGGTGGTAGGCGCCGCGGAGGTCGCCCCGGTAGAAGAGCTCATACCCGGCGCCAATGGGATCAGCGGGCTCGTCGGCGCGGGCCCCGCCGGAGAGCCCGGCACAGAGGAGAGCGAGGAGAAAAAGTCGCCGCATGACTCTGCTCATTCTACGGACCCAAGGGTTCCGGCGCTATTGCTTCCACCGGCAGCGCCAGAGGCGTCGGTCCCGGCACCGCCACCGCCTGGGGCCCGCTGGCCAGGATGCGCGGCAGCAGGTTCGCGCCGGTGAACGGGCCGCGGTAAGGCAGGAAGAGCCCTTGGTCAGTTGAAAGCACCACGCCGCGGCTCTGCGCCCGGCGCAGGTTGCCGTGGGTGGCCTGGAGGGGGGCGAAGGCATCGAGCAACCAGTTGCCGGTGTAGTAGCCGTCCTCCAGGCTGACGACGACGCTCGCCGGCTGCGCCATCAGCCCGTGAAAGCTCGCCCACAAGCGTCGCAGCGGGTCGGGATAGATGTGGTCGGCGGTGGCGCGCAGCCAAGCGTCGGCGGGGATGAAGCCTTCGGGGTCGGCCTCGCCGGCCGCGGTCAGCTCGGCGAGAATACATTCGAGCAACAGCGGGTCGCCGGACTCGGCGCGGTAGCGCAGCCGGAGGCCGCCGTCAGCCTCGCGGGCTTCGATCCGGGCCGTGCCCTTGGGGCCGACGACATAGAGGGCATCGTCGCGGCGGTAGACGGCGAAGTCGACGCCGCGCGCCGCGCGCAGGGCCTCGGCCACGGCCGGCTCCCGGCCCGGCGCGGTGTAGACGACTGCGGTTGAGACCAGCCCGAACTGCGGCAGAACGACGCTGCGCTCGTCCTTGATTCTCCCGCCCAAGCGGAAGCCGGCGCGGCGCAGCGCGCCCCCGAGGTCGGCCCCGCGCATCCGGCGCGGGTCGTTGCCGTGGTCGGAAAAAAGAATGACGCGCACGGGATGCTCGCGGTCGGCCGCGAGCTCCCCCGCCCAGCGGTCGAAGGCGCGCACCTGCTGGCGCACCAGCCAGGCGCCGTTGATGTGGGCGGCCAGGTCGCTCGCTTCGAAGTAGGCGAAGAAGACCGGCTCGCGGGATTTCTTGAACTCCTCCCTGATGCGCGCCAGCGAAATGACGCCGTTGAGCCAGGGACCCAGCACCGGGGCGGCGTACTCGGCGGTCATCCGCACCGGGTTCGGGTGGTAGTGGAACAGCGCCCGGTAGGTGCCTTCGATGAAATGCTTGCGGGTGAGGCGGTGGAAGACGCCGCCACGCACGCGGTTGCGGGCGGTGTCGAAGTAGTGGTCTTCATAGCCGCGGGCGGGCGGGGCTCCCAGAGGCGCCAGCATCTCGGTCAGGCCCGGGTTGGTGTCGCTGGGGAAGCTGGTGATGAGCGGCGCCGGCGGCAGGAAGTGGCGCAACTCTCCCCGGCGGTGCATCTCCACCGCCAGGTCGTACCCCACTCCGTCCAGGCAAATGACCAGCGTCCTCGGCGCGGGCGGAGAGTCGACCGGGAACGCGGCTGCGTGCGCCGCGCCTGCCCAAGGCAGCCAGGAAACGAGAAGCCAACCGAACCTCTTCATAGGCTCTGCCAATGCCTCCCGAGCGATGGGGTGTGCTATAGTCGGTGCCAGCCTACGGAGTGGCTGCGCCCGTGTAACGAGCGAATCACGAAGTTTCGGCGACGAAACGACGAACCGTGGCCGAAAAGCCTTCGCGGTGTCAATTCGGAGAGTTCGAGCTCGACCGGGAGGCTGCCTGCGTGCGCCGGGCCGGCGAAGAACTGGACCTGCCTCCCAAGGCCTTCCAAGTCCTGACCTACCTAATCGACAACCGCCAGCGGATCGTGCCCAAGCAGGAGCTGGTCGAAGCCCTGTGGAAGGACACCTTCGTCACCGACGACGCTTTGGTGCAGGCGGTCACGGCGCTGCGGCGGGCGCTGGGCGACGACCCGGACAACCCGCGCTTCATTCGCACCAAGGCGCGCAGGGGCTATCAATTCATTGCGTCCGTCCAAGGATGCGGCGGCCCCACGGGCGGCCGGAGTGCCTCGGTCTGGGTGGCTCCGGTCTCCCGCCGGGTGGCTCGCCGGCTGTTCGTGGCCATCCAGGCGGGCTATCTGCTCCTCTATGGGATTGCGCTCTACTTCATCACAGACGCCGCCGAGGTTTTGGGCCGCCTGGTGGGCGGCAGCGCGGTGGGGCTGACGTTGGTAGTTTTCCTGGCGCTGGCCGGCACGGCGCTGCGCCTGTACCTGGGTACGACGGTCAGCTTCGACCATCCGCAGACGGCGGTCAAGTTCGCCCGCCTCTTCCCGGTACTGCTGGTGGTGGACCTGCTGTGGGCCCTCTCGCCGTTGCTTTCGGCCGAATCCACCGGCCACTGGGAAGTACTGGTGGCCATCCCGGTGCTTGCCTACGGCCCCTTTTCCCAGCGCACGCTGATCCGCACTGCCTACGCCTTCGGCGGCGGCGGGACCGAAAGCGGTTGAGAGATTCTAGTTGCACTGCCCCGCGGCTTGGTATACAACCCCTCCACCTCAAGGGGGGAGCTTTCCGGGGGAGGTTGAAGCAATCCCAAGCGTGGCCTCCAACCACTTTGAATCGGGGGAGAAGACGCGCATGTGGCATCGAATTCTGCATCTCCTAGTTTGTCTGTTCGCAGTTGTGGCGGCGTCCCTGGTCCTGGCGCCTCCGGCGGCAGCTCAAGCGCAATCGAACGCCGGCAACCTGGTGGGAGTGGTCACCGACCCGCAAGGAGCACTGGTGCCCGGCGCCACCATCACGGCGCGACACGTGGACACTGGCGTGACCCGCACGACCACGAGCGATGAGTCGGGCGCCTATCGATTGCTCGTCCTGCGGCCAGGGACCTACGAGGTAACGGTGGAGGCCAAGGGCTTCACCCCGGTGCGCAACCCCGAAGTGCGCGTGCTGATCGGAAAGGTGAACGAGTACAACGTTCAGCTTGAGCTGCGCCCCGGCCAGGAAACGGTGGTGGTGACGACGGAAACCGAGCTCATCGAAACCCAGCGCACCGCGGTGGCCGAGACCATCACCCCCCGCGAGATTCACAACCTCCCCATCAACCAGCGCGACTACTTGAACTTCACCCTGCTCACCTCCAACTCCGCCCGCGACGCCGCCCCCTCGATCGGCGCCGCGCCCACCAGCGGCCTCAACTTCGGCGGCCAGCGCGCTCGCTCCAACCAGGTCTCGGTCGACGGCGCCGACGCCACCGACAACTCCATCAACGGCGTGCGCTCCACCGTCAGCCAGGAGGCGGTGCAGGAGTTCCAGATCATCACCAACAGCTACCTGCCGGAGTTCGGGCGGGCGAGCGGGGGCATCGTCAACATCGTGACCCGCGGCGGCACCAACGACTTTCACGGCAACATCTTCGGCTTCATCCGCAACCGCCACTTCGAGGCCCGCAATCCCTTCTCCACCGAGTCCGACCCGGCCTTTACCCGCGCCCAGGCCGGCGTCACCTTCGGCGGGCCCATCCAGAAAGACCGCACTTTCTATTTCTTCTCCTACGAGATGCGCCGGCGCGAAGAGACGGGCTTTTCCAGCATCGGCGCCAACAACTTCGGCTTGGTCTTGACCCCCTGCCCGGTGGGCGCGCCGGGGCTGCTCACCCCCGAGCAGGCGGCCTTCGTGGCCAACGCCGCCGTGCCGCTGGCGGTGCGGGCGCCCTATTGCGGCGCGGCCCGCGAAGCTTCCTCGGTGGCCCTCTCCGGCTTTACCACCACCGGCTTCCCGGTTTTCCCGAGCACCGGATTCCCGCTGCCGTTTTCTTTTGTGACCCTGAACTCGCTCATCGGCAACTACCCGGTGGACGAGGCCACCAGCTTCTGGTCGGGGCGGATTGACCACCAGTGGAACCCGCAGAACAACTTTTTCCTGCGAGTGAACGTCGCCCCCAGCACGGTGCGCGGCATCCAGGTGAACGCCCAGAACCAGACCTTCGGGCAGAACTCGTGGTCGCGCAGCTCGGAGCAGTCGTTCCGCGACTTCGCCCTGGTGGCGCAGAACGTCACCACCTTCGGCAGCAACTGGGTGAACGAAGGCCGCTTCCAGTTCGCCCGGCGCGGCTTGAGCTATACGCCCTCGCGGGCCCCGGGACGCCCGGGCGAGCCGTTGGGCGGGGAAGGCCTGGGGGTGAACATCGGCGGCTTCGCCTTCTTCGGCCGCGAGCCCTTCTCGCGCGTCGACCGCGTGGAGAAGCGCTGGCAGTGGACCGACAACGTCAGCTGGATCCGCGGCCGCCACACCTTCAAGTTCGGCGGCGACTTCAACTACATCCAGATTCGCCCGCGCTTTGAGAACAACCAGGTCTTCGAGTTGAACTTCGGCGGGGTGATGAACTTCGGGGCGCTGTCCGCCGGGACGCTGAACCCCGCCTTTGCCGCTTTCGGCGCTCCAGGCTTCACCGCCGTGCAGGCCTACGGTCTGGGCATCCCGCAGAGCTTCGTGCAGGGCATCGGCGACTCCGAGGCCCGCTTCAACATCCCCGTCTTCGCCCTTTACGCGCAGGATAGCTGGCGGCTGCGGCCGAACTTCACCCTGAACTACGGCGTGCGCTGGGACGTGGAAGTGCACCCGCGCATCGAGCCCTTCAACGCCTTCACTGCCGCCTCTGAAGCGGCCGTCGGCGTGACCGAGGGCCTGCCGCGCGACTGGAACAACTTCCAGCCGCGCCTCGGCTTCGCCTGGGATCCGTGGAACAACGGCAAGAGCGTCATCCGCGCCGCCTACGGCCTCTTCTTCGACCACCCGCCGCTGGCCACGCCGTTTCTGTCGCAGACGGCCGACGGGGCGCAGTCCTCGCAGCTCATCATCGGGCCGGGCCTGGCCTGCGCCACCAGCATTCTGGTCAACCCGGGCTGCTACAACGCCGGGTCCATCTTCCAGGGGGTGCTGAACGCGCCGGCGAACTTCGGTTACATCCCCACGCAGCAGCGGTTCAATCCCTTCAACGTCAACTCCATCTTCAACAACCAGAACTACTGCCCGCAGCCGACGCCCGACCCGACGCGCGTGTGCGCCGGCGGCGTGCCGTTGCCCATCCTGCCCTTTACCTTCCCGGTGGCCGCGGACTTCGTCTTCGGCTACGCCCAGCAGTGGAACCTGACCTTCGAGCGCGAGCTGGCCCACGACTTTTCCTTGAGCGTCGGCTACCTGGGCGTGAAGGGGACTCATCTGAACCGCCCGCGCAACTCGAACGCCTCCGACCCCTTCCTGCTGACCCGGAACTTCCTGGCAGCGCAGGACGCCGGCTGCAACCCGGCCGACCCGCGCTTCTTCAGCCTGACGCCCTGCGTGACGGTGGCGGTTTTGATTCCGGGCATCGCCGCGGTCAACGTCAACCCGGGGCCGTTCTTCGGCGTGCCCATCGTCCAGCCGTTCGCCTTCAACCACTTCCGCCCCTCGGGACCGAACTTCGCCTTCACCGGCCCGTTGGGCGTCCCCGACGCCGCCCTGCTCGGCATCGCCTCCGGCTTCGGCTTCCCCACCGGGACGGGTTCGTTCATTCCCTTCAGCGACGTCATCCAGCAGGAATCCACCGGCAGCTCCATCTACCACGGCCTGTCGGTGAACCTGAAAAAGCGCTTCGGGCAGCACTACCAGTTCCTGGCCAGCTACACCTGGTCGCACGCCATCGACAACTCGACCGACCTGCAAAGCCTGCTGGCTCCGCAGGACAACCGCAACCCGCAGCTCGAGCGGGCCAGCTCCAGTTTCGACCAGCGCCACCGCTTCGTCTTGAGCGCCATCTTCGAGAGCCCCTTCGACCCGGCCAGCGACAACGCCTGGCACAAGGTCTTCGCCCACTTCACGATTGCGCCCATCTTCGAGGCCAGCTCCGGGCGGCCCTTCACCGTGCTGACCGGGAGCGACACCAACCTCGACTTCGGGCCCAACACCGACCGGCCGTCGATCGTGCCGGTGGGGACGCCGGGATCGGTCACCTCCCCCTTCATCAGCGGCGTGGCCTTTCTGCCCCCAACCGTCTGCCCCTTCCCCAACCGCACCACTTTCGGCTGCACGGGGAACTCCGGGCGGAACCTCTTCAACCGGCCGGAAATTTGGAACCTCGACCTGCGCATCGCGCGCAAGTTCCCGATCGGAGAGCGCTGGAGCATCGACGGCATCGTGGACATCTTCAACGTCTTCAACCGCTTCAACGTCGCCGACGTCAACCCGCTCTGCAACCCGCTGGGCGGGGCGGCGAGCTGCATCGCCGGGCAGCCCACCGCGGCGCTCGATACCCGGCAGTTCCAGTTCGGCGTCAAGGTGAACTGGTAGCTTTCCATCTCCTCGCCTGAGGGAAACCGCCCGGTCCTAGGGCCGGGCGGTTTTTTTATTGGGGACTAGTAGCCACATTAACAGGACAATAAGCAATCCAAACCCGCTCCTTTCGGAACCAACGGTATCTGTCAAGTTGTTGATTCTATTGGCTATTTTTCTGTTGACTTTTATAGATTATTGATCCCATAATAGGATCATATAAGGAGAATACAAATGAAAAACAATTGTCAGTTTCCGGCATTCCGATTCCAACAGGGTGAGCGAACCCTCTACGTGTTCTCCCCGCGCGCGGGAGACCTACTAAAGCTTGTGAAGGTAGACACCTGGGACCCAGACAGGGACGAAAAGGACCCTGAGCAAGGGTATCAGCGACAACCCACCCGGAGCCGGTGCTTCGCTATGGCGCGGTACCTTACCGGAAGAGAGCCGATTGTCCCGTTGACAATCCTGATGAGTGCACGCAAGCCCTTGAAGTTTGAGGAGCAGGATAAACACTCAGGGATGCTAACAATCCCTCAGAATGCCCTTCCCCTCTACGTGGTCGATGGGCAGCACCGCCTGTGCGGCTTCAAATACCTGATCGAGGAAGCCGCTCGTCCCGAATTCGCCGATTTCATCCTGCCCGTTACGGTTGTTGAGGGCCTACAAAAGTTCGACGAGATGATGCAGTTCTACATAATCAACACCACGCAAAAAGGGATCCGAACTGACTTGGTTCGCAGGCTACTCCTTCAGCAGGTTCAGGATCCTGAGCGGAGGCGCGAACTGGTTTTTGAAGGGCGGGAGTGGGAAGCCAGAGCGGCCCAAGTAACTGCCGTACTGAACTCAAGGAAAGATTCCGTTTGGCACGGTCGGATTCAGGCCCCCAATGCTCCCCGGCTGGGAACTGAGGTTGTAAAAGAAACCTCGTTCGGAACCTCGCTGAAGCCGGTTCTCAACACGGACAGCTTCACTGGACAGCTCCCAATTGACGACGTCGCGGAACTCCTCACGGACTATTGGAATGCATGGCGTTCCCTTTGCTCCGATGCCTTTGCCGAGCCCAGGGAATACGTCATTCAAAAAACGCCAGGCGTGTTTGCGCTACACATGGTGGCACCGCGTGTCTTCCAGCTTTGCCATGCGGAGAATGATTTCTCGACCGCACAAATGGAAAAAATCCTCCGCAGGGCTCGGGTTGAGGGCCAACCAATTAGTTCAGAATTCTGGGCGAGCGAAGGTGGGCGAGCTGCCGAGTTCGGCTCCATGAAAGGCTTCCGTCTGCTGGCAGACTTGATCCTTGAGGAGCTCCCTGGAGTTCGAATCAAGCGTGCCAAGGTCTCTGTCGGCTAGGCACAGCCACTTTGGGGACATCGGAGTAAGGATATGGCGTCGCCATTAACGTTTAAGTTCCATCCTCAAATTTTCAGGGTCCTCGGAGAACGCAAGTATTCAAACTACCTTGAG
>Ga0073934_10007809_pt1 | contig 14613 bp, 14 predicted proteins | sample LarsenN4metaG_FD_76834 | JGI IMG/M metagenome (GOLD analysis project Ga0073934, IMG submission 76834) | Hot spring sediment bacterial and archeal communities from British Columbia, Canada, to study Microbial Dark Matter (Phase II) - Larsen... ...
AAGTTCCACTCGCGCACGCCCTCGTTGCGCAGGCCGATCTCGATGAGCTGCAGCGCGCGGGTGAGGCCCGGGTGGGCGCGGGCCGCCTCGATCTCCTCGGCGGTCAGCGGTGCCGGCTTCGGCGGCAGCGCGAGCGTCTGGCCGAGGTCCTCGGCGGCGAGCAGGCCGTAGAAGTGCAGACGGCCGGCAATGCCGGAGAGCATCTCGCCGGCCATCGCCCGCATGCCCTCGTCGTCCTGCGACGCGGGGGCGAGCGCCTGCAGCGCGCGTGCCTTCCAGTAGACCCAGGCCGGATCGCGCTGCTGCTCCGGCGTCATCGCGTCGATCGCCTGCATGACCTGCTGCCAGCGGCCGCGGCCGTTGTCGGCGCGCAGCGCGGCGCGGGCCTTCCAGGCCAGCGTGTCGTCGGGCCAGTCGGGCTCGGCACCGCCGCGGCTGGCGCGCTGCGCAGCGCGCTGGAAATGCTCGGACGCGTCGGGCAGCAACTTCAGCGCCGCCTGCTTGGCCACCGAGGCCCAGGCCCAGGCAGCCAGGTCGGGCGGCAGCGCCTTGTCCCAGCGGTCGTTGAGCTGGAAGGCGGCGGCGTCAGGGTCGTTCGAAGCCAGACGCATCAAGGCCAGCGTGGCCAGCTCGGCGCCGGGCCGCGACGCGGCCGAGGCGCTGCGGGCCAGGTAGCGCGCCGCGTTGTCGGTCAGCTCGGCGACGCTGCTGCCGGCCGCGGTGCTGATCAGCGCCGCAGCCTGGCGGGCCGCTCGCGGCCGGTTGGCGTCGATCGCGAAGCGCGCCTTGCGCCACACCTCCGCGCTGCCGAACTGCTTCGCGTCGACCAGCGTGGCGGCCATCAGGGCACAGCCGTCGTCGGCGTCGCGCTGGGCGAGCCAGGTCGACAGCGCCTCGGCCTTCACGTCCTTGCCGGCCTGGTGGTCGAGCATCAGGGCGTAGCAGCGCACCTCGCGATCGTCGTTCATGCGGAAGCGCGGGTACTCGGCGGCGAAGTTGGTCCAGTCTCGCCGCTTGCCGAGTTCGAGCAGCCAGTCGTTGCGCAACCGGTCCTCGACGTAGGTGCCCGGCCAGCGGGCATAGAAGGCGTCGAGTTCGGACTGCTGGGCGTCGGCGAGGCGGTTGGTCAGCTCGAAGTAGTCGGCCCACTGTGCCAGCGGATGGCCCGAGGCCATCGCCGCCGCGCGCGCCACCTTGAGGCCCTGGCGGTCCTTCTTGCGCAGCGACTCGCGGGCCTCGACGATGGCGCCGTCACCCGGCGCCGCCGAGGCCGTCAGCGGCATCGCCAGGCTGCCGGCCAGCACCGCCAGCAACACGCTGCGTCGTCCGTCGGCCCGAAGGGCCCGCCCATATACTGCCTTGGCCATCTGCATTCGCTTCAACGTCGTTCCCGTTCTTCTTCACCGCACCTGGCACCGTGAACGCCCCGATGAGCCCCCGCGCCGAACTGCGGCGCGCCCTGCGCGAGCGGCGCCAGCAGTTCGCCCTGTCGGCCGACTACGCGGCGGCCGAAGCCGCCCTGGCACGCCACTTGACGCAAGTCATCACTCAGCTGGAGCCCCAGTGCCTGGGCCTGTATGCGTCGATACGATCCGAATTTAACGCAGTGGTTGCATTGGGCGCCGACGCCTATTGCGACCAATTGCCGTGGGCATTGCCGTTCTGCCGGCGCGAGCCTCGTGAGATGGACTACCGCCAGTGGGACCGGCACGCCACCATGGTGGCCGACGAGTGCGGCATCGCCAGCGCCGCCGGGCCGGTGGTGGTGCCCGACGTGGTGCTGGTGCCCTGCGTCGGCTATGCCGCCGGCAGCTACCGGCTCGGTTATGGCGGGGGCTACTTCGACCGCTACCTCGCGAGGCACCCGCACCTCACGACGGTGGGCGTGGCCTGGTCGTTCACCGAGCTGGGCGCGGACCAGTTCAGCGCGCAGCCGCACGACATCCCGCTGACGCTGATCGTCACCGAGCGCGGCGTGGCGTCGTAGACGCCGCGTCCGCTTCGCCGCTGGCCGCGCGCGTCAGCGCGGCCTGGGTCTCGACCCAGTCGCAGAACTGGCCGACCTCGGGCCGCGCGCGGCTGGCCGGCGAGACGATCAGCCAGTAGCAGTAGGGGCTGGTGATGCGCCCGGCCACGCCGAAGGGCTCGACCAGTTCGCCGCGCTCGAGCGCTTCGGCCACCAGCGCCACGCGCGCCAGCGCCACGCCCTGGCCGGCCAGGGCCGCCTGCACCTGCTGGTAGGTGAAGTTGAGGTACAGCCAGCGGCGCGGCTGCAGCGAGGGCTCGCCGTGCTGCACCAGCCAGTGCCGCCAGCTCAGGTACTCCGAACTCGCGCGGTGGTCGTCCTCCTCGGCCAGCGTGTGCTGCGCGAGGTCGGCCGGCCGCGCCAGCGGTGGCGCCTCGCCGGCGCGGATGCGCGCCATCAGCGTGCGGCTGACGGCCGGCGTCAGCGTCTCGCCGAACAGGCGCACCGCGCCGGCTGGCGCCTGCGCCGGGCTGCAGTAGCGCAGCGCGAGGTCGAGTTCGGGGTCGTCGAGGTCGGACAGCGCATCGTGGGCGGAGACGCGGATGTCGATGTCCGGGTGCTCGCGCTGGAAGGCCTCGATGCGCGGCAGCAGCCACAGCGAGGCGAAGGAGGCGAAGGTCGCCACGCTCACGCGCCGGCGCGTGCGCTTCTCTCGGATCTGCCGCACCGCCGCGTCGAGCCGTGCCAGTGCCGGCTCCACCGCGCGAAGCAGGATCTGTGCGTCCTGCGTCGGCTCCACGTGGCGGGTGCCGCGCACGAACAGGGCGGCGCCGAGCTCGTCTTCCAGGCTCTTGATCTGCCGGCTCATCGCCGACTGCGTCAGGTAAAGCTCCTCGGCGGCGGCGCTGAAGCTGGCCAGCCGGGCCACCGCCTCGAAGGCTCGCAGGTTGTTCAGCGAGAGTGGCCTGCGACGGGGTGCATTCATATCAAACTCGCATGAATCATGGATACGGAACTCATTGGAGTTTCCTCGAAGAAGCGCCGATCATCGTAGCCTGACTTGCAGGAGATTGATGATGAATTCGCAATCCCAACGGATCCTCTCCCTGGTTCCCGGCGAAGCCCGCCGGGTTGGCGCCGGCGCCGGTGAACTCACCGTGCTGCGCGGCCGCGTCTGGCTGACCGGCCGCTGCGGCCCGGGCGAGGACAGCGACCGTGTGCTCTCGCCGGGCGACTCGCTGCGCCTGGCCGACGCGCAAGGCGCGGTGGTCGAGTCGTGGCGGCGCGGCGAAGGGGCCGAGCTGCGCTGGCAGCCGCGCGTTCAGCGCGCCGGCCTGGCCGGCTTCGCAGGCGCCTTCTTCGCGGCCCTGGCCCGCACGGCGGCCTCCAGCGCCAGCCGCGCCCAGGGCTGCATCAGCGCGGGCGACTCCATGGCGTCTTCCGGCGCGGTGAAGTAGCTCATCGTGACGGGCTTGCCCTTGCCGTCGTAGACGAAGGGCTCGCAGCCGGCCGCCTCGAAGCGGGCGCGGCTGCGATCGTCGGCCTTGAGGTAGAGGCGGCCGAAGGCGATCAGGGCGACGAAGAGATCGTCGACGTAGAAGCCGTGGCCGCCGAACATGCGCCGCGAGCGCACCGCACCCAGCGGCGCGAGCAGTTCACGGCAGTGGGCGGCGAGTTCGGAATCGGCGGCCATGGCGCAGTCTTGCACAATGCGCTCCCCGCCGATCACTTCTCGCGCCATGACGCCCACCGACCGCGATGCCCTGCGCCAACGCCTCGTCGCCGCCCGCCAGGCCCTGCCCGACCGGCTCGAGCGCGCGGTGGCGCTGCAGAGCGTGCTGCGGGTCTGGCTGGTGGGGCGCCCCGAGAAGACCATCGGCGCCTACTGGCCGATCAAGGGAGAGTTCGACCCGCTGCCGGCGCTGTACCGCTGGACCGAAGGCGCGCCGGACGGCGTGGTGCGGCGCATCGGTCTGCCGGTGAAGGACCGCGACACCGGCTCGCTGAGGTTCCACGTCTGGTACCCCGGCTGCCCGATGGAACTCGATGCCTACGACATCCCCAAGCCCAAGGACACCGAGGAGTTCGTGCCCGAGTTGCTCGTGGTGCCCTGTCTGGGCTACGGCCCCGGCGGCGTGCGCCTGGGCTACGGCGGTGGGTTCTTCGACCGCACGCTGAAGTCCATCTCGCCGCGGCCGGTGACCGTGGGCGTGAGCTACAGCCACGGCTTCCTGCCGTTGCTGCTGCCCACCGAGCAGGACTTCGTGCTCGACGCCATGCTCACCGAGGATGGCGTGAGCTGGCAGAAACCGCTGGCATGACGGCCCCTCGGCCGGCGGATACGCCGGCCAATCCCCCGAGGGAATGGCCGGCCGGCTGGGGAGCGGCCCGGCACTCGGCCGGCCGCCGCTCTCGATCAGCCTCTGAACAGATCAGAAGCGGAAGCCGACACCCACGCCGACGAGCAGCGGATCGACCTTGAAGTCGCCCAGGTCGGTGCCGCCGGCGCTGACCGTCGTCTTGATCTGCACCTTCTTCACGTCGACGTTGAAGTAGACGTTCTTCTGGATCTCGTAGTCGAAGCCGGCGCCGACCGCGAGGCCGAAGCTGTTCTTGTCGATCGAGACGCCAGCCGGCAGGTTCACGCTGGAGAAGCGCGTGTAGTTCAGGCCCGCGCCGACGTAGGGCTTGAAGGCGCCGAGATCGGTGAAGTGGTACTGCGCGGACAGGGTCGGAGGCAGGTGCTTGAGCGAACCGATCTCGGCGCCGCCGGCCTTGAGCGTGTGCTTCTGCGGATAGGTCAGCACCAGTTCCGCGGCGATGTTCGGCGTGAAGAAGTAGGAGATGTCGACTTCCGGGAACACCTTGTTGTTCACCGTGAGGTCGAGGCCCGTGCTGTCCTTGTTCGCGCTGTCGAGGTTCAGCGCGTGCACGCGCACCATCCACGGCGTGGTCTGCGCCTGGGCGAGCATCGGAAGGGCGAGGCCGCCGGCCACGGCGAGGGCAAGGGCGGCGCGCTGGAAGGTCTGGGTCTTCATGGTCTTGTGTCCTGTCGAAGCGAGGGCTATTTCCTCGACGGGCATTTCAGACCGCGCCCTCCGGACCCTTGTTGCGGTGCATCAAGACCCCACAGGCGTTGTGACGATCGAGCAACGCGCCGTCCACGCACTCCTGACCCAGGTCAAACCGGCCGGGCGAGCCGCTTGCAGATCTCGAGCGCCAGCGCCGACTGGTTCAGCGTGTAGAAGTGGATGCTCGGCGCGCCGCCGGCGATGAGCCGCTCGCACAGTCGCGTCACCACGTCGAGGCCGAAGGCGCGGATCGACGCGGCGTCGTCCATGAAGCCTTCCATCTTCATCGCCACCCAGCGCGGGATCTCGATGCCGTCGCGCTGCGCGAACTGCGCGATGCGCGCGTAGTTGTGGAAGGGCATGATGCCCGGCACGATCGGCACCGTCACGCCCAGCGCACGCGCCTCCGCGACGAAGTGGAAGTACGCGTCGGCGTTGAAGAAGAACTGCGTGATCGCGGCGTCGGCGCCGGCGCCGACCTTCTCGGCGAAGTGCTGCAGGTCGCGCTTCGCGTAGCGCTGCTGCGGATGCACCTCGGGGTAGGCCGCCACCTCGATGTGCCAGTGGTTGGCCTCGGTCTCGCGGATGAATCGCACCAGGTCGGCGGCATGGCGGAACTCGCCGGCGATGGCCGTGCCGCTGGGCAGGTCGCCGCGCAGCGCCACGATGCGGCGGATGCCGCGCTCGCGGTAGGTGGCCAGGATCTCGCGGATGCTCTCGCGCGTGGCGCCGATGCACGACAGGTGCGCCGCCGCCTCGTGGCCCATCGCCGCGATCTCGCTCACGGTGGCGAGCGTCTTCTCGCGCGTCGAGCCGCCGGCGCCGTAGGTGACGCTGAAGAACTCCGGCTTCGTCGCCGCGAGCTCGGCCACCACGCCGCGAAGCTTCTCGCTGCCCACCGGCGTGTTGGGCGGGAAGAACTCGAAGCTCACCGGGATCGGGGTACGGATCTCATCCATGTTCTCTCTCCTGCGCGCCGCTGCTCGGGCGCGCTCTCACGAAGAATTCGCGGTTGCCGTCGCCGCCGGCGATGGGACTGGCGAACCAGTCGGCCACCGCCAGGCCGCAGGCGGCGCAGGCCTCGCGGATGCGCGCTTCCACGCGCCCGTAGGCCGCCTCGTCGCGCACGATGCCGCCCTTGCCGATGTCGGCCGGCTGCAGCTCGAACTGCGGCTTGACCAGCATCAGCAGCTCGCCCTCGTCCTCGAGCAACGGGGCCAGCGCGGGCAGCACCAGCGTCAGCGAGATGAACGACAGGTCGCCGACGATCAGGCCGAAGCGCGGAACCGGCAATGCCGTCGCGTCGACATGCCGCGCATTGACGCCCTCCAGCGCCACCACCCGCAGGTCGCCGCGCAGCCGCTCGTGCAGCTGGCCGTGGCCCACGTCGATGCCGACCACCTTCGCCGCGCCGCGCGCCAAGAGCACGTCGGTGAAGCCGCCGGTGCTCTGGCCGACGTCGAGACAGGTGCGCCCGGCCACGTCGATGCCGGTGTGCGCCAGCGCGCCCTCGAGCTTCAGCCCGCCGCGCGACACCCAGCGCAGCTCGGCGTCGTCGGTGAGCTGCAGCTCGCAGCCCTCCGGCAATTCGTCGCCCGCCTTGCGCGGCGCGGACCAGCCCGCCGGGCCGAGCCAGCGCACCGCGCCCTGCGCGATCAGCCGCTGCGCGGCCGAACGCGAAGGCGCGAGACCGCGCTGCACGAGCAACTGGTCAATCCGTGGCATGGCGCCGACCCGACCCAGCGGACGCGGCGGATCCGGCTTCGCCGGTCCGCGTGCGGCGCCCCCTGGGGGGAGGCCGTGAGGCCTCCGGGGGGGTCAATACCTGTAGGTGTCGGGCTTGTACGGCCCCTGCTTCGGCACGCCGATGTAGGCCGCCTGCTCTTCCGTCAGCTCGGTCAGCTGCGCGTTGAGCGTCTTGAGCTGCAGGCGCGCCACCTTCTCGTCGAGGTGCTTGGGCAGCACGTAGACCTTGCCCACGTCGTAGGCGTCGGCGTGCGTGAACAGCTCGATCTGGGCGATCGTCTGGTTCGCGAACGACGAGCTCATCACGTAGCTCGGGTGGCCGGTGGCGCAGCCGAGGTTCACCAGGCGCCCCTTGGCCAGCATGATGATGCGCTTGCCGTCCGGGAAGATGATGTGGTCGACCTGCGGCTTGATCTCTTCCCACTGGTACTTCTCGACCGAGGCGATGTCGATCTCGTTGTCGAAGTGGCCGATGTTGCAGACGATGGCGTTGTGCTTCATCGCCTGCATGTGCTCGTGCGTGATCACGCCCTTGTTGCCGGTGGCGGTGACGAAGATGTCGGCCTTGTCGGCGGCCCAGTCCATGGTCACGACGCGGAAGCCTTCCATCGCGGCCTGCAGCGCGTTGATCGGGTCGATCTCGGTCACCCACACCTGGGCCGACAGGGCGCGCAGCGCCTGCGCCGAGCCCTTGCCCACGTCGCCATAGCCGGCCACCACGGCGATCTTGCCGGCGATCATCACGTCGGTGGCGCGCTTGATGCCGTCGACCAGGCTCTCGCGGCAGCCGTAGAGGTTGTCGAACTTCGACTTGGTCACCGAGTCGTTGACGTTGATGGCGCGGAACAGCAGCGTGCCCTTGACCGACATCTCGTTGAGGCGGTGCACGCCGGTGGTCGTCTCCTCGGTCACGCCGATGATCTTGGCGGCCTTGCGCGAGTACCAGGTCGGGTCGACGGCCAGCTTGGCCTTGATGGCGGCGAACAGCTCGCGCTCTTCCTCGCTGCCCGGGTTGGCGATGACCGAGGCGTCCTTCTCGGCGCGCTTGCCCAGGTGCATCAGCAGCGTGGCGTCGCCGCCGTCGTCGAGGATCATGTTCGGGCCTTCGTTGTCGGCGCCCTTGGGGCCGAACTCGAAGATGCGGTGGGTGTAGTCCCAGTAGTCCTTCAGCGTCTCGCCCTTGTAGGCGAACACCGGCGTGCCGGCAGCCACCAGCGCGGCGGCGGCGTGGTCCTGCGTGCTGAAGATGTTGCACGAGGCCCAGCGCACCTCGGCGCCCAGCGCCTGCAGCGTCTCCACCAGCACGGCGGTCTGGATGGTCATGTGCAGCGAGCCGGTGATGCGCGCTCCCTTCAGGGGCTGGGTCTTGGCGTACTCCTCGCGGATCGCCATCAGCGCCGGCATCTCGGTTTCGGCGATCTTGAGTTCCTTGCGGCCCCAGTCGGCGAGCGACAGGTCGGCAATGGCGTACTGGTCGTTGTGCAAAGGCTTGAGAACAGCGTTCATGGTGAGCTCCAGAAGACACGGAACCCGCAGGACGCAAGAGGGAGGACTTGACCGAACTCACCCACGAGACGTGACCGTGCGGGTGAGCGCCGTTGCAGAAGAAGTTTCCGAGCCTGGGGCCTGGCGGCCTTGCAACGCTCCTCGGAACGGGCCGCATTCTATCAGCGAGGGGCAGACGCCGGCGCGCCGGCGGTGCGAGACTCGCGGGGTTTTCACGGTTCATCATCGCTTCATGAACGTTCTCGACAGCTTCCGGCTCCACGGACGTCTCGCCCTCGTTACCGGGTCCTCGGCCGGCATCGGCCTCGCCCTGGCGCGCGGCCTGGCGCAGGCGGGTGCCCGAGTGGTGCTCAATGGCCGGGACCCGGATCGCCTGGCCGCGGCGCGCGATGCGCTGCGCGGCGAGGGCCTGGCCGTCGAGGCGCAGGGCTTCGACGTCGCCGACCGGGCCTCGGTGGATGCCGCCGTCGACACCATCGAGCGCGAGTTCGGCCCGATCGAGATCCTCGTCAACAACGCCGGCATCCAGCGCCGTGCGCCCTTCGTCGACTTCGCGGCGGCCGACTGGGACGAACTCATGCGCACCAACCTCGACGCCGTCTTCCACGCCGCGCAGGCGGTGGCGCGCCGCATGGTGCCGCGGGGCCGCGGCCGCATCATCAACATCTGCTCGGTGATGAGCGAGCTCGGCCGCCCCGGCATCGTGCCCTACACCGCCAGCAAGGGCGCCGTGAAGATGCTCACCAAGGGCATGGCCGCCGACCTCGGCCCCTCGGGGATCACCGTCAACGGCATCGGGCCGGGCTACTTCAAGACGGAGCTCAACCGCAAGCTGATCGACGACGCTGCCTTCAGCGGCTGGCTGGTGGCGCGCACGCCGATGCGCCGCTGGGGCGAGGTGGAAGAACTCGCCGGCGCGGCGGTGTTCCTCGCCAGCGATGCGGCGCGCTTCGTCAACGGCCACATCCTCTATGTCGACGGCGGCCTCACGGCCAGCGTCTGACCGTGGCCGTCGATTCCCGGCCGGCGGCGCTCTCGACCGCCGCCTTCCTCACCCTGCTGCTGATCGCGCTGCTGATGGGCGCGAACCACGTGTCGGCGCGCGTGGCCTTCAATCACGGCGTGGACGTCGCCACCGCGGTGGTGTTCCGCAGTGCCGTCACGGCGCTGGTGGTGGGCGCGATCATCGCCTGGCAGCGCGTGCCCTTGAAGCTGGAGGCGCAGCACCGCCGCGCACTGCCGGCCATCGGCGTGCTGATCGCCATCCAGAGCCTCTGCCTGTACTCCGCGGTGGCGAGGCTGCCAGTGGCGCTGGCGCTGCTGGCCTTCAACACCTACCCGCTGTGGACGGCGCTGTGGGCCCACGTGGTCTACGCGCATCGCCCCGAGCGCCGCGTGCTGATGGCCATGCCGGTGATGCTGGCCGGCCTGGCGCTGGCGCTCGACGTCTTCGGCGCCGCCTCCGGGCTGGGTGCGGCCGGGCAGTGGAGCCGCATCGGTGCCGGCGTGGCCTTCGCGCTCGGCGCGGCGGCGACCTTCGGCCTGGCGCTCGTCTTCACGCAGCACGAGGCGGGCGACCTCGATGGCCGTGTGCGCACCGCCGCCACCATGGGCCAGGTGGCGCTGCTCGCGCTGGCCGGCGTGGCGGTGCAGGGCGGATTCCAGCTGCCGGCCGATGCCACCGGATGGGCGGGCCTGGCCGGCCTGACGCTGCTCTACGGCACCGGCTTCACCATCATGTTCACCGTGCTGCCGCGGCTGGGCGTGGTGGGCAACTCGGCGATCATGAACGTGGAGCCGATCTTCGCGCTGGTGCTGGCCTGGGCGATCCTCGATCAGGCCATCGCGCCTTCGCAGGTGGCCGGCGGCCTCATCGTGGTGGGCACCGTGATGTGGCTGGGCCTGCGGCGGCGCTAGACCCGCAATCGCGAGAATCGGCGCCATGGCCCGCATGAAGATCTCCGGCGATCGCGACTCGGCGGCGAAGCCGCGCGCGGTCAGCGCGGGCCGGCGGCGCTCGGCCGGATGGCGGCTGCGGCGCCGGCTGCGCCGGGATCGCGAACTGGTGCGGGCGCTGCTGATCTCGCTCGTCGTGCACGTGGCCGTGGGCAGCCTGGCCTTCGGGGGCGACGAGCGCGGCTTGCCGGGCCTGCTGTTCCCGTGGCGCGAGCGGCGCGCGGAAGTGCCCGATCTTCAGGTGGTGCTCGTCAACCCGCCACCCGCGCCTGCGGCACCGGCACCACCGTCGGAGCCGGAACCGGCGATGCAGGCCAGTCTGGCGCCGCCGCCCGCACCGCCGCCGGCGGCGGCTCCCGCCCCGCCGGTGCCCCGAAAGACGGCAGCGCGGCCTGACCGCCGTGCCGCTGCGCCACCGGCCCCGGCCGGGCCGCCGCCACCGCCGGCCCCGGCCGAGTCGCCGCCTCCGCCGGCAGAGGCAGCGCCGGTGGCCGTGGCCCAGGCCGAGGTGGTCGAGCCGGCCGTTCCGGTGCCCGCACCGGCTCCGCCATCGGAGCTGCCGGCGCCTTCGCCGCCCGGGCCGCCTCCACCCGTGGCTCCCGCGGCGCCGGCGCCGGAAGATGCCGCGCCTGTGGCGCTGGCCGTGCCGTTCTCGCCTACCTCGCCGGTGGCGGTGGCGCCGAGTGCCTCGGCCCCGGACACCGCCACGCCCTCCACGCGCGAGAGCGACGCGCTGAAGCGCGACGAGGAGCGAAAGCAGGCAGAACGGGCCGAGATCGCCAGGCGCGACGCGGAGCGACTGGAGCAGCAGCGTCAGGCCGCCGAGCGCGAGGAGGCAAATCGGCTGGAGCGCCTGCGCGCAGAGGCCGCGCTGGCCGAAGCCGCTCGGCTGGAAGCCGAACGCCAGGAGGCCCTGCGCCAGTCCGCGGCGCGCGAGGAGGCGCAACGCCAGGAACGCGCCCGCCAGGAGGCGGCACGCGCCGAGGCGGTCCGGCTGGAAGCCGAGCGCCAGGAAGCTCAGCGTCAGGCGGCCGCACGCGAAGAATCGCAGCGCCAGGAACGCGCGCGCCAGGAGGCTGCACGCGCCGAAGCAGCCCGGCTGGAGGCCGAGCGGCAGGAAGCGCAGCGTCAGGCGGCCGCGCGCGAGGAGGCACAGCGCCAGGAACGCGTTCGGCAAGAGGCTGCACGCGCCGAAGCAGCCCGGCTGGAGGCCGAGCGGCAGGAAGCGCAGCGTCAAGCGGCCGCGCGCGAAGAAGCGCAGCGCCAGGAACGCACTCGGCAAGAGGCCGCACGTGCCGAAGCGGCCCGGCTGGAGGCCGAGCGCCAGGAAGCCCTTCGACAGGCTGCCGCGCGCGAGGAGGCCCAGCGGCGCGAACAGGCGCGCCAGCAGGCGGCGCGCATCGAGGCCGAGCAGGCCGAGGCTCAGCGGCGCGAGGCGGTGCTGCGTGCCATCGGTCGTCAGCTCGACGAGGAAGCCGACCGGCGCGACGCGGCCGCGGCGGCAGCCCGCTCGGCCCCGTCGCTTCCCTTGTCGCTCAGCACGGCCCGTCGCGTGCGTCTCTGGGGCCGCAGCGATCCCAACGTCGAACTCGTGCAATACGCCGAGGACTGGGCGCGCAAGATCCAGTTCAACACCTTGCCGGACGCCGTGCGCGCCGTGGCCAAGCGGCCCCACCGGCCGCCGATGGTCACGGTGGCGGTCCGCAGCGACGGTTCGGTGGAGTCGGTGACCTTCGTGGTCTCCAGCGGTGTGCAGGAGGTCGACGACGCGATCCGGCGCATCGTGGAGAACCTGCGGCCCTACCCGCCGTTCCCGCCGGCACTCGCCCGCGACTACGACGTGATCGAGATCCGCCGGAGCTGGTACTTCGACGACGCCGTGCGGCTGCAGTGAGGGCGGCCGCATGGCGTACCGCCCTCGGGCTCAGCGCCGCACCTCGCAGATCAGGTTGAACGGCGTCTGCGCCGCCGTGCGGAAGTGCGAGAAGCCGGCCTTGCGGAACACCTCGGCCAGGCGGCGCGGGCCGGCCTGCGCGCCCAGCACCAGGTGGCCGCCCTCCGAGACGGCGTGCGCGCAGCAGATCACCGTCGACGCGCCGTAGTAGAGGTGGCCCGGCAGGGTGAGGTTGTCCTCGACGCGGTCGTGCGCGAACGGCTCGACCAGCAGCACCGTGCCGTCCGGCGCGAGCGTGTCGGCCGCATGGCGCGCGGCGCCCACGGGGTCGCCCATGTCGTGCAGCGTGTCGAAGAAGCAGACCAGGCCGAAGCCCTCGTTGCGGTAGTCGGTGGCTCGCGCCAGTTCGAAGACCACGCGGTCGGCCAGCCCCTGTTCCTGCGCGTGGCGCCGCGCCGCCTCGATCGACGGGGCGTGCGTGTCGAAGCCGAAGAAGCGCGAGTTCGGGAAGGCCCGGGCCATCAGCAGCGTGGAGTGGCCATGGCCGCAGCCGACGTCGGCCACGGCGATGCCGGCCTGGAGCTTGGCCACCACGCCGTCCAGCGCCGGCAGCCACTGCGGCACCAGGCTGGCGCGGTAGCCGTTGCGGTAGAAGGCCGCCACGCCGCAGGCCATGCGCTCGTCATGCTCGCCCCAGGCCACGCCGCGGCCGGTGCGGAACGCCTCCAGCGCCTTGGCCTCGTCGGCCCACATCGCCGCCGGCATGTTCCACGCCGGCGGCACGTAGCAGACGCTGTCCTCGTCGGCCAGCACCAGCGCGTGCTCGGGCGTCAGCTCGTAGGTCTCACTCGCCGCGTGGTAGAGCAGGTAGCCGGCGGCCGACTGGGCGTTGAGCCATTCGCGCACGTAGCGCTCGGCGCAGCCCGAGCGCCGTGCCACCTCCTTCGCGCTCAGCGGGCCGGCGCCGGCCATCGCCTTGTAGATCCCGAGCTTGCTGCCCAGGCTCACCATCACGCCGGTGTACGAGGCGGCTATGTCGGCGATCGCCTTGGTGGCGAAGGCCTCGAGTGCGGCCGGGTCGAGTTGCAGGGTGTCCATGTGGATGTTCCTTTCGTTCAGGCTCAGCGCACGCGCGGCAGCGCCTCGGCCACCACCTGGCCGATGCCGCGGCCCTGGCGGCGGCCGTCGCGCACCGCGTGGCGGAAGTGGATGCCGGCGTAGAGGCGCGACAGGCCGTTCTCTTCGGCCGGCTTCGAGAAGCCGCGGTAGGCGCGTGTCACGCCGGGCAGCGTCAGGCTGGTGAGCTCGAATCGCTCGCGGTCGCCGAACAGTTCGATCAGCACCTCGGCCGCCGCCCAGCCGAGCACGGTGTGCGTGGACGGGTAGTCCGGCACCGGCGGCGTCACCAGCAGCGGCTGCCAACCCGCGTCGGCATCGGTCCGCGTGTTGCCGTCGAGGGCCGCCGCGCGGATCGCCGTCTCCGGTCGCCAGAAGCGGTGCCGGTACTTCTCGGCGAAGCCGGCGATGAAGCCGTCGGCCATCGCGAAGTGCACCAGCGCGAAGGCGCGCGCGGCGTCCCAGGCGTCGATGCCGCGCTGGCGCACCACGGTGTGGGCGATGCGGTTCCAGCCCAGTGTCGAGTCCTCGTACCAGAACTTCGCGATCTCGGTCTGCTCGGCGCTGCGCGTGGCGCTGACCAGCTGGCCGATCGCCTTCACGTGCTCGAAGTCGCGCGCGTAGGCGGCGCTCGCCAGCGGCAGCGGCCCCTCCAGCTCGTGCTCGGGCAGATCGATGACGAAGGGCTGGACGCGGCCCCAGCCGGGCAGGGCGGCGAAATCGAACGGCGGAGTGAACTGGTATTCGCCCGGGGCGCTGCCCGGCACGTAGGGCACGGCGGCCTCGGCGGCACGGTCATTCTGGCGCCGGGCCAGGGTCGCCCACGCGGCCGCCTGGCCGACGCCGATGCCGGCGGTCTTCGCGAGGCCGTCGCGGAGGTCGGCCAGCGCGCGCCCGTAGGCCGCCTCGACCAGTGCCGCCTTCTCGGGCAGCAAGCGCACCAGCACCTCGCGCGAGGCGGCGGCCACGGCGGCATCGGGGCTGGCGTGACGCGCTGCGGCCAGGCCCGGCGTGTACGGCTGGTAGCGGCGGTCGATGGCGTTGAGCGCGTCGTGGATCGACGCATGCAGGATCGCGAGGATGCGCGAGTGCGCCATCGGGTTGGTGCCCTGGGTGGGCGTGAGCGCCTGGTCGGCGACGCCGTTCCAGTGCACCACCGCGTTCACCGGCCGGGCGTGCTTCTGCACCGACGCGGCGGGCTGGGCCAGCGTGGTCTGCGGCAGGCCGGTGGCCAGCGCGCTGGCCGCCACTGCGGTGACCTGGAGCAGGCGTGCGCCGAAGCCGCGGCGCGAGAGAGTGCGTGTCTTCATCGGGATCTCCTGTTCGAAACGAGAGGGGTTGCTGAGGTCGCCCATCGT
>Ga0073934_10007810_pt1 | contig 14611 bp, 10 predicted proteins | sample LarsenN4metaG_FD_76834 | JGI IMG/M metagenome (GOLD analysis project Ga0073934, IMG submission 76834) | Hot spring sediment bacterial and archeal communities from British Columbia, Canada, to study Microbial Dark Matter (Phase II) - Larsen... ...
CGCCCTGGCGCTCGAGGGCGGCCAGGTACCCGGGGAAGTCCTCCCACGACCACCGGATGCCCGCCCGCAGCGTGTCGATCGGCATCCCCTCGACGAAGAGGAGGAGCTGCATGAGCGTCTCGCGGTCCTCGGGCCGGCACGGCGCGATCGTGAAGCCGCAGTTGCCCATGACGACGGTCGTGACGCCGTGCGACGGCGAGGGGCTCGCGCCGGCGTCCCAGAAGAGCTGGCAGTCGTAGTGGGTGTGGAGGTCGATGAAGCCGGGGGCGACGGCGAGCCCGCCCGCGTCGACCTCGACGGCCCCGCGCTCGGCGACGCGACCGACCGCCGAGATGCGGCCGGCAGCCACGGCGACGTCGCCGCGCGCCGCCTCGCGCCCCGAGCCGTCGACGACCAGCGCGTTCCGGATCACCAGATCCGCCATGGCCGGCCTTTCTAGCCCCGGCCGGCCGCGCGCCACAACCGCGTCGCGCCGGCCCCGGGCGCGCGCGGCCCGGAGAGCGATGGACAGCGCTCGCCCGGCGGCGCTACAAGCCGCCGGGTGAGCGACCGCGTCCGGTACGCGCGGCGCGGCGCCGCCGCGCTCGTCACGATGACGCGTCCCGAGCGCCGGAACGCCGTCGACGGCCCGACCGCCGACGCGCTCCACGAGGCGTTCCGGCGCTTCGTCGCCGACGCGGACGCCCGCGTCCTCGTCCTCGCCGGCGAGGGCGAGGCGTTCTCGGCGGGCGCCGACCTGAAGGCGATCCACACCCTCCGCGACCGCGACGAGGGCCCGCTCGGCTTCACCCGCCTCTTCTCCCCGAAGCCGACGATCGCCGCCGTCGACGGCTGGTGCGTCGCGGGCGGGCTCGAGCTGGCGCTCTGGTGCGACCTCCGGATCGCGGGCGAGGGCGCCACGTTCGGCTGCTTCGAACGCCGGTGGGGCGTGCCGCTCGTCGACGGCGGCACGCAGCGTCTTCCCCGGATCGTCGGGCTCGGCCGCGCGCTCGAGCTGATCCTCCTCGGCCGCGCGGTCGACGCGCGCGAGGCGCTCGCTTTCGGCCTCGTGAACCGCGTCGTCCCCGCCGGCCGCGCCGTCGAGGCCGCGCTCGAGTGGGCGGAGATCCTCGCCGGCTTCCCGCAGGAGACCATCCTCGCGGATCGCGAGGCCGCGATCCGCGGTCTCGGCCTCGCGCTCGAGGAGGGCCTCGCGCTCGAGCGCCGTCTCGGCTGGGCGACCGTCGCCGTCGGCCGCGAGGGCGCCCTCCGCTTCGCCGGCGGCGCCGGGCGCGGGGGCGCCGGCGTCCCGGGCGGCGAGCGCCCGCAGCGCCCTACGCCTTCGCGGCCTCGGTGAGGTCCATGCCCTTCGGGACGACCACGACGCCGCTTTCGCTCACGACGAAGAACCGCCGGTCGCGTTCGAGGTCGTAGCCGATCGTCATCCCCGGCGGGACGACGACCTCCTTGTCGACGATCGCCCGCCGGATGCGGGCGTGGCGCCCGACGACGACGTCGTCGAACAGGATCGAGTCGCTCACCATCGAGAAGCTGTTGATGCGGACGCGCGGCGAGAGGATCGACCGCTCGACCTGCCCGCCGCTGATGATGCAGCCCTCCGAGACCATCGAGTCGGTCGCGATCCCGATGCGCCGCTTCTCCTGGTCCGAGAAGACGAACTTCGCCGGCGGGCTCGGGTAGTACGCGGAGAGGATCGGCCACGAGGGGTTGTAGAGGTTGAAGATCGGCGCCACCGAGACGAGGTCGGCCGACGCGTTCCAGTAGGCGTCGATCGTGCCGATGTCGCGCCAGTACCCGCGCTCCCCCTCCGCCGTGTCGGGGACGTCGTTGGTGGAGAAGTCGTAGGCGTAGAGGCGCCGGCTCTCGACCATCCGCGGCATGATGTCGCGGCCGAAGTCGTGCGCGGAGTCGACCCGCGCGGCGTCGGCCGTGACGGCCTGCACGAGGGCGTCGGCGTTGAAGACGTAGAGGCCCATCGACGCGAGCCGCGTGCCGGTGGCGCCCGGCTCGACGGGCGGCTTCTCGCGGAAGCCGGTGATGCAGCCGTTCGCGTCGCAGTCGACGACGCCGAAGCGGTCGGTCTCCGCCGCCGGGACGGGAATCGCGGCGCAGGTGACGTGCGCGCCCGAGTCCTGGTGGAACCGGAGCATCTGGCGGACGTCCATCTTGTAGATGTGGTCGGCGCCGAAGACGCAGACGTACTTCGGGCGCTCGTTCGCGATGACGTCGAGGTTCTGGAAGACGGCGTCGGCGCTGCCGCGGAACCACTCGCGGCCGACGTTCATGGCGGCCGGCACGGGCGCGACGTAGTGTCCCATCTGCGGCGCGAGCTGCCAGCCGCGCGCCAGGTGCTGCATGAGCGAGCCGGACTTGTACTGCGTCAGGACGCTGATCTTGAAGATGCCGGAGTTGACGAAGTTCGAGAGCACGAAATCGATGATGCGATAGCGCCCGCCGAAGGGGACCGCCGGCTTCGCGCGATCGCGCGTCAGGGGGTAGAGGCGCTTTCCCTCGCCCCCGGCGAGGATCATCGCGACGACGGACGCAGCCATGGAAGGACCTCGACCATGCCTCGATCGCCGCCGGGTTGCGAGACCCCCGGGCCACGCTTGACAGGCGGCGTCCGGCCGTGGTCGGACCACGCCGCGATGCATCCGCTCCTCGGCCTGACGCTCGTCGAGCTGTGCGCGTCCCTTCGCGCGCGCCGCGCGTCCCCGGTCGAGCTGATGGAGGCCGTGCTGGCGCGGATCGACGCCACCCACGCCGACCTGAACGCCGTCTGCCAGCGCCGCGACCCCGCCGCCTGCCTCGCCGACGCCCGCGCCGCGGAGCGCCGGCTCGCCGCGGGCGAGGGGCGGCCGCTCGAGGGCATCCCGCTCGGCGTGAAGGAGCTGGAGGACGTCGCCGGCTTCCGCTCGACCGAAGGCTCGGTCCTCTACGCCGAACGCGTCGCCGCCCGCGACTCGATCCAGGTGGAGCGCCTGAAGGCCGCGGGCGCGATCGTCGTCGGCAAGACGAACGCGCCGGAGTTCGGCGCGCCGGCGTTCACCAAGAACCGGGTGTACGGCGTCACCCGCTCGCCGTGGGACCTCGCGCTCACGCCCGGCGGATCGAGCGGCGGCTCGTCGGCGGCGCTCGCGGCGTGCGTCCTTCCCCTCGTGACGGCCGGCGACGGCGGCGGCTCGATCCGCATCCCGGCGAGCTTCACGGGCGCGTTCGGGCTCAAGACGAGCTGGGGCCGCGTCCCGCGTGAGCACGTCCACTGGGAGTACGGCTGCACGGCCGTCTACGGCCCGCTCACGAAGACGGTGGAGGACGCGGCGCTCGTGCTCGACCAGGTCGTGGGCGCGCACCCGCGCGATCCGCACAGCCTGCCCCATCCCGGCTATTCGTACGTCGAACGGCTCGCGGAGGCGCTCCCGTCCTTCCGCATCGGGTACTCGCCCGACCTCGGCTACGCCGTCGTGCAGTCCGACGTCGCCGCTGCGGTCGAGACGGCCGCCGGTGTGTTCGCGTCCCTCGGCCACCGCGTCGAACGCGTGCCGGGCGGACCGCCGGAGCTCGGCCGCGCCTGGAGCCTCCTCGGCGCCTTTCTCCTCGCGGCGCAGCTCCACGAGGACCTCCCCGGCCGGGAGGCGCTCATCGGGCGCGGGCTCCGCGCCGGGATGAAGACTGCCGCGGCGATGACGCCCGAGCGCTGGGGCGCCCTCGCGAAGCTCCGCGAGGGCCTGAACGCGTGGTGCGCGGAGACGTTCGCGCGGTGGGACCTCCTCGTCACGCCGACGGTCCCGTTCGACCCGTATCCCGCTCCGGGGCCCTATCCCACCGAGACGGAAGGCCGGCCGCTCCCGTGGTCGAACGTCGGCTCGTTCACCATCCCGTTCAACCTCTCGTGGCACCCGGCGGCGAGCGTGCGGGTCGGCCTCTCGCGCCGGGGGCTGCCGATCGGGATGCAGATCGTCGGCCCGCGCCACCGCGACGACCTCGTGCTCCGGGCCGCGCTCGCCTTCCAGCGCGAGCGGCCCTGGCATCCGCACTGGCCGACGACGTGGGCGCCGCTCGCCGCCGCCGGCTGAGCGCCGGGTGGAGACGGGTCGCGCGAGCGGGTAGGGTCGCGCGCCATGTCCGAGAGCCTCTTCGTCCCCGACGGCGACCGGTTCGTCCCGACGCCGCTCTGCCGCGGGCCGTGGAGCCCCGACGCGCAGCACGGCGGCCCGCCCGCCGCCCTCCTCGCGCGCGCCGTCGAGCACGCCGCCGGCCCCGACGACCTCGCGGTCGCCCGCCTCACGATCGAGCTCCTCCGTCCCGTCCCGCTCGCGCCGCTCACCGCCGCCGCACGTATCGTGCGGCCGGGGAGGAAAGTGCAGCTCGTCGAGGCGACGCTCGACGCCGGCGGCACCACGGTCGCGCGCGCGGTCGCGCTCCGCATCCGGACGCGGGCGCTTCCCGTGCCGCCCGGCGTCCCACCCGCGCCCCCGCCCTTCCCCCTCCCCGCCGCGGGGCGCGACGGCCGGCCGCCCTGGGGCGACGGCCTCGCCCGGCCGGCGTTCCACAGCGACGCCGTCGACCATCGCTTCGTCGCCGGCGGGTTCGAGACGCCCGGCCCCGCGATCGACTGGATCCGGCTCCGCGTCCCGCTCGTCGCCGGCGAGCCGACGTCGCCGCTCGCGCGCGTGGCGGCCGCCGCCGACTTCGGCAACGGGATCAGCTGGGTGCTCTCGCGCCTCGAGGGCTGGCTCTTCATCAACCCCGACCTGACGATCCACCTCCACCGCCACCCGGCCGGCGAGTGGGTCGCGCTCGAGGCGGTGACGCACGTCGGGGGACAGGGGATCGGGCTCGCGGAGAGCCGGCTCTGGGACGAGCGGGGGCCGATCGGCCGGTCGCTCCAGAGCCTGCTCCTCGATCGCGCGGCGTCGTAGCGCCGCGCGGCGCCGTCCTGCTCGCAGCCGGCCACGACGTGCAGCTCGGGCGGCACGCCTCGACGCCGCCGACGCACGACGTGGCGGCGGAGCCGGTGCTCCGTCGGGGAAAGCGGTGGCGATGCGTTTCCGGACGGCTCGACCCGGGTCCGGCCGGCTCGCGCGGGCCCTGCCCCGCTCAAGAATTCCGGCTTGACAGCCAACATATCACCCGGCGGAGCCTGCCATGCCGGTCACGATCCTGCTGATCGAGGACAGCCCGTACGATCGCACGCTCTGTACGCGCGCGCTCGCGCGCCTCGACCCCCCCTTCGGGCCGGCCGAGGTGCACTACGCCTACGACGCGAGCAGCGCCCGCGCGGCGCTGCGGGCCCGTCCGACCCACCTCGTCCTCCTCGACTACTACCTGCCCGGACCGGACGGAATGGACGTCCTCGAGGCGCTCTCCGCCGAATGGCCGCACGTGCCGGTGGTGATGCTCAGCGGACAGGAGGACCTCGCGAGAGCGGTCACGATGCTCCGCGCCGGGGCGCGCGACTACGTCCCCAAGTCCCCGGGATGGGACGACGCCGTCCGGCTCGTCGTCACCCGGGTCCTCGAGCACGTGCGGGCCGAGGCCCAGGTCGCGAGCTTCCGGCGGCAGCTGAGCGAGTACGTCGTCGAGCTGGAGCAGGAAGTGGCGCGGCGGACGGCGCTGGTCGAGGAGCAGGCCCGGCAGCTCGGCGTACTGCAGGCGCGCAGCGAGGCCGCGCAGCGGGTCAAGGAGGGCATCCTCGCGAACGTCTCCCACGAGTTCCGCACGCCGCTGAACGGCGTCCTGGGCTATACCGCGATGCTCGCGGACCAGATGGGCGACACCACCGCGCCGGAGGCCGCGGAGTACCTCCGCCTGGTCCGGACGCAGGGACTCCACCTGCTGCGGCTCGTCGACTCGCTGCTGGCGCTGGCGAGCGTCATCGACGGACGCGACGAGCCGCGTGCCGCGGCGTTCAGCCCCCGGGCGCTCATCGAGGACCTGCACGCCGAGGTGCTGGCGGAGGTCAGCGAGAAACGCCTCGCGTTCGATTGCGTGAAGCCGTCCGCGGGCGTGCTGCGGCACGACTCGGCGAAGATCCGGTCGATCGCGCACGAACTCCTCCGCAACGCCGTCAAGTTCACGGATCGGGGCACCGTCCGGATCGCCATCGACGCCGAGCGCGACGGCGGCGTCGTCATCGAGGTGACCGACACCGGCATCGGCTTCGCGCCCGAGCACCGGCACGCCGTCTTCGACGATTTCCACTAGGTCGACGGCTCGTCGACGCGACGCCACGGCGGGCTCGGTCTCGGCCTCGCGCTCGTGAAGCGTTACGTCGCGCTCCTGCGCGGTACGATCGACGTGGCGAGCGTGCCCGGCGGCGGGACCACGATCCGCGTGCACCTGCCGCCGCTCGACGCGCCGGGGGCGGGCGCGTCGCCGCCGGCACCCGCCCCGCGCCGGCGCGACGCTCGGGCTCGCCACCCATGACGCCCGGCGACCGGAGCGCGGAGGCGCCCGCGGCGAAAGACGCCGCGACCGCGCCGCTCCGCGCCCTCCTGGTCGAGGACAGCGCCGCCGATCAGGAGCTCGTGCGACGCGCGCTCCGCGATCCGGCGCCCCTTCCGGGGCCCCTGGAGGTCGAGGTCGTCCGCGATGCCGCGGCCGCCCTCGCCGCGGTCCGGAAGGCGAGGTTCGACGTGATCCTCGTGGACTACGCCCTCCCGGGACGGGACGGCCTCGAGCTCCTGCGCGAGCTGCGCGAGACCGACGACCCGACGCCGGTCGTGATGATCACGGGCGTCGGAGACTCGACGGTCGCGGTCGCCGCCCTGCAGAGCGGCGCCGCGGATTTCGTCGTGAAGCAGCTCGGGTTCGAGCGCGCGCTGCCGGTGGTGCTCGATCGCGTCCTCCGCAAGCACGCCGCCGACCTCGAGCGGGAGCGGCGCCACCGCGAAGACGCCCATTACACGAGGCAGCTCGAGCGGCAGGTCGAGCAGCAGACCCGCATCCTCCGGCGTGCGCTCCAGGAATCCGAAGCGCTGCGTCGGATCGGCTGCACGCTGGCGGCGGCACGCGATCTGAAGCCGGCACTCGACGTCGTGACGCAGGCAACGGCGGAGCTCACGCAGGCGGAGGCCGCGGCGGTCGTGCTCCGGTCCGGCATCGAGGTCGTGCTGGTGAGCGTGTGGGGCACGCTGAAGCAGGCGCCCGGCGTGAAGACCGGCGACCTCGCGGCCGCGCTCGGCGCCGGCTGGGAGGCGTCGATCAGCGCGCGGCTGCACGAGAACGAGGCCGAGATCGGCGTCCTGTGGGCCGGCCGCTCCCGCCCGCAGCCGTTCTCCACGCGCGACGGCGACCTGCTCGACGCGCTGGCGGACATGACGGCGCTCAGCATCGCGAACGTGCGTGCCCACGAGACCCTGCGACAGCGCACGAGCGGCGGCGAGCCTCGCCGCGCCGAAGAGACGCCCGCGCCCCGGGAGGAGGTCGCCGCGGCGGCCCCGCAGGCCGACCCCGGCGTCGCGCCGCCCGCCGTCGGTCGCGTGGATCACGCCCCGGCACCGCCGGCCGGCGGACGCCTGGAGCCCGACGCGCTCGCCGTACCGCCGGTCCCGGCCGCGCTCGGGCGCCTGCTCGCGCTGTGCGACGACGAGGACGCGACGCCGGCCGCGGTCGACGAGGCCGTCGGGCTCGATCCCGCCCTCGTCGCCCGGACGATCGAGCTCGCGAGCGCCGCGGCGCTCGGACGGGACCGGGCGGCGACCTCCCTCCGCGAGGCCGTCATGGTGCTCGGGCTCCGGGGGGTCCGGAACGTGGCCTTCGCGCAGTTCACGTGCGGGCTCGCCGCGCGCGGGGGCACCCTGGACCAGATGCTCTGGGAGCAGTCCATCGCGGCGGCCGCCGCGATGCAGCAGCTGCTCGAGGTTCGGGCGCCCGCGCTGGCGGACGACGGGTATCTCTGCGGGCTCCTCCACAACGTCGGATCCGTGGCGATCAACAACGCCTACCCCCTGCGATACGAGCGCGTCGTGCAGCGGGCCATCGCGGAGGAGCGCCCGGTCGCCGAGGTGGAGCGGGAGGAGTTCGGTTGCGACGGGGCGAGCGTCACCCGCCATTTCGCGTCGCGCTGGAGCCTCCCGGCGCGCGTGGCGGACGTCTACCGGGACGGCGTCCGTCCCCAAGAGGACGACTTCGTCGTCGCGCTCCGGTGGGCCGCCGTCGAGGCCGTGCGCACGAGCCCCGTGTGGCGACGGCTGCTCGGCGACCGCCCGGAGCCTTCGTGGATGGCGCGCGAGCTGGAGGCGGCCGAATCGGCGCTCGCGCTCGGCGCCGCCGTGCTCGACGACGTGCGGCGGGCCGCGGCGCAGCGCTGCGAGGTGCTGCGGACGTACGGACGCGCGGCGATCCCCGGCGGCGGCGACACCAGGGCGGCGCGCGAGCGCCGCGTGTGATCTCGCGCGGTGCGGGCGACCGACCGCACGCCGTCGTGCGGCGGACGACCCTGCCCCGGAGCGCGCACGGGTACGGCTTTCTTGTCATCCAGGGCGCCGCTCGGTAAAAGCCCGGGAGCAGTTCGGTACCGCCTGCCGTCCGGGGCGGGGGGAAGTGGATGGAGGGGCTGGAGGGGATGGACGAGCGGAGAACGTGCGACGGGCCGCATGCCGTTGCGTCGGCGTCCGGGTCCGCCGGCGCGCCCGGCGGATCGGGCTTCCGCACGCGGGCCGAGGGGGGGGCGGTGGACGCGCTCGACCGGATCACCGCGCTGCTCGTCCGTGCCGGCGACCGCCTGTGCGCCGTCCCGGTCGCGCACGTCGTCGAGGTGATGCGCCCCCTCCCGATCGCCCCGATGACGGGCGCCCCGTCCTTCGTGCCGGGACTCGCCGTCGTCCGGGGCGCCGTGGTGCCGGTCGTCGACCTCGGGCGGCTGCTGGGCGGCCGCGCGGCGCGCGGCCGCTTCGTCAGCCTGCGGCTGGGTGGCCGCCACGCCGTCCTCGCCGTCGACGCCGTCGTCGGGGTGCGTGCGCTGGACGGGTGGTTGCTGGACGAGCTGCCGCCGCTGCTCCGGCACGCCGACGGTGACCTCGCCGCCGCCGTCGGCGTCCTCGACAGCGAGCTGCTCGTCGTCCTGCGCGCCGGCCGGCTCGTCCCGGAGGAGATCTGGCAGGCCCTCACGGTGGACGAGGCGACCGCGTGAGGACGCACCCGCTCCCCGCCGACGTGCACGCGTTCCGGGCGCTCGTGGCGGCCCGGCTCGGACTCGACTTCGACGATGCCAAGACCGCGCTCCTGGGCGACGTGCTCGACCGCCGTTGCCGCAGCCGCGGCGAGAGCTGCGCCGGCTATCTCGAGCGGCTGGGGTCGGTCGAGCGCTGGCCGGAGGAGCTGGCCGTGATCGCGGCCGAGCTGACGGTCGGCGAGACGTACTTCATTCCGGAACCCCGACCACTTCCGGGCGTTCGAGGAGGTCGCGCTCCCCGCCCGCCTGCGGGCGCGCGGGGACGTGCGGCGCTTGCGGATCCTGTCGGCGGGCTGCGCGTCCGGCGAAGAGGCGTACTCGCTCGCCATCCTGCTCCACCGGCACGCCGCCGCCCTCGCCGGCTGGGCCGTCGAAGTCGTGGGCGTCGACGCGAACCGCGACTTCCTCGCGCGTGCGGCGTCCGCGCGCTACTCGCACTGGTCCCTGCGCGAGACGCCGCCGGACGTCCGGGCGCGGCACTTCCGCGCCGAGGGCGGCGACTTCGTGCTGGACGACGCGATCCGGCACGCGGTCGTGTTCGAGGAGCGCAACCTCGTCGACGACGATCCGGCCTTCTGGCACGCCCAGACCTTCGACGTCGTCTTCTGCCGGAACGTCACCATGTACTTCACGGCGGAGGCGACCCGTCGCCTGATCGCCCGGATCGCCGGAGCGCTCGCCCCCGGGGGGTTCCTCTTCCTCGGCTTCGCCGAGACGCTGCGCGGGGTCCCGGACGCGTTCCACCTGGTGCACACGCACGACACGTTCTACTACCGGCGACGGTCCATCGTGGACGCGCGTGAGCCGTGGTCGGGGACGTGCATGCCGGCGCCGGCGGCGACGCCGTTTCCCGAGTGGTACGATGCGATCCAGCGCGCAACCGAGCGCATCGGCATGCTCGCCCGACGCCCGGCCGACGCCGGCCGCGCGCACGATGCCGCGACGGCCACGCCGGCGCCGGCGCTCGTCGGTGTGCTCGGCCTCGTGCGCGAGGAGCGGTTCGCCGACGCGATGGAGGAGCTGCGCGCGCTGCCGCCCCCCTCGCGGACCGATCCCGACGTGCAGCTCCTGCACGCGGTCCTGCTCACCAACCGGGGCGAGCTGCGCGAGGCCGAAGACGTCTGTCGCGGGCTGCTCGAGCGGAACGAGCTGAACGCCGGCGCGCACTACCTGCTGGCGCTCTGTCGCGCGCAGGCGGGCGATCCCGTCGGCGCCGTCGATCACGCCCAGTCGGCCGCCTACCTCGACCCGACCTTCGCCATGCCGCACGTCCACCTCGGCCTCCTGGCCCGGCGCACGGGCGACCTGCGGACCGCACGTCGGGAGCTCGAGCACGCCTCGGCGCTGCTCGGACGGGAGGACGCCGGCCGCATCCTGCTGTTCGGCGGAGGGTTCACGCGCCGGGCCCTCGTGGACCTCTGCCGCGCCGAGCTCGCCGCCTGCGAGCGCGCTACCCGGGCCTCGCCCCCGTGACGGACGACCGGCTCACCGCCCTGCGCTCCGGCTTCGACGAGGCGTTCGCGCGGCCGCCGGTGGAGCCCGCCGGCGACGTCGAGAACCTGCTGGTCGTCCGCGTCGCCGGAGACCGGTACGCGTTCAGGCTGCGCGCCCTGGCCGGGGTCGCCCGCGCCGGCCGCATCGTCCCCGTGCCCGGACCGGTCGCCGAGTCGCTCGGCCTCGCGGCGGTCGGCAGCACGCTCGTCCCCGCGTACCGCCTCGGGCCGTTTCTCGGCTACCCGGAGGACCGCGACCCGCCGCGCTGGCTCGTCGTGTGCGGCGGGAACGACGCGCGCGCCGCGCTCGGCGTCGGGCACTTCGAGGGATGGGCGGACGTCGACGCCGCCGACGTCGCGGCGGCCGACGACCGGACGCGCCGGGAGCACGTGCGCGAGGTCGTCCGCACCGCGGCCGGCGTGTGCGGCGTGGTCGACGTCCGCTCGGTGCTGGAGGCGGTCGGACGGCGGGCAGCCGCCGCCGCACGAGGCGAGGGAGTGACGCCATGAAGGGACCGATGACGTTCGGGACGAGGGTCATGCTGTCGTTCGGCGCGCTGGTGGCGCTCACCGCGGCGATCGGTGCGACGGGCGTCTACGCGCTCCGCAGCGTGACGGCGAGCAAGGACCACGTGATCCTCGTCACCGAGCAGAACCTGATCGAGGCCCGGCAACTCGTGATCGCCGCCGAACGCAAGAGCGCGGCCGGCCGGGGCTTCCTGCTGGCGGGCGACGAGACCTTCCTCGCCGCCATGCAGAGCGCGCGGAACGACATGCAGGCGACCCTCCGGCGGATGGAGGGGCAGTCCGACACGGACGAGGGGGGGCGCCTCATCGACGACCTGGCGCGCGCGGAAGGCGAGCACCAGGCGGCGCTCGACCGCGTCGTCGCGGCCCGCCGGAACGGCGAGGCGCTCGAGACGCTGGGGGCACGGTTCGACGAGGAGGTGACGCCGCGCCGCGAGGCGCTCGACCGGGTCCTGGCGCAATTCGTCGGCCGGGAAGAACGCCGCGCGGAGGACGCGATGCGGGCGTCCGCGTCGACGGCCCGGTCCGCGAGCGTCCTGCTGGTGACGAGCGTGCTCTTCGCCGTCGTTCTCGCCGCCGTGCTCGCCCTCGTGCTCGGTCGCACGCTGACGCGCCAGATCGGAGCCGCCGTCCATCACATCCAGAGCTCGTCGGCGGAGCTGCAGGCGGCCGCGAACCAGCAGACGGCCGGCGCGAAGGAGCAGTCGACGGGCATGAACGAGATCAGCACCACGATCAGCGAGCTGCTCGCGACCTCGCGGCAGATCGCCGAGAGCGCCCAGCGGGTCGCGCACATCGCGGAGGAGACCGTGAGCGCCGCGGGTGAAGGCGAACGGACCGTCCAGACGTCGCGGGAGTCGATCGCCGGCGTGAAGCGCCACGTCGACCAGATCGTCACCCACATGCTCGACCTCGGCCGGAAGTCGCAGCAGATCGGCGGCATCCTCGACATCATCAGCGAGCTCGCCGACCAGACGAACATCCTCGCCATCAACGCGAGCATCGAGGCCGCGGGCGCGAACGACGCCGGCCGGCGCTTCGGCGTGGTCGCGGACGAGATCCGGAAGCTGGCCGACCGGGTCGGCGGCTCTGCGAAGGACATCCGCACGCTCATCGAGGAGATCCGCTCGGCGGTGAACACCACGGTGATGGCGACCGAGGGCGGCATGAAGGCCGCCGAGTCCGGCATGCGGCAGTTCGGGGCGGTGGCGACGTCGTTCCAGCAGATCGTGGATGGGGTCCGCACGACCACGGAGGCGGCACGCGAGATCGAGCTCAGCACGAAGCAGCAGGCGAGCGCGGTCGAGCAGGTGAACGTCGCGGTCCTCGGGATGGCGCGCGCCACCAAGGAGACCGAGGTGAGCTCGCGACAGACGCTCGAGACCGCGTCCCAGCTGACCGCGCTGTCGACCCAGCTCACGCGGCTCGTCCGGGCGAACGGCGGCCCCGAGCAGTGACGGAAGACCCCTACCGCTACTTCCGGATCGAAGCGCGCGAGCTCCTCGACGGGCTCAGCCGCGGCGTGCTCGACCTCGAGAAGGGCTTCCACGACGGGAAGCTGGTCGCCAACCTCCTGCGCCTGGCGCACACGCTGAAGGGCGCGGCGCGCGTCGTGAAGCAGCCCGCCATCGCCGAAGCGGCCCACCTGGTGGAAGAGGCACTGGCACCGCACCGCGAGGCGGGCGTGCCGGTGCCGGACGACTGGGCGCAGGGCGTGCTCCAGAACCTCGACGTCATCGCGACGCACCTGTCCGCCCTCGACGTCCCGGCCCCGGATCCCACGCCGGCGAGCGTGGGGGGGCCGGTTCCCGACGCCTTCACCACGGTCCGGGTCGACGTCGCGGAGATGGACGGGCTGCTCGAGGCGGTGTCGGAGGCCTGCGTCCGGCTGGGGGCGTCGCGGGAAGAGGCGGAGCGGCTCGCGGGTGTCGACGCCGCCGTCGAAGCGGCGGGCGGCGGGGGGCCGGCGGGCGCCCGGCCGGGACCGTTCGACGCCGACGCCCTCGACGGCTCGCTCCGGACGCTGCGGCGGAACCTGACCGCCCGGCTGGACGAGACCCACGACCAGCTCCTCCGCATCCGCGATGCCGTGAGCCGGCTGCGGCTCGTGCCGGCGGCGAGCGTCTTCGCGGATCTGGAGCGCGCGGTGCGCGACGCGGCGCAGGGCGTCGGGCGGCAGGTGCAGTTCGAGGCACGGGGCGGCGAGGTGCGTCTCGACCCGCACGTTCTGGCGGCGCTCCGCGACGCCCTCATCCAGGTCGTGCGGAACAGCGTGGCGCACGGGATCGAGCCCGAAGCGGAGCGGCTGGCGGTCGGGAAACCGGCCGCCGGGCTGGTCTGGGTCGAGGTCGAACGGCGCGGGCGTCGGGTCGCCTTCGTCTGCCGCGACGACGGGCGCGGCATCGACGTCGAGGCCGTGCGCCGCGCCGCGGTGCAGCGGGGCCTCATCTCGGCCGCCGAGTCGGACGCGCTCGCGGCCGACGAGGTCGTGCGGTTGATCCTGGAGGCGGGCGTCACGACCACCGCGGCCGTGACCCAGGTGTCGGGGCGGGGGATCGGTCTCGACGTGCTGCGGGAGGCGGCGGCGCGCCTGAAGGGGGACGTGAGCGTGCGGACCGAGGCGGGCGCCGGCACCACGGTCGAGGTCACCGTGCCCGTGTCGCTCTCGCTGGTGCCCGCGGTGGCGGTCGACGCGGGGGGTATCGCGCTCCTGCCGCTGGACGCGGTCTGCGAGACGCGCCGGGTGGGCCCCGAAGACGTCGCCCGCTGGGGGACCGGGAGCCGGATCGTCTACGGAAACGAGCCGATCCCGTTCGTCCCGCTGGCGGCCGTCCTCGGACGTCCGGTCGCGCGGCACGGCGGTGCACGGCCCCGGTCGGCGGTCGTGGTGCGCGCCGGCTCGGCCGTCGCCGCCTTCGGGGTCGAACGCCTGCTCGGCATCACCGACGTCGTCGCGCGGCCGCTGCCGCCGCTCACGGCGGCCGATCCTGTGGTGGCGTGCGTGTCGATCGACGCGGACGGCAGCCCGCAGCTCCTGCTCGATCCGGCGGCGCTCGTGGCCGCCGCCGGGACGCGGCCGCCGCCGGCAGACGACGCTCCGCCGCCCGCGCGCCTCCCGGTGCTCGTCGTCGACGACTCGCTCACGACCCGGATGCTCGAGCAGAGCATCCTCGAATCGGCCGGCTACGAGGTGGACACCGCGACCTCGGCGGAGGAGGCGCTCGCGAAGGCCCGCCTCCGCCGGTACGGTGTCTTCGTCGTGGACGTCGAGATGCCGGGGATGGACGGCTTCGAGTTCGTCGCTCGGGCGCGGGCCGACCCGGAGCTGGGCCGGGTGCCGGCGATCCTGGTCACGTCGCGGAGCTCCCCCGAGGGCCGACGGCGCGGCCTGGAGGTCGGCGCGCACGCCTAC
>Ga0073934_10007812_pt1 | contig 14607 bp, 13 predicted proteins | sample LarsenN4metaG_FD_76834 | JGI IMG/M metagenome (GOLD analysis project Ga0073934, IMG submission 76834) | Hot spring sediment bacterial and archeal communities from British Columbia, Canada, to study Microbial Dark Matter (Phase II) - Larsen... ...
CGTCGGCGACGCCGGCCTTGCTGAGCTTCTTTGCAACGCTCGCCACGAGCACGTTGTCGGCGGGCGCCGGCGCCGCGAAAGCGGCGAGGACCGCCTTCGTCTTGTCGATGACGAAGTCCGGCGGAACGACTCCCCTGTCGGCGTCCGCCATGAGCTTGGCGGCCGCGCCGTCGATCATCCTTGCATAGGCCGACAGGCGCTCAAGATAGGCCTCGGCGTCGGCGGCGGACGCGATCTGCTGCTGCGCTTCGAGAATGCCGGGAACCGACACCGCGACGCCGCCGTTCTGCCACAGCGCGTAGGGCGTGAACCACACGCCATATTCGCCGAGAAACGATCCATAAGGAACGAGCCTCGCCGGGGCGAGGGCGGCGCCGAGCAGGGTGAGGATGGTCTCCCGCTGCAGCGCGCGCCTGCGGTCGAGCCCTTCGGGCGCGACGGCGGCGAGACGGTCGTGCTCTGCTTGCAGCCGCGCGCGCCGCGCCGCCTCGCCCCCGGGCGTCCGGTCGGACAGCCGCGCGGCGGCGCCCGGCGCGAGATCGGCCGGCGCGCCGACATAGGTCGCCATCTCCGGCATCTCGTCGAAATAGGCGCGGGTGAGCGCTTTCACCGCTTCATCGTAAGCGGCGGCCGCGGCGGGCGCCTCGACGGCCGACCGCTGCGGCGTTTCGGCGGGCTTCTTCCCGCAGGACCACAAGGCAAGAACGGCGGCGGCCGCGAGCCAGGGCTTTGAGGTCATGACTCTGTCTCCCGAAAGACCGGCATTTAAGGCCTAATTCCGCCGGCGCGCCAACGAAAAACCCCGCCGGGGCCGCCGGCGGGGTCTTGTCGTTTCCAGTGACGGCGAGGGCTATTCGTCTTCGCCTTTCTTCGGCTTCTCGGCCTGCGGGATTTCCTTGCCGGTCTTCTGGTCGACGACCTTCATGGAGAGGCGGACCTTGCCGCGGTCGTCGAAGCCCAGAAGCTTCACATAGACCTCGTCGCCTTCCTTGACGACGTCGGTGACCTTCTCGGTGCGCTGCTGCGAGAGCTGCGAGACGTGGACGAGGCCGTCGCGGGCGCCGAAGAAATTGACGAAGGCGCCGAAGTCCATCGTCTTGACGACCTTGCCCTTGTAGATCTCGCCGACTTCAGGCTCGGCGACGATCGAGTGAATCCACTTGTAGGCGGCGTCGATCTGCGCCTTGTCGTTCGAGGCGATCTTGATCAGCCCCTCGTCGTCGATGTTGATCTTCGCGCCCGTCTTCTCGACGATCTCGCGGATCACCTTGCCGCCGGTGCCGATCACTTCGCGGATCTTGTCTTTCGGGATTTGCATCGTCTCGATGCGCGGCGCGAATTCCCCGAGCTCGGCGCGGCTCGCGGTGATCGCTTTCGCCATTTCGCCGAGGATGTGCCGGCGGCCGTCCTTCGCCTGGGCGAGCGCGACCTTCATGATCTCCTCGGTGATGCCGGCGATCTTGATGTCCATTTGCAGCGAGGTGACGCCCTGATCGGTGCCGGCGACCTTGAAGTCCATGTCGCCGAGATGGTCCTCGTCGCCAAGAATGTCGGAGAGGACCGCAAAGCGCTCGCCTTCGAGGATGAGGCCCATAGCGATGCCGGCGACCGGCCGCTTGATCGGGATGCCGGCGTCCATCATCGCGAGCGATGATCCGCACACGGTCGCCATCGAGGAGGAGCCGTTCGACTCGGTGATCTCCGAGACGAGGCGGATGACGTAGGGGAATTCCTCCTGCGACGGCAGCACGGCCTTCAGCGCGCGCCAGGCGAGCTTGCCGTGGCCGATTTCGCGCCGGCCGGCGCCGCCCATGCGGCCGGTTTCGCCGACCGAGTAGGGCGGAAAGTTGTAGTGCAGGAGGAACGTCTCTTTATACGTGCCTTCAAGCGCGTCGATATATTGTTCGTCATCGCCGGTGCCGAGCGTCGCAACGACGAGCGCCTGCGTCTCCCCGCGCGTGAAAAGGGCCGAGCCGTGGGTGCGCGGCAGCACGCCGACCTCCGGCGCGATCGGCCGGATGGTCCTGGTGTCGCGGCCGTCGATCCTCAAGCCGGTGTCGAGGATGCCGTTCCGCACGATGTCGGCCTCGATCTCCTTGAACAGCGCGGCGACGGTGTTTTTCGACGGCGCGGCCTCATCGCCCTCCTTGCAGAACTCGGCGACGGCCTTGTCCTTCGCCGCGCCGATCGCCTCATAGCGCGCCTGCTTCCTCGTCTCGCGATAGGCGGCGCGCAGGTCGGCTTCGACGAGCGCGCGGATCTTCGCCGGAAGATCGCCGTAATCGGCCTCTTTGACTTCCCACGGATCCTTCGCGCAGGTCTCGGCGAAGTCGATGATGAAGTTGATCGCCTTCTTGGCCGCTTCATGGCCGAAGACGACGGCGCCGAGCATCACTTCTTCCGAAAGCTCCTTGGCTTCCGATTCGACCATCATCACGGCGTCGGCGGTGCCGGCCATGACGAGGTCCAGCTTTGAACCCGGCATCTGGTCGAGCGTCGGGTTGAGGATGTACTGGCCGTCCGCATAGCCGACGCGCGCCGCGCCGATCGGCCCGAGAAACGGGATGCCGGAAATCGTCAGCGCCGCGGACGTCGCGATCATCGCGACGATGTCCGGGTCGTTCTCAAGGTCATGGCTGATGACGGTGGCGATGATCTGGACTTCGTTCTTGAAGCCTTTGGCGAACAGCGGGCGGATCGGCCGGTCGATGAGGCGCGAGGTCAGCGTCTCCTTCTCGGTCGGGCGCCCTTCGCGCTTGAAATAGCCGCCCGGGATACGCCCCGCGGCGAAGGCTTTTTCCTGATAATGGACGGTCAAGGGGAAGAAATCGAATTTCGGGTCCGCCTGCTTGGCGCCGACGACGGTCGCAAGAACGGTCGTCTCGCCATAGGTCGCGAGCACCGCGCCGTCGGCCTGGCGCGCCATGCGCCCGGTCTCGAGCGTCAGCGTGCGCCCGCCCCATTCGATCGATTTTCTGGTGATTTCAAACATCTCTTCTTTTCTTCTTTCTCGTGTTCGCCCCGCGCCGGATTGCGCAGGGCTGGAGGCGAGCGAGCGGCGAATAGGGAGCAGCGAAAAGGGAAGCGACGCCTTTTCGCTGGTCGCTACCCGCCGTTCGCCGGTCTCATTTGGGCTGCATCCTGATCGCGCCGTCGAGACGGATCGTCTCGCCGTTCATCATCACATTGCGGATGATTTCGAGCGCGAGCGAGGCGTATTCTTCGGGCTTGCCGAGACGCTTCGGGAACGGAACCATGGCGGCGAGCGCGTCCTGAACCTTCTGGTCCATGCCCGCCATCATGGGCGTCCAGAAGATGCCGGGCGCGATGGTGTTGCAGCGGATGCCCGCATTCATCAGGTCGCGCGCGATCGGGAGCGTCATGCCGACGACGCCGGCCTTCGACGCCGAATAGGCCGCCTGGCCGATCTGCCCGTCGAAGGCGGCGACCGAAGCGGTGTTGATGATGACGCCGCGCTCGCCGTCCTCCAGCGGATCGAGCCCCTCCATCTTCGCCGCGACGAGGCGGATGCAGTTGAAGGTGCCGACAAGGTTGATGTCGATCACCCGCTTGTAGCTGTCGAGCTTGTGCGGGCCGTTCTTGCCGACGGTCTTTTCGCCGATGGCGACGCCGGCGCAGTTGACGAGAATGCGGGGCGCCCCGATCGCGGCGACCGCCTTGTCAAGGCCCGCCGCGACGCTCGCCTCGTCGGCGACGTTCACCTGGCAGAAGACGCCGCCGAGCTTGCGGGCCAGCGGCTCGCCCTTTTCGGCGTTCATGTCCCAAAGGGCGACCTTGCCGCCGGCGGCGACGATCGCTTCTGCAGTCGCCGCGCCAAGGCCCGAGGCGCCCCCCGTCACGATGGCGGAATGGCCGGAAATCTTCATGGGTTTTGCTCCTTCGGTTCCCCGCCCCTTCCCCTTGGAAGAGGCCGAGCCGCGCCCATCGCGGCTCGGGCGGTCATGGGGGCGCCTGTAGTCGCAAACGCCCTGTTTTCGGCCTGCTTAGCGGCGCAGACCCAGCCGGTCGATCAGCGCCTGATAGCGCTTTTCATCCGTCCGCTTCACATAGTCGAGCAGCTGACGGCGCTGCGAAACGAGCTTCAGGAGCCCGCGGCGCGAATGGTTGTCTTTCTTGTGATCCTTGAAGTGCTCGGTGAGGTTGGCGATGCGTTCCGACAGGATCGCCACCTGCACCTCGGGCGAGCCGGTGTCGCCCGCCTTGGTCGCATATTCCTTGATCAGCTTGGCTTTGCGCTCGGCCGTGATCGACATGACAGTTTCTCCGCGGCGCCGGTCATGAAGGCCCAGCCGGGACGCCGTCCAGCAGGGTCAGGCGCGGGGGATAGGGGAAGGAGGGGGGAAAGGCAAGCGGGGGCGGTCACCCCGGATTGAAAACCCTCAAAGGCTTCAGCTTCAGCCCGTCGAGTTCGCACAGCGCCACCGCCTCGCCGTGCATCGAGGCGAGCACCGCGGGAATGACCCCGGTTTCCCCGCCGCGCACGCCTTTGGCGACCGCGGCTGAAATGACCGCCGGCTGGCCGCGGCGGAGTTTTTCCGCCTCGGGGCCGCCGACGGCCGCCTGCGGCAGGCCGGCGAGGGCGGCGTCGACGGGGAGGAGGCTCGCATCGCGCCGCTCCGGGGATTCCAGTTTTTCGAGCGCTGCGACGGTTACGCCGTCCTCGGCGCGGAAGGGGCCGACGGCGGTGCGGCGGAGCGCCGAAACATGTCCTTCGGTCCCGAGCGCGCGCGCCATGTCGCGCACGAGCGCCCTCACATAGGCGCCCTTGCCGGTCTCGGCCTCGAACACCGCATGATCCCTATCCGGAACATCGACGAGCGTCAGTTCGTGGATGTCGATCTCGCGCGGCTCGATGGCGACGGTTTCGCCCTCGCGCGCGAGGTCATAGGCCCGTTCCCCGCCGATCTTCACCGCCGAAAATTGCGGCGGCGTCTGCAGGATCGTTCCGGTGAAGCGGGGCAGCACCGCCTCGATCTCGGCCCGCGAAGGGCGATGATCGGACCGGGCGATGACGGCGCCCTCGCGGTCGTCGGTCGCGGTCGCCTCGCCCCATTTGGCGGTGAAGCGGTAGCGCTTCGTCGCATCCATCACGTAAGGCACGGTCTTCGTCGCCTCGCCGAAGGCGATCGGCAGGACGCCGGTCGCCAAGGGATCAAGCGTGCCCGCGTGGCCCGCCTTCTGCGCCTGGAACAGCCATTTCAGCTTTGAAACGGCCTCCGTGGAGCCGACGTCGTAATCCTTGTCGAGGATGATCCACCCGCTGACCGGGCGGCCCTTCTTGCGGCGATTGGCCATTTTCTGATCCATCGTGATGCGCCGGCCTTCGGATCGGACGAAGCGGGCGCAGAGGGGGCTGCTTCAAGCAGCGTCGGCGGGCGGCGTCAATCCGGGCGGTCGAACCGCATCACGAGACAGTCGTCGTCGCCGAACCGGCGCTCTCCGAGGGCGCGAAAGCCGCAGCGCTCATAAAAGCGGATGGCGCGCTGGTTGGAAATGAGCGGGTCGATCATGACGGCGCTGACGGCCGGATCGGCGAAGGCGATGTCGAGGGCCGCGCGCATCATCGCCGCGCCAAGGCCCCGGCCGCGGTCTTTCGCCTCGCCGATCCAGACGTCAAAGGCGCGCAGCCCCGGCCCGCAATCGCCCCAGTAATGCGTCTCTTCGCGCGCCGGATCGATATCGACGATGACGCCGAACGGGCGCCCGCCCTCTTCGCCGATGAGGATGCGCCGCCAGTCGGGCGCGGCGGCGATCTCCTTGCGCCAGTCCTCGTCGAGGCCGGGCTTGTCCGCCGCAGCGTCGGCGCCTTGCGCGGCGACGACGTCGGCGTCGCGGTCCCAGCGCTCGAGCAGCGCCGCGTCGTCAGGCCGGGCGGGCCTCAGGGTCACGCGCGCCGCCATCACCCCTGCTTCAGATCGCGCGCGACCTTGGGCGAGGCGAGAAGCTCGTCGATGCGCCGCGCCTCGGCGAAGCTCTCGTCCGACCGGAATTTCAGCGCCGGGGTGAACTTCATGTCGATCCTGGCGCCGAGCAGATGGCGCAGGTGCGGGGCGGCGTGATCGAGCGCCTTGATGATCTCGGGGTGCTTTGCCTTGTCGATCGAGGCGCCGAGCGGCGAGACGAAGACGGTCGCCTGCTTGAGGTCGGGCGACATGCGCACCTCGGTCACGGTCAGCGACAGGCCGGCGAGAACAGGATCGCGCAGGTCCTCGCGCTGGAAAATCTCGACGAGCGCATGGCGAACGAGCTCGCCGGCGCGAAGCTGGCGCTGCGAAGGACCCTTGTCGCGGGAGAACCGGGCGGGCATTTCCGGATGTTACGCGCGGGCGCGCGCTGCGCGCAACGCCGCCGTGAAGGCGGCGAGCCTTTCAGGGATCAGCGCATCGCCCCTTGCGCGGTCGCGCAGCCCCGAACAGATGTCGAGCCCGAAGGGCGAGACCGAAGCGATCGCTTCAGCGGCGTTTTCGGGTTTCAGCCCGCCGGCGAGGAACACGGGCTTTTCGACCGTCCTGACGATGCGCCGGCTGATCGACCAGTCGTGCCTGTCGCCGGTGCCGCCAAAGGTCGGCGTTGCGGCGCCCGGCCGGCCTGAATCGAGCAGGATGGCGTCGACGAAAGGCGCCGCCGCCGTCGCCTCGCCGATCGCGCGCTCATCTTCGACATGCACGACCTGCAGGATCTTCAACGCGGGAAAGCGCGCGCGCAGGTGCGCATAAGCGCCCTCCTCGGGACGGTCGACGATCTGCACGGCGCTGGCGCCGGTTTCCGCGACGTGGCCGGCGATGTCCGCAGCGCCGGTGCGTTTCGTCAGCAGCGTCACCCACAGCCGTTCGCCATAGCGCTCGACGCCGTAACGCGCGAGGCGGGCGGCGGCCGCGTCATCGAGGAACCCCGCGCCGTTCGGCATCGGCCCGACGATTCCGACCGCGAAGGCGCCCGCCGCCGCGGCGATGTCGATTTCGGCTTCCGACTGCATGCAGCAGATCTTGAAGGGGATCATGCGCGCCATGGCCTCGGGTCGCCCTCAAGAAGCCCCATGATGACGCTGTCGCGGACGCCGAGATGCGTCACCCACGTCCCGCGCAGCAGCCCTTCGCGCTGGAATCCGAGTTTCTCAAAGGTCCGGATCGAGGCGATGTTGTCCGGGTCGCAATCGGCGTAGATGCGCCGCGCGCCCTTCGCCCCGAAGACATGGTCGATCGCCTGCCCGAGCGCCCGCGCGGCGAGGCTTCGGCCGCGGGCCGCGGAAACGATCATGCATGCGACTTCCCAGATGTCGCGGCCAAGGGTGTAAAGCGACACGCGGCCGAGCGCCGGCCCCTCGGGCTGGTCGATGACCGCCCACGAGGTGTCCTCGCAGCCCGCCGTCCAGCGCTTCAGCTGATCGATCGTCGCCGCGAGCGATGAGAAAGCCGGCCGCGCCAGGTAGCGGCAGCTTTCCTCGTCGCCGAAAACCGCATGCAGGGCCGGCCCGTCGCCGACGGGATCGAGCGGGCGGAGCAAAGTAAGGCCGGCGGCCATCCGCGCCCCCGTTAAAACGCCGCCCGGCCCGCGAGCGGCGTTTCCTTTTTCAGCGGTCGACCGTTCAAAGCGTCCGCGTGATCGTCTCGACCTGGAAGCACTCGATCACGTCGCCCTGCTTGAGGTCTTCGTATTTTGCGAAGCTCATGCCGCATTCCTGGCCGGCGGGCACTTCCTGGACGTCGTCCTTGAAGCGCTTCAACTGGGACAGCTCGCCTTCGTGAATGACGGTGTTGTCGCGGATGAGGCGCACCTTCGCGCCGCGCCGGACCACCCCTTCGGTGACGCGGCAGCCGGCGACCTTGCCGAACTTCGAGATCGTGAAGACTTCAAGGATCGTCGCATTGCCGAGGAAGGTCTCGCGCAGTTCGGGCTTCAGCATGCCCGACAGCACCGCTTTAACGTCGTCGATGAGATTGTAGATGATCGAGTAATAGCGCAGCTCGACCTTGGAGCGCTCGGCTTCAGCGCGCGCGTCGGCGTTGGCGCGCACGTTGAAGCCGATGACCGGCGCGCCCGAGGCGGCGGCGAGAATGACGTCCGATTCCGAAATCCCGCCGACGCCGGTGTGAAGGACGCGCACGCGCACTTCGCTCGTCGACAGCTTTTCGAGGCTGCCGACGATCGCCTCGATCGAGCCTTGCACGTCCGCCTTGATGACGAGCGGCAGCTCCTTGATCTCGGCGTCCTGCAACTGCGCCATCATCTGTTCGAGCGAGGTGCCCGAGGATTTCGCCGAGGCCTTTTCGCGCTTCTTGCGGGCGCGGAAATCGGCGACCTCGCGGGCGCGCGCTTCCGACTCGACGACGACAAATTTGTCTCCCGGCTCCGGCACGCCGTTGAGGCCGAGGATCTCGACCGGCGTCGACGGGCCGGCCGACGGGATCGTCTCGCCCTTGTCGTCGGCGAGCAGGCGCACGCGCCCCCATTCGGCGCCGACGACGAGGATGTCGCCGCGCTTCAGCGTTCCGCGTTCGACGAGCAGCGTGGCGACCGGACCGCGGCCCTTGTCGAGCCGCGCCTCGACGACGGCGCCTTCCGCGGCGCGGTCGGGGTTCGCCTTGAGGTCGAGAATCTCCGCCTGCAGAAGAATGGCGTCGAGGAGGCCGTCGAGATTGATCTTCTTGAGGGCCGAGACTTCGACATCCTGCACCTCGCCGCCGAGGCTTTCGACCTGAAGCTCATATTGCAGAAGATCGGTTCGGACCTTCTGGGCGTTGGCGCTCGGCTTGTCGATCTTGTTGATGGCGACGATGATCGGCACGCCCGCGGCCTTGGCGTGATTAATCGCCTCGACCGTCTGCGGCATGATCGAATCGTCGGCGGCGACGACGAGGACGACGATGTCCGTCACCTTCGCGCCGCGCGCCCGCATCTGCGTGAAGGCGGCGTGGCCCGGCGTGTCGAGGAAGGTGATCTTGCGGCCGTCCTTCACCGCCGTCTGATAGGCGCCGATGTGCTGGGTGATGCCGCCCGCCTCGCCGGCGACGACGTTGGTCTGGCGGAGCGCGTCGAGGAGCGAGGTCTTGCCGTGATCGACATGGCCCATGATCGTGACGACCGGCGGCCGCGGCTTCAGCGCCTCCGCCGGGTCTGCGGCGCCGGCGAGACCTTCCTCGACGTCGGCTTCGGCGACGCGCTTCACGCTGTGACCGAGATCGGTGACGATGAGTTCGGCGGTGTCGGCGTCGAGAACCGAGTTCGCCGTCACCATCTGACCCTGCTTCATCAGCTCACGGATGAGGTCGACCGCGCGCATCGCCATGCGCTGGGCGAGATCCTGAACGGTGATCGTTTCGGGCACGACGACCTCACGCACGATCGCCTGCGCGCCCTGACCCCGCTGCTGGCGGGCGAGCTTCTCGCGCTCGCGCGCGCGCTTGACCGAGGCGAGCGAGCGCTGGCGGTCGTCGTCGTCGAGCGCATTGGCGATGGTGAGGCGGCCTGAGCGCCGGCGCGGGGCGTCCTTGCCTTCCGCCTCGCGGTCGCCCTTTTCGGCGATCGGCTTGCGTTTGGTCTTGAGGCGACCGCCGAGCTTGGCGAGCGGATTGTCGACTTCGTCCTCGTCGGGCTTCGGCGCGTCGGCAGCGGGTTTGGCCTTGCTGTCGGCCTTGGCGGCGGCGCGACGGCGACGCTCTTCCTCTTCGGCCTCGAGCGCGCGGCGCGCACGCTCTTCCGCCTTGCGGCGCTCGGCGATTTCCTTTTCGCGCCGCGCTTCCTCCTCGGCGAGCCGCTGGCGCTCGGCGTCGAGGCGCGAGCGTTCTTCAGCCTCGCGCGCCTCGCGATCCTTGCGCTCGGCTTCCTCGCGCTTGCGGCGGATTTCTTCTTCCTGGCGCGCCTTCACGAGCGCGGCGGCGCGCGCCTGTTTTTCTTCTTCGGAAAGCGTTCTGAGGACGTTGGGCTGCGCGGGCTTGGCCGGCTCGGCCGCTTTCCTTTCGGGCGCGCCGGCGACGGTTTTTGTCTCGACCGGCGCGGGCGCGGCGTCTTCCTCGTCCTTCTTCGGACCGAGAATTCGCCGCTTCTTGGTCTCGACGACGACGGTCTTCGAGCGGCCATGGCTGAAGCTCTGCTTCACCGCGCCGGTTTCGGTGCGGCGCAGGGAAAGCGGCCGCCGCGCGCCAGCCTTGCCGTCAGCGTCAGTTTTCGTTTCGACGTCGTCGCTCATTCAATCTCCGTTCCCGGCGCTGCCGCGCGCCGGACCTTCAGAAACGTCAAGGTCCCCGAAAGCGGCCTTGCACATAACGCCCAATGGCCGCCGGGTCCATCGTGAGGCGGGTATTTTTCGCCGTCGCATCAGGGGTCATGACGCCGCCTCCGCCGGTTCGAGGAGGCCGGGCCGGAACCCTTGAAGCCGGGCCGCCTCGGTGAGGAACCGCGCCGCCGCGGCGCCCGTCAGAATCGCGGCATGCTTCACTCCCTCTTTGCCGAGCGCGGCGGACAATTCCGCCGAGGAAAATCCCGTGACGCGCGGCAGAGCGCGTCCGGCGCGTTTCAGTTTCGCCTGTCCGTCGGCGCCGGCGTCAGCGGCCGCGATCAGCGCCGCCGCTCTTCCCTTGTCGAGCGCCGCCTTCACCTGATCAAAGCCTGCGACCGCCTCGCCGGTCCGGCGCGCAAGGCCGAGCGCGTCGAGCGCGCGGCGCGCCAGGCCCTGTTCGATGATCGCCGCGAGGTCGGCGGGGGCCGACGCCGCGCGCTTGAAGGCGCGGGAGAAAAGGTTCCGCGCGATGGCGCGCTCGATCGCGTCGGGGTCGGCGCTGATCCAGGCGCCGCGGCCGCCGAGCTTGCCGCCGAGGTCGGGCGTGACGACGCCGTCAGGCGACAGGGCGAGCCTGATCAGCCCGGCGGGCGGATGGGCGCCGCCGCCGGCGATGCAGGTCCTGAGGTTTCCCTCAAGGATGTCATCGCGCGCGGTCGCCAGCGACGGCCTCCTTCGCGAGCGCCTCGGCCGCGAGCGCCGCCGCGGCGCGCTCTTCGGCTTCGGCCTTCGCCTTGGCGATTTCCTCTTCCGTCACCCAGCCCGCCGCAATGCGCGCGCGCATGATGAGGCTTTCGGCGTCTTCGGGGCTGATCTTGAAGCTCTCGAGGATGCCGTCATAGTGCTTCTTCTCGCCGTCGACGCGCTCGGTCCAGCCGGTGAGGTCGTCAGTCGCGCAGCCGGCGAGGTCTTCGATCGATTTGACGCCGTTCTCGCCGAGCGTGACGATCATCTTCAGATCGAGGCCTTCAAGGTCGAGCAGCGCGTCCTCGACGCCGAGCTCCTTGCGGCGCGCGTCGAGCTTCTTGCGCTCGGCTTCCAGCCAGTCATTGGCGCGCGCCTGCAATTCCGCCGCCGTCTCCTCGTCGAGGCCGTCGATGTCGGTGAGGTCGTCGAGCGCGACCATGGCGAGTTCCTCGATCGTGGCGAAGCCTTCGGAAACGAGGAGGCCCGCCATCATGTCGTCGACGTCGAGCGCCTGCATGAAGAGCTCCGAGCGCTGGCGGAACTCTTCCTGCCGCTTGGCGCTTTCCTCCGCCTCGGTCATGATGTCGATCTCGAGCCCCGTGAGCTGCGAGGCGAGGCGCACGTTCTGGCCGCGCCGGCCGATGGCGAGCGAGAGCTGCTCTTCGGGCACCACGACCTCGATGCGGTCGAGGTCCTCGTCGAGGATGACCTTGGTGACTTCGGCGGGCGCGAGCGCATTGACGACGAAGGTCGCCGGATCGGGCGACCATGGCACGATGTCGATCTTCTCCCCGCCGAGTTCGTTGACGACCGCCTGCACGCGACTGCCGCGCATGCCGACGCAGGCGCCGACGGGGTCGATCGAGGAATCGTTCGACATCACGCCGATCTTGGCGCGGCTGCCCGGATCGCGCGCGACGGCCTTGATCTCGATGACGCCGTCATAGACCTCCGGCACTTCCTGCTCGAACAGCTTGGCCATGAATTTCGGGTGCGAGCGGGACAGGAAAATCTGCGGGCCCCGCGTCTCGCGGCGCACGTCCATGATGTAGGAGCGCAGCCGGTCCCCGGCGCGGTAGTTCTCGCGCGGCAATTGCTGGTCGCGGCGCAAGACCGCCTCGGCCCGGCCGAGATCGACGATGACATGCCCGTATTCGACGCGCTTGATGATGCCGTTGATGATCTCGCCGACGCGGTCCTTGTAGTCGGCGTATTGGCGGTCGCGTTCGGCGTCGCGCACCTTCTGGGTGATGACCTGCTTGGCCGACATCGCGGCGACCCGCCCGAAGTCGATCGGCGGCAGGGGCTCCGAAATGAAGGCGCCGATCTCGGCTTCCGGGTTCTTCGCCTGCGCTTCCTTCAGAGAAATCTGCGTCGCGTCGTTCTCGACCGTCTCGACGACTTCGAGCAGCCGCCACAGCCGCGTTTCGCCGGTCTGCGGGTTGATCTCGGCCTTGACGAGCGTCTCGTGCCCGTAGCGCGAGCGCGCGGCGCGGCCGAGCGCGTCCTCCATCGCCTCGATGACGAGCGCCTTGTCGATCGACTTTTCGCGCGCGACGGCGTCGGCGATCTGGATGAGTTCGAGCTTGTTCGCGCTGACGGCGTTCATTTAGGCGTCTCCTGCGGTGAGATCGGACGGTTGCTGTTGGGTCTTCAGCGCGGCTTTGGCGGCGCGCAGGCTGTCGCGGATGAGATCGTCGGTGAGGATGAGCTTGCCCGAGACGATCCAGGCGAAAGGAATGAGCGCGGTCTCGGTCTCGCCCTCGATGTCAATGCAGACATTGTCGCCGTCGACGCCGGCGAGCGCGCCCTTGAACTTCTTGCGGCCCTCGATCATGCGGTCGAGCTCGAGCCGGGCTTCATAGCCCTGCCAGTCGATGTAATCCTTAAGGCGCGTCAAGGGCCGGTCGATGCCGGGCGAGGAGACTTCAAGCCGGTAGGGCCCGGCGATCGGGTCATTTTCGTCGAGCAGGGGCGAGAGCGCCCGCGAGAGCGTCGCGCAGTCTTCCGCCGACATCGTGTGGTCGGGACGCTCGGCCATGACCTGCAGCGTCTTGCGCTCGGCCCCGGTCACCTTGACGCGGACGAGCTCGAACCCGCCTGCCGTCACGACAGGCGCGATCAGGCGCGCGATGCGGTCCTCCAAAGGCGACAAGGCCGGTTCCGGTAATGAAAAAGCGGGCCCCTTGAGGGGCCCGCTTTCGACTAAGCGATAGCGTTTGAATGGTCCTATAGGGCGCCGGGGCGGAATTGTCAAGCCCCCCCCGGCGAAAAATCGTGCGATCGCCCCCCGCGGCGACGGGCCCCTTTGGACTTTTCGCGCCGCACCCTTAAGGTGGTGTCATGGGGTGTTGAGGGTCCCCGCCGGTCCCGACTGCGACCGGGTTCCGGGCGGGCGCGTCAGAGTCAAGGGGTTTGCATGCTGGGTCGTCTTCTTGCGCTCATCGCGGGCGCTGCGCTTGCGGTCGGGGCTTCGCAGGCTCCCGCCTTCACCGATCAATATGTCCAGAATCTCACTGGCCGGGTGGCGGAACTGAAGCCGCTTGTCGAAGAATTTGACGCCAAGGTCGCCGACTATGGCTACACCCGCGCCTCGGCGATGGCGGAATGCCAGGTCGCGGTCGGCCTGCTCGATGCGTTGTGCTCGACTTATGAATCGGCGGTCGCGCGCTATGAACTTCTTTCCGGGCACCTTGCCGAACTCAACGCCGCCAATGTCTGGATGAAGCCGCTGGTGCTCGCGCGCACTTACCAGCGCGATATCGCCGAAAGCGTCTATTCCGTCTATGAGCCCGCCGTGCCGGCGACGCCGGTCGGCCTTGCCTATGCGGGCGGCGGCTTTTTCGGCGGCTGGCTCGTGCTGACGCTGATCTTCGGCATTCTCGGCGGCCTCGTCGGCGGCGGCAGGCGCTACGCCTAGGCCGGCGCGCGCAGGAATGTGCGCGGTTTTGCGCGAAGGCGCCGCGACAATCAAAAACCTGGGCGAGCGCCTTGATTCCGAATCAAGGCGCGACAGGCTGGATCGGCTTGCCGTGTTTGCGAGTCAAGGCGCGAAGATCTAGCACGGCCCGCACAGCCGGTCGGCGTCGAAGACGGCCTCAAGGCGCCGGCGCGTTTGTTCAGAAAGCGCCGGCCGCTCGCGCATCTGCAGTTTCGATTTGATGCGATCGCGCAGCCCCTGCGGCACCAGCGCGCGCCGGAGCGCGGTCGCGACGGGATTGTCGACGATCAGCGGCTTCAGCGGGAAGGCGCGGATGCGCTCGGCGGAGACATTCTGCGCGCCCTGATCCGCGCGCCAGCGAACGGCGCCCGCGGCCCCGAGGAAGGCGGCGATCCGTTCAAGCGTTTCCTGCGGTTCGGCGGTCATGCGTTCGAACTCAACATGCAGGATGCGGTCGCGCCCGAAGCGCTCGATGAAGGGCCGAAGCTGATAGTTGTAGCGGCTGTAATCGATGAGCTCGGGATGCTTCTCGATCGCCTCCTCGATGCCGCAGGCGATGACGCCTTGGGTCCACTCGTGAATGTAATGCGAGATGAGGCGCTCGACCGGATCGCGCGTCACATAGATGAACCTGGCGGCCGGGATCAGCGCGGCGAGGCGCTCGACCGTCTTCGGATAGGTC